>Ga0114978_10000605_pt1 | contig 30714 bp, 59 predicted proteins | sample S_140212_EF_Meta_FD_87027 | JGI IMG/M metagenome (GOLD analysis project Ga0114978, IMG submission 87027) | Freshwater microbial communities from Lake Simoncouche, Canada to study carbon cycling - S_140212_EF_MetaG | ecosystem: Environmental > Aquatic > Freshwater > Lake | place: Lake...
ACATATGAATCTGTTCCAATGTTAGAACCTGTTGTGAAATACTTTACAAAAGATACTTTATATAAATTAAAAAAAGATAAAAGAATTGATTTACATAAAAACTTGGAATGTAGAAATTTTTATATTGTTCATAAAGGGTCAATAAATGTTTCTTGTATACATCCCAAATATAAAGAACATTTAATAAATCAATCAAATGACAAAAATAAAAAAAATAAAATTGATATTAATGATTTTATAGATAAACATTCTCAAATGTTACACATTGATCTTTCAGCAAATAGTATTTTATTTGTCCCTAATTATTGGTTTGTATCTATTAAAGCGACAGATAATGCGATTGTTGAAAAGGTTCAATATACTACGATATTAAATAATGTAAATTTTTGGTTAGATAAATATTTATAATATTTTATAAAATTTTATTCATAATGTATATAATTGGACTTTGACCATTAAATAAATCAACCGTATATATTTTAATAATATTCATTTTTCTATATGTTATCCATACCAAATATATAAATATGAGTAATATTCCAAATAAAAAATCATTTAAATTATATTTATCTTTTCTTATGGTATATAAAGGCACAACTTTAACAAAGAACGCAATACATAAAAATAATAAAATAAAAGAGTTGTTTACTTTTTTATAAATATAAATTGTTGCTATGACTATATAAAATAAAGCAATTATAAACCATATCTTTGGACTATATTTAATAATGTTTAATAAATATAATACATACCATAAAAATAACCAATAAGAAAATAATAAATCAGGAGTTAACATTATATATATTAGTTTATAATTCAATGATATATTACCTTTTATTCTATAAATGAATGAGAGAACACCTTTTTATTTAATTAGTTGTATATTTTTATTAATTAATATTATTCTCAGTCTTGTCTCTACATTTCATACAAAAAATAATAGTTCAGACTTTTTTCCTTCTGGAGGGGATTATTATGGAAAATTAGTTCACGATGATTCTTTTGTGGATAAATTATGTTGGTATTTCTCTCAATTAACTCATCATACTATTTTTCTTTTATTTACTTATTTTTTTATGGCATTATTAAATGTTAAATCAGAGAAATTCTTTAAAATTGTGGCGCCTTTAGCATTATCTGTAAGTGTATTATATTTTTATTTTCTTTATCCTAGACAACAACTTAAAATTCATCAATTATCATTTTCTAATTTTTTCTCTCATTTTATGATTATTTTCTTGATTTTTGGTGAATTTATGTATATTAAAGATTATGCTTTTTATGAAACTACAAATTGTTTAGTTTTTATAATTAGCGCATTATTATGTGTTTATATTAATTATTGTTTAAGAGGAGTATGGAGTTATAATTTAGTTAGATTAGATTCATTTAATGGATGGAAACTTGTCTCTGAAACTGTTCTTATGATGTATGGGTTTAGTGTAATGTTTTATTTGTTTAAATATAAACACTTAGAATATTTTGGGTTTGATTCTAAATATTTGAGACAATCTTCCTATTTTCTTTCTGGTATTACTAATATAATTTTTGTTTTGTTATTTCAAAGTATATATGGATAAGTACTTGTTATAACTTTTTAAAAATTGATTCATACTTATTGATAATTATGAATCAATAAGAAATGTCTTGCTCTTGGAATATTCCCTTTAAGTCCGCAATTCTTACAAAAAATGACAAAGTTATTCATTTGGAAATAGGTCAGTTTATTAAATTTGAAAATATGGGTCCTGTAAGGATTGATTCATTTACAGGAAATGACCCAACAGGTCCTATGGGTATTGAATTTCTTCCTTGGAACCAAGGAGAATGGGCAGAATATACAATGTCTTTAAGAGGAAATCCTTATCATATTATTTGTAGACCAGCAGGAGAAACACATTATGGTTATCACGTTGATTGGAACACATTTGAATTTGTTAATGGGGGAATTCCTCCTTTAACGATTAATTATAAAACTCAGGTGTTAAAATCAGGTGTAAGACACATTTGTTATATAGATGAGATTGCTAATTTTGAAATATATGAATATAAAGGTACAAATACAACTGACAATGTCATTGTTGAAATTATTCCTTCTTTAAGCATTTCTGTTGAAGAAGAACATCAAGGAAAAGGATATGCTAAACGAAAGATTAAAAAAATGTTAAAAACACTTCAAATGCCAAAAGAAACATTACTTTATATTGATACAGATGCTAGTGCGGGTTTTTGGAGGCATATTGGTATGATTGATAATTTAAATGGAAATGGTTATGAATTAGTTGTTTCTGTTGAACAATTAAATAATTATGTAAATCATTAATTAATAAATTATTATATATAATATTTTTATTATATATGGATAAAGAAGTAGGTTCATTAATAGATGAATTGAAATCACACAATAATCAGGCAAAAAAAGAAGCAAAAATAGCAGAAAGACACGCAAAAATAACAACATTAGAAATAGATATACAAACATTAATGTTTGAAGAAATAATAGACAATACAAAAGAAATTACAACAATCATAGAAGAAAAACGTAAAAAATATGGAGATACACCATATGTAAAAACACACACAACTAAACTAATTGTTCAATTAAAAGAGGCTATTGTCAATGCTAAAGAAACATTATCACTGTTACCAAAAAAAAAAGAACCCAATGAACATAAAGAAAACGTAAAAGAAAACGAAAACGTAAATGTAAAAGAAAAAGAAAAGTAAAATTATTAGAGAAAGTTTCCTCACAAATATTAACACAAAGCATTAAAGGAGGTAGACGAACAAAACGAACTAAAAGAAAATCTATACTACGTGTATCAAGAAGATAAATATGAAAAATTATCATTTTTAAATTATAAAAAGTCATTAATTTTCATACGAATTGTTTATATTTCTTATTCTTTTTTTTCTTCTGGATTTTTTTGTCAGCCACCTTTTCTACTTTTTCTTTTAATACTTTTAATACTTTTTCTAATTCTTTTAACTTTTTTAATTCTTTTAATCCTTTTTGTGTATTTACGCATTATAATATAAAAACATATAAATTAAATATTATAATGGATACTATTAAACAACAAATAATTATGATAACAATGATAAAATCATATTCAAATAATATACTATTATATGGATTATTGTCTCTGTTTTTATTCGAACAGTTATATTTATATTTGAATACGCATTTATATGTTCCTTATAAAAGTAATAACGATAAAAGTAATAGCGATACAATTGATACAAATGAAACAAATAAAAAATCATCTATAAGTATAGAAATATTTCTACATAAACCAAATGATACACTGGCGCATTCTTTACTTGATTATGTAACAAATAAACCAAATATTCAAAGTATTTCCTATTCTAAACAAAAGTTTATGTTAAACCATAAAAATCCTATTTTAATTAATGAATTAGATAAAATATATATTTGTTTGTTAAAAGAAACTGGTTCAGATGATGATTTAAGTCAAACCATTGAATTATTTAGTTATTCATTAAATGTAGATGAATTACGCTCTTTTTTAAAAACGATAGAATATAATTATACAGTTCAAATACAAAATAAATTAGGAGACAAATTATATTATTTTAATGATATATCTACAGGTAAAATTAATAAAAATGAATATAACAAAATGCCTCCTTCTATAACATTCTCTATGAAACCATTTACAACAAATCGTTCTTTCAAAAATGTGATTGGTCCTGAAGCAAGAATGATTCAAAAAAGAGTTGATTTTTTTATGAATAGTAAAAAATGGTATTCAGACAATGGTATTCCTTATACGCTTGGTCTTATGCTTTATGGTTTACCTGGTTGTGGTAAAACAAGTCTTATTAAAGCAGTAAGTGGAGTATCTCATAGACATATTATTAATATTAAACTTCATAAATATGTTACTAAAACTCAAATGGAAAATTTATTTTTCAATGAAACAATAAATATAGTCCAAAATTGTAGAAATGAAAGTGTTATTATTCCTATTGAACAAAGAGTATATTTATTTGAAGATTTGGATTCAGATGATACTGATATTTTATTAGATAGAAGTGAAATGACTGGTTATGTTAAAGATGATATATTTAATCCAATTGAAGATAAATACGCATACCAACAAAAGAAGGAAGAAAAAGAAAAAGAAGAAGTATTTTCTAATGAAAAATTAACTCTTTCTTGTCTCTTGAATTTATTAGATGGTGTTTTAGAAGCACCAGGAAGAATTGTAATAATGACAACAAATTATATAAATAAATTAGACAGCGCCTTAATAAGACCTGGTCGCATTGATTTAATATGTGAATTTAAGAAATGTACGAATGATTCAATCATTGAATTTATTGAAATGTTTTATGATATTAAATTAGACCAAACATATAAAGAACAAATAAAAATGTTAGAAGAATATAAATTTACACCTGCTGAAATGACAAAAATAATGTTTGAAAATTTTGAGGATTATACGAAATGTATTGAAGGATTACATAATATTGTATAATATAATTTAAAACTAAAACTAAAACTAAAATATAATGGAACAAGGACAAACAAATTTTGATATGCCTAATCTAACACCCAGTAATTCAAATCAAGGACCAAGTCAAATACAATATCAAACTCAACCCAACTCTAATTCTTTATATACTAATTATGGACAAGGGCAAGGTCCTTCAAATCAAAATTATTCTAATCGTAATTATGATAGTCAATTAAAAATAATACAATTGAAATATAAATTATTATATCAAGTAGACATATTAAAAAAACACGGCGTAGGTGTTGGATTATTTGTGGAATATCTTGATGTATTAAAAAATAAATATCCTTCTCAGAACATTCTTAATCAATTAATTAGTAATATAGATAGAAATTATTCAGTTTTTATATACAATTTACAAGATGAAGGTTTGATTCGTGATTTATTATTATTTTTTCCTATTTAATAAATTTAGATTTTTTTAATGCTCTACAATATTCTGTAATCCATATTTTATATTCATTAATTTCTTGAGGCCATATTTCTTTATATACTACATAATCTACGTTCCCATTGTTTACATAGTCATATCGTTCCATACCTTTAAGTATAGGCAATAAAAATACCGCAGATTTAACTATATATGAAGATTCTCCCAAATATAAAAATGTATTCATTTCATCATAATTAATTGTATTTGTTAAGTTACCCCAAGAGTTTTTTATAATAAAATGTCCTGTATCGTATTCTTTTTTATAACCTACAACCGTAACGGAATGACTAGGTATACCGTGTTTTTCTATATATGATTTAGTATATTTAGCGCTAAGAATATCGTTTTCTAATATTAAATTTACATATAATCCTGTATCTAATATTTTTTCAATAAAATAAATAAATTCAGTTATTTCAACTTTGTTAAGAATCTCTATAATTTCATAAGAAACATTAATTATTTTTTTTTTAATTTGTTCAAGTAAATGAATTAATATTGGTGTATGAAATGTTTGTTTAAAAAACTTGGGTAATGATATTTTTGGTTTATATAAATCATTAATTGAAGAATTTAATGATTCAATAGTGTCTCCTCCATCACAACCATAATTTTCTGTCGTATTAAAATAATTATATAAAAATAATAATATTTTATGATAACCTTTTATACTACATTTATCTCGGTCAATATTTATTTCATCTGTTTTTATATGAAAACATTTTAAAAATTCTTTTTCCTCTTTGCCAGATAATTTTAATGATATATAATTTTCAAATATATTTTTTAATATTAATTTAGATGTGCTATGAGCATAACAAGACCCTTGCCCCCCTTGATTTGTAATTAAAGGAGACAAAGATAATGATTTACTTGATTTAGTCATTGGATTTTTTGTTTTATTTGTTTTACTTGTACCTTGATTTACTTGTACCTTATAAGTTTTTGAACCAGTTGTTCCCATTAATATATATAATTAAAATAATCTTTTACCCAATCGTTTATACCATGATTCCGTTATATATTTAGCCATAACCTCTGGTTTATCCTGTTTTAAGTCTTTTTTAAATTGATTTAATTTATCCTTATATGTTTTGGTCCACTCCAAAAAATCTTCAATGTCTTCATTTTTAATAATATTTTTATTAAATGGTTTCTGTTCTTTAATAATAGGAACAAATATAATAATTGATTTTAATAAAAAAGAAGTGCCATAATTATTATATCCTATAAAATTTTTATAAGAAATAATAAGTTCTTTTTTACCCCAAGAATTTTTAATAATAAACCCTTTATCATTATATCCAACAATAGTTACAGCGTGATAATCAAACTCCAAAGGAATGTTAAATTTAGCGGTTGTTAATTTCATTGTTTTGAGTTTTGATTTTGGGTTTTTTACTTCTTGTAATGTTATACCAACATATAATCCAGAATCTAAAATATTTTTAATAGAATTATACAAACCTATAAGATTAGTTATTGTTTCATAATCAGTATTGGCTGTTGTAATTACGTAATGATTATAACGTATTCCATATTTTTTTATTTGTTCTTTTACACCCATAACCTTTTTATGTATATAATCAAAATTTGGTTGTCCTATTTTTTTAACAAGATTGGTTTGTTCATTTGTGTATAGTGTACCATTTAAAAAATAATATGAGTGTGATATAAGCACATGTATTGCTGAAGCACCATCGCAACCGTGATTATATGCTATTGTAAAATAATTATACAAGAAAAAAAGTATTTTGTCCTTTCCTTTTTCTCCACATTTATCAATATCACTAAAATTTACGTCTTTGTCTGTTTTTAAATATTTATTACAATCACCTATAATATATTTACTCGTATTAAGTTCTAATCTTAAATCTACAAACTGTTCAATTAAATTTTTAACCATTAAACGAGAAATCATATGAGCAAAACAACTTCCTTCTTGTCCTTGGTTTGATTGTGTATGTGATATTGATTTTTGTAAAGATTGAGGTATAAGTGGTCGTGGGTGTATTAAAGCAGAGGGTTTAATTGAACCAATGTTATGTAGCGTTGGTTGATTGTGAAATGAATGATGGGAAATTTCTTGACGAATGCCACGTTTTAGTGGTGAAACATTAGAAAATGAATGGGGAATTTCTTGATGACCAATAATTAATGGATTATAATGCTGACCAATGCTACGTTTTAGTGGCGGTGGTAGTGGTGGAACATTAGAAAATGAATTAACATTATAATGCTGACCAATGTTACGTTGTAGTGGTGGTGGTAGTGGTGGAACATTAGAAAATGAATGGGGAATTTCTTGATGATCAACAAGTAATGGATTATAAACATTAGAAAATGAATGGGAATTTTCTCGCTGACCATTGTTACGTTGTAGTGGTGGTGGTTGTGGTGGAACATTAGAATATATTGTTTTAGAACCATAATATGGGTTATGCGTTGTAGTCCTAGGTGTATTTTTGATGTTTCGACTACCTCGACTTCTACTACTTCTACTTCTAGAACCTGGACTATGAATTCTAGGAATTTGTCTTAAAGGCGATTTATTTTTTTTAGTTAACTTTGGAGGCATATAAAATTGAAGTATATTATTTAAATAACTTATTAAAAAATGGCACAAATGATTGAACAACACAGTATTGTTTATGCTCCAGTATTTGACACAGAAAAAAATAATTATAAAGATGAATCTCCATTTGAAAGGAGAGAGAAAGGCAAGGTACATATATGTAAATGCCGTCATAGAGATGATGCGTTTTCATCTTGTTCTACATATAAATTACACGTTAAACTTGTTTGTCATAAAAATTATGTTTTAGAATATGGTAAAGTTGTCAATGAAGAATTTACTCGAGTTAAAGAAGAAAATGATATTTTAAAAAAAGAAAAGGTCATTCAGTCTTTATCATTTGATAAACTAACCGCACAAAAAGATAGAGAGATTGATATGTTAATGAATAAACTAGACAGAATGACTATTCGAAAGGATTATTATAAAAATAATAAACATAATGAAATTGATTAAACATGTAAATCACTAATTATTTCTTCTGTATTTAAAAGGTTAAATCTTAATTCCTGGAATACATTATTCATATAATCTTTCCAATCCACATTTCTACAATAAGGACAAATATTTTTATCATAAATAGTTGGCATATCATCTTCATTTGCTTCAAATATATCCATACCTTTATGTGTTAATTTGGTCCAACACGGGTGACATATTACACAACCACAATTTGGTGTAGAACATATATGTGTAGTATTATTACGAGGAGTAATACACAAACTGATTAGTTTCATTATTTCACGAAAATTACCTTTAATTTTTGCGTCTTTACATTTTTCTTGTAACTCTTCAGGTGTGATATTTATAAAGAACGCCTCGTAACATATAGCACATTCCATTTATATTTATAAAAAATAACCTTTAATTAAAAGGTTATGTATATTAATTCTCTATTAAACATTTCTTGTTATAAAGCATCATTTTAATATCATCTTTAATCATATTTAATGTATCATCCTTTTCTTTATTATTAATATATCTCTCAAACTTTTCTTTTAATTCAGGATATTTATGTTGTTCTTTATCTAACCAATCTTCTAATAACATTTCTTTATCATCATATAGGTTATCCAATTCGGTTTTATTTTTTATATTCCAATTACCTCCTTCATACATCATCATATACTTATCTTTTAGGTTAGATATATATATGTTCATATTCTCAGGTTTAGAAGGATTAAAATGAATTTTTTCTATTATATGTCTTACACAAAAGTTTACTCTTTTAATGGCACCTACATAATCCTTTTCTGTTAAATGTGAATAATCTGTCTCTTTATAAGGTAATAACTGAATATTTTGAATAACATTGCCGTGAATATTTATTTGTAATTTACCCATTAATTTTTCAATCTGTTTTTCTTGTGTATCAATCTGTTTTTTATGTAATTCTAATTCTTTATCTTTTTGTTCTAAACGTAAATTCATTAATCTTACTAATTCTTTTACATCTTCATCCTTGTTTTGTTTACAAGTATATTTAATATGACGATACATCGATTGCATATGTTTGAATTCTTTATTACAATATTTACATACGTTTTTATCAATAGATAAATTAAGTGTATCCAAATGTTTATTTGTTCTACTATGACGTATGTAGTGACATTTGATTAACGTTGAAAAGTTACAATTAGTACATTCATATAGCACCATTATACTTAAATGGTATTTTAATTTTATATCATAATGAATGCGTCATATACTAAATGTTGAATTAGGGCGACTAGAAAGATGAGTATTGTTGAAAATAAAGATGAGTATTGTTGAATTTATTTAGATTTATTGATTATTTATTATTTATTTTACATTGAATATGATATATAATTATTTTAGTATTATTCGTAAATTATAGATTAGTATATTTAGTATATGCCTTATGTATTATGTATACATACCTAATTACTTTTAATATACCTTTTAAACCATAAATAAAGTATAAATAGTTGAATAAAAAGTATAAGTGTAGAGAGAGAGAAAACTATTTTAAAAATAAAAGAATATTTTTCAAAAAGTTTTCATTTATAAAAAACAAAAAATCCGTTTATTCTTTGAAATTTCATTAATTTTTTATAAAAAAATCATTAATTTTAATTAAATTTTATTATTTTTAATTATTTTTATTAAATTTATTATTTATGTTTAAAATTATTTCATTCGAAAAATTAATAAAAGGAGACAAATATTTAATTAAAAACGGGAAAGAGTTTGAATGCGTTTGGTCATTTTATAAACTATCATAATGAGTTTGTTTATTTTCATATAAACCATAATTATTTCAAACAATTATATTATTATTTTCATAAGAAAGGCATTTTTTATGAAAATAATTTTCAAAAAGATAAAATACAGGACGCAATGGAATTAAGAGCAATTAATAAGATATTACGTAAAATTACTGGCGACCCATTATTTACTTATTAAAAATTAATTTTATAAAAATTGAATTTAATTTAAAATTAAATATATTTTTATAAAAATGGATATGTGTAACATGGGAAAATATAAATATACATCTTTTAAAAATGTTTCAATCGATGATTTAACTGTTGGTAAAAAATATTTTATTAAATTTTATGTAAGAGGAGGTTATGAAAACAGAATTGGTGTGTTTACCAAATATGTTAATAATTATTTTGCTTCTTTTAAAATATATTATTATGGTTGGGAATTAAATTATTTTTTAGAAGATACATCTTATTTTTATGATTATATTTATAAAAAGAATAAAATACAAAACGCAATGGAACTAAGAGCCATTAACCAAATCATACGTAACATTACAGGTGATGAAACATTTAATTATAAAAATTTATAATTATTAATTTTATAAAAATTGATTGATTTATTTTTATGTTACTATTATTTAACAATGTTTGAACCATTTAATAATTCAACCTTTAAGTGTTTACCAATAGACGATTTAGAAGAGGGTAAACAATATTTAATTAGAACGTGTGTAAGAAAACGTTATATAACTAAAGTTGGAACATTTATAGGTTTAAGTAAATATAGTTATTATGGTTATTTTGATGTAAGAATGCCTGTTAGTGGGTTTTTAAGATTTAGTTTTAATGAAACATCTTATTTTTATGATTTTGTTTCTCAAAAATATAAAATACAAAACGCAATGGAATTAAGAGCAGTAAATAAAATTTTAAGAAGAATTATAGGGGATGAGTCGTTTACATATTAAAGTAAATTTTAATTTTAATAAAAAAATAAAATCATTAAAAAAAGAATATAATGATTCGAATGATTCAATCGGGTCAACTAATTCATCTACTTTAAATGATTCATTTGATTCATCTACTTTAAATGATTCATTTGATTCAAAAGTTACGTGTTTAATTGTGTTAAATGAACGATTAAAATAATTAAACATCCCTAATCCATTAAAAGAATTGAAATTGTTATAATTAGAATTTTTATATAAAGGAGTATAATAATTTTGCTTCATTTAAATTATATATAAACGTAATCATTATATATAATTTAATGGAACTAAATAAATATTTAATAGATTTTAATAATCTAAAATTTAATAGAGTTAATATAAAAAAACTTATAATAGGCGATACATATTTAATTAAAACATATATAGGACGACAATATGAAAGTAGAAAAGGAATTTTTGTTAACGGTATTTTTTTGAATAAACACGTATATTTTAGAATGAGACTTATACAAGGTTTTAGTTATGTAACTTATTGTTTAGATGATTCATCCTATTTTTATGAAATTGTTTCAAGAAAGAAGTTAATACAGGACTCAATGGAACTGAGAGCATTGAATAAGATTCTCAGACGAATTGTAGGCGATGAAACATTCGTTTATAAATAAGTTTATAACAAGTTTTTAACAAGATTTTAAAAATTGAATTGTATAAAATAAATAATATTTTTTATTAATAAAAATGCTTCACATTAACAACCTGAGCTTTAAACCAATCCATTTCTCAATGTTAATAATAGGTGAAAAATATGTTATGAAAACAGGCACCAAAATATTTGGTCCTTGGTATCAATATATTGGTTCATTAGAAAAAAACGAGGATGGTTATTTAACTTTTAGTTGTGTAGTATTAACAAATTTAAAAACAAATGAATCAACTAATAAAGATATTGTTATGATTCATGTGTTACAACCATATACGTATTATGTGTTAGAACCCAAAAAATATATAATACAAGACTCAATGGAATTAAGAGCAGTAAACAGAATATTACAACAAGCTACAGGGGAAGATACGTTTATATATTGATTATAAGTATAAATGTTTTATAAAAAAATTGATTAAATAATTATTATATATTTTTATTAAAAATGGAATTCTTTGATTGTGAAGATTATGAAAGACCCTTATATTTAAAATAATTAAAAAAAATTATATAAATATTATTTTTTTTATTATATAAATGAAAGAATATAAAAAGGGAAGGAGAGTTGATAAAGATGGAACAATAGAAGAAGGCCATTTTAAAGATGAACATTTAATAAAGGGTAAAAAAAAATATACTGACGGTCAAATAGAAGAAGGTGAATTTAATAAAGATGGACTGCTAATAAAAGGTAAAACAAAATATTCTTGCGGACAAATAGAAGAAGGTGAATTTAATAAAGATGGAACACTAATAAAAGGAAAAATAAAATATACGAATGTTCAAATACAGGAAGGTGAATTTAATAATGATGGAACACTAATAAAAGGTAAAGTAACATATCCCGATGGTCAAATAGATGAAGGTGTTTTTGATAATGAAAACCTAATAAAAGGTAAAATAACATATTCTTGCGGTCAAATAGAAGAAGGTGTTTTTGATAATGAAAACCTAATAAAAGGTAAAGTAACATATACTACCGGTCTAATAGAAGAAGGTTATTATGATAAAAATGGCAATATGACAAAAGGTAAAATAACCTGTAATGGTCAAATAGAATATATAAACTAGTTATAATTTAGATTAATGAAATAGATGATATTATTTAAATATATAATTATTGTAGCATTAATGATAATTAATGGCATTTATAAAAAAGGTGAATTAATAAAAGGAAAATTAACATTTACTAGTGGTCAAACGCAGGAAGGAGAATTTTATAATAATAAATTAATAAAAGGAAAAAAAACATTTTCTTGCGGTCAAATAATTGAAGGTGAATATACAGATGGTTCGATTACAACAGGTAAAATAACATATTCTTGTGGACAAATAGAAGAAGGTGAATATTACAATGAAGAATTGACAAAAGGAAAAGTAACATATATTGATGGACAAATCGAACAAGGTGACTTTGAAGATGGATTCCTAATAAAAGGTAAAATAACATTTCCTGATGGTAAAATAAAGAAAGGATTGTTTAAAAATAATGAATTAATAAATGGTACATTAATATATAAAGGAATAATAAAGAAAGGATTGTTTAAAAATAATGAATTAATAAATGGTACATTTACATATAATGGAACAGTAGAAGAAGGTGACTTTTACAATAATAAATTAATAAAAGGCAAAAGACAAATGAATGGTTCTATATATGAAGGTGATTTTAACAAAGGTTTAATCGTAAAAGGTACAATAACCTGTAATGGAACTGTTTATAATGGTTCATTTAATAATAAAGAACAAATGATACAAGGAAATATAAAATTTTCAATAGGAAAACATTATAAGGATTACAAATAAAAATTGATTTAACAAATTAACAAATGCCAATTTGTAAAAAAAAAGTTGTATGGAACATCTTGTTTTGAAAGAGGTCAACTTTAATCATTTAAATAATGGAGACAAATATATTATAAAAAGAAAAGGAACAATTCATTTTATTGGTAAATTTATAAATTATACTAATAATATAGCAAACTTTGATAAGGCATATTCTATACATGGAACAATAAAAATAAACGTTCAAGATTTATGTATTTATTATGAAAGAAATAGTTATAAATATTATAGAGTAATCTTACAAAAAAATAAAATACAGGAAGAAATGGAACTAAGAGTAGTCAATCTACTTTTACAAAGAATTATAGGGGATACATCATTCAAATATTAATAAAAATTGATATGTAAAAATATTTTAATATTTTTTTAATAAATGGAACTTCTTGTTTTCAAAGAAACAAAATTTATGGAATTGGTCAAAGGAGAAAAATATATTATAAAAAGATTTAATAAAACTTATTATAATGGAATATTTACAGGTCACGCGTTTAAGTTTGGTTCAAATATTTCAATGTTTGAAGAAGTAAAAGATGTAAGTAAACCAACAGAAATATATATATGGAAATTAGAGTTTTATGATGATTCTGCTAGAACATTTCATAAAATGATTAGACAAAAAGAACAAAGACAAAATGCTATGGAATTAAGAGCAGTCAATCTATTATTACAAAGAATTGTTGGAGACAATGCGTTTAAGTATTTATAAAAATTGATTAGAAAATATATTTTTATTAAAAGTTATAAAGTTATGTCTCTTGTTTTCACAGAAACAAACATAAATGAACTAATATTTGGGACAAAATATATTATAATAAAATATACTGGTTCTTGTTATATGGGTAAATTTACGGGTTATACAGATGATTATGATTTCGCCACAAATTTTGATAATGCTAAAATTATTTATAATGAACATAAAACCGATATAATAAATATGCGTGTTTATGGTACAAGAGCAGAATATTATTGTGTTGATTTTCAAAAAGAAAAAATACAGAACGCTATGGAACTAAGAGCGGTCAATCTATTATTACAAAGAATTATTGGTGATATAACATTTAAATATTAATATTTAATTATTTAAATTATTAAAATATAATGACATTGAAAAAGAAAAGAGTTCATATAAATGATTTAAGATATGGAAATAAATATTTTATAGATTATCTTTATAAAAATTATTATATAGAATACATAGGTATATTTAGAAAAAATATAATAAAAAATGGAGACAATGTTTGTGAATTTTTTAATGTTAATGCTGTTTATGATATGAATTTTATGGGGGACCAACATTTTTATAATATGAAAAATGTTCCTATGCGTTACATGGGGGAGACATCTTTTTATAATGATTTACATAGAAACTATTATATTGTTGATTTTCAAAAAGAAAAAATACAGAACGCAATGGAATTAAGAGCGGTCAATATAATTCTACAACGAATTACTGGAGATACAACATTTAAATATTTATAAATTAATAATATTTTAAAAAAATGATTTATAAAATTGATTATAAAATATTTTTTTATTATATAAATATAAAATGCCGACTATTGGTGCCTTTGAATTATATATGCTAACGCAAGAAAGAAAGAAATTAAGAGATGAGAAATTTAAAATGGACCAAAAAGAAAAACGAATCAATTATGATTATGAACGTGATGAAATATTAATGAAAGAAGAAGAACGAAGAGACAAAATTGATAAATGGAGAGAAAAAAGAACAATAAATGAATCATTCTCAGAAAAAAAGAAAAGGGAAGAAAAAGAAGAAGAAATATATAACAATTTATAATTTATTTATAATATATTATTAAATATATATTATATATTTTATTAATGTTACAAAAGAAAAAAATATTACCATATCAGTTAATAAAAAATCATAAATATTTTATTGAATATACAGGACTAAACAATTCAATAATATATACAGGAATCTACAAAAATTCTTATGAAGGAATAAATTCATCTAATTTTTGTATTATGGGAAGATTATATATTTTTTATAATGATTATTGTATGAGTTATTATACAGTTGAATTTCAAAAAGAAAACATACAAAACGCAATGGAATTAAGGGCATTAAATATGATTTTACAACGAATTACAGGGGATGAAACGTTTAACTTTATATGAATAATTCTTTATAGTTAAATATATAATGTTAAGAGCAATTACTATTAATTTATGTGAAGAAAATACAATAAAAAATTTGTTAAAATGGATAAATATATTCTTATCTTTAAAAGGTGATATTATTTTTTTACAGGAAATATCTACATACGATATAGAAAAACTAGCATTTAAAATAAATATGAAAATATTAAATATAAATAATTTGGAACAAACGTGTATAATGATTAACCCCAAAAAGGTAATAATAATAGATAATAATCATATTAAAGTAAAGGGATTGAAAAACTTAAACTTAAACTTGAATACACATATGATTTATATAGGAAATATTCATTTGAGTGATATACCTTCTATAACTCATCATTTGAATGATAAATCATATAAATCATCTGTAACAATTCCTCTTAGTTATACAATGCCTCGATTATTAACATTATGTAAAAAGAATCGTTTACCTAGAATAAAAGAAGAAATGAAAAAAATAAGTGAATATTCTATTATAGCTGGTGATTTTAATGAACCATCACATTTAGATATAGATATTAATGTTCCTATTTCTAATGAATTTGAAAAAAATGGTTTTATAGATTCTTATCGTTTTAAAAATAGTTCTTCTGGAAATACTTGGCCTTCAGGTAAATTTTATCAGGGTGAACCTGAACAACGCGTAGATTTTATTTATACAAAGAATTTTAAAATAATTGATTCTTTTACATATGAAACAAATAATTGGTTGAGTGATCATAAAATGATTGTAACTGATTTAAAAATATAATATACAACTTATAATACATTTATATAAGTTATTTAATTGTAAAATTGAAATAAAATACAAAAACATTATTATTGTTTAGAATGCCATTAATATTTAAAGAAGTAGGTTTTCTTTCTCTTAATGAAAGATGTTTAATTGTTTCTCAAGACGGAAAAACATGTTGTATAGCAAGTTTTAAAAAATATAATATGGATACAACTTTAGCAGCAGAGTTTATTAATGTTATATCAATTAATATAAATGAAATTGAAAATGGTATATTATCATTTAATCCCAATATAAAAAAAGGAACCATTAAAACGTATACATATTCTTCATGTAGTTATTTTGTATTATCATCACAAAAAGAAAAGATACAGGACGCGATGGAACTTAGAGCAGTTAATAAAATTTTACAAAGACTGATTAATGAAATGTTTTTATATTAATATAAATATATGAACGCTATAGGTCAAAAAAAAACACAATTAAACAATACAAAAGGTAGTCCAAGAGTATTAATAAAATCCACAAATCGTTCACCAATAAGTTCAATGTCAAACAAACTAGAAACAACATATTTCAATAATTCACTAAATGATGATAAGTTAATATTAAAATTTAATAAAGAACTCATAATAAACGCTAATATAACATTATTTCCCAATTCAATAAAAATAATATTTGAATCGTCTAATTCAGGGGATTATGAAATTGTAGAATTTATGGATATACTTGATACAAACAATGTTAAATATTCACACGCCGATAATACAATAAATTGTAATATTGAAATTTCGTCGGTTTATTTTGACGCAGTGGTTATTCAAAAACTAAAACGTATATATATAAATTTTGAGAGAAAACCAGAACCAATATTTGAATCAAACTTACCAAATGGTTCACCAATTTTACCAAGAGGTTCAATTCCACGCGCACCAGTAACACAACTAATTAATCAACCAAATGATGGTAAGTTAACATTAAACAATCTAAACTCAAATTTAATAAAATTTAAGGACAATAATTTACAACCGACGAAATACAAAAAAAAATCTACCTATTCGTCATCAAACAAAAACAATGAAAAAATATTATAATAATATCGCAAATCATATGGCAAAAACCAGAAATAGTATGGGTCTTGAGTATCCTCTAATGCCAGTAAGTTATATTACAAATATGGCAGGTTATATTCCTAAAGGGATTAATTATATGACAGACCAATACAAAAGATATTACGGATATTTAGGAGATTCTGTCATGGAAATTAATAATAATAAAGTAGCAGTACAATTGTATAATAGTGATAACAATTTGTATCCTTATAAAATAATAATTTTTCCTTACGTGTTAAACAGTTTTAAAGCATTTCATTCTGATTTATTTAAACAAATATCATTTAAAGAAGTTGATGACACAATCGAAGTTTACGCAAAAATAACAACAGCTAAAAATAAATATAAACTTTTAACCAATCCTGTATCATATTTAAGATTTAAAAAGTAGTAAAAGAATATGCGTAATATTATAATATAACCATATGTTATAATGTTTAATTTTAATCGACTCAGAAAAGTGTTTGGAATGACACAAAAAAATGCCAACAAAAGATTTGGTATGACAAACACTAAAAGTAATCATAGAGGTAGTGTAACAAAAACAAATCATAGAATGAAATCACATAGAAATAAACAAGGGTCTATTTATTATTCCCCACCAAAAGAAATTAGACCTCAAGTATTAGAAAGGGAAATTGATTGGCAAAGCACAGTATATCCCCGAGGGTCACGAGCATCAGTAATACCAAGATCAGTAAAAGCAAGATCAGTAATACCAAGATCAAGAGCATCAGTAAAAGCAAGATCAGTAAGAACATAATAAAATTGAAACATAACATAATCTTTTTATTTTAGAAAAAATGGACCAAGTCCATTACAAAGAATTAAAAGTTGGACAAAAATATATAATTGAAGAAGAATATGAAACTGTAACAGGTTATTTTATTGGAGAACAATCTCGATTTTTGGGATTTTATTCTGAAAATATGAAACCTTTTTGGACAAAGAAAAGAACAAAAATATATAAATTAAAAATAAAGAAAACATTTTTACAAAAAATTAATACCTTTGTAAAAATGCGTTTATATTAAATGCGTTTATATTAAATGCGTTTATATTATGTATAATTTAATTCATTACAGTAAATTAATTGAAGGACAACGATATCTAATTAAGGATATACACTTTATTAATTATCAACGTTTTGCCACATTTAAAAGATATTCTTTTTATTTAGGTTATACAATAACTATATGGCAACGAATAAAATATACAACTTATTTAACTATTAATAAAACCGAATTAATTGAATATAGTCATTTTGGTGATTTATATCTTTCTATTGATGAAAGTGATTATATTTATGAACTTGTCTCTGAAAAAAAAGCAATACAAAAATCTATGGAACAAAGAGCAATCAATTTAATTTTACAAAATATTATTGGAGACAAAAATTTTACTTATTCTATATAATGGTTAAACTTAACTTTGCGTATATAAATCATAATAAATTAGTTATTGGTAAAAAATATTTATACATCTCTCAATATTATTTTTTTGATAAACATATTTATTGTTGTAGATATTATAAAAATGAATATAAATGTTGTACCTGGTTTGATTTAGTTTCTTCCAAAGAAAAAATACAGAAAGCATTTGAACGTAGAACAATAATAATGTTAACAAAAAAACATATATTAAATATAAAAATGTTGATAATATAAATAAATATTTGTAAAATATTTGTAAAATATTTGATTTGTAAATTATATTTTATTTCTACAAGTGGGACATATTTTTATTAGCAATTTGGAATAACACCCCCTACATAACATATGGCAGCATTTAGGTAATATAATATTAGACATTATTATAATTTCAAAACAACAAGGACAATTATGTTGAACATTTAATTGTCGAGACATTGTCATAAATTGTTCTATAAAATGTAAAGGAATATTATCTTTCTTTTCCTTTTCTCTTTGTTTTTCTAATTCAACTCTTCTTTTCTTTGTTTGTATCATTTCATTGAACATTAAATCATATTCAATAAAATGTTTTTCCAATAAATGAATAAGACCTGATCGTTTAAACATTGTCAGATTACTTAATTCTATGTATTTTTGACCATAATCATCAGTATAATTTTCATAATAATAATTCAACACCTCAATCATTTTTTTCGTTGAAGTCATTCGATTTGTTTATAAATTATTTTATTAATAAAATTGATATTCAATTTTTTATTAATCATTTTAAACAATATGTCTCCTACAAGATTTGTTAAGGTGAATAATTTAACCTTTGTAAGATGTAAACAACGTGAACTAATTATAGGAAAAAAATATATGTTTATAAGAGAATCTTATTTTGATAAAAAAAGAGAAGTTATGTATGGAACAATAAATGATAATGAAATGAGCATAACGGAAATAAACAAAATTACATATATTAATAAAGAAGCAGAATATAAATCAAACAATACAATAATTATTGATACGCTAATGAGTCGTACCATATTTTTAAAATTATTTTCTTCAAAACCTAAAATCCAACAAGCAATGGAACAAAGAGCAATCAATTTAATTTTACAAAATATAGTTGGAGACAAAATGTTTAAATATTAATATTTCACATTCTTTTATGTAATGTTTGTACCGTATAAATTGATTTATTTTTTTTCTTTTTATTATTATTCATTACATATGAATAATCGTTAAACTTAATATTAATAAATATTATACCATTTACCATGAATTGTATACTACAATTTGTTTCAGAAACAAAACCAATATGTTTCATTTTTAAAATTAAATCTATCATATGACATTTTTGAATCTCATTGTTCAATAAAAACTCAAATGATTTAGTTGTGATTGAATTAGTTTGACATTTTTTATGTAGTAATGTTACAGAATCAATAAAATTAAAACTATCAGGTTCTAATAATTTGTGTATTTCATTTATATATAATTCCTGAGTAATTTTTAAAGTTTTGAAGGTTAATTCTTTTTGTGAAGTACAATTAATCCTTATTTTATACATTATTCATATTTATAAAAATTATGTTTATATTAATATATGAATAAATGTGAAAAATTCTGTAAAAATTATTATATGATTGAACAAGAAAAAGTATTTCAAAAAATAAATAAAAATTATAAATTTCCTCATAAAAAAAGAACAAAGAAACAATTAAAATTTGATTTTAATGTTTGTAAAAAAGTATTTTGTAATAAAAAATGTGAAGGGTTTGATAATTTAAATTTGAAAATTAAAAATGGTTTTCATAAAACATATAAAAGTATAAATCAACATAATTATAAAAAAAGAGGAGCAACATCTGGATGTATCAAAATGTAAAAAATTGAACCAATTAAACAAATAAAACAAATAAATAACCAAACAAATAAATGGCTTTAATTACAATTGAAATGAAATTTTGCGAGATTGACATTGATGAACTAGTAAAAGGTAAAAAATATATGATAAGAGAAATATTTTATGATTATACAAGAACAACTTTTAGTATATTTGACCATTATGAAACGCCTTATATTACAAATTGGAATAAAACAATATATACAATTTTGTCTCCTGAATTAGACTTAGACGTAATTTACGCAAACAACATAAGATTAAATAATATGATAAAAAAAGCATATTTTTACAAATTAGAAACAGTCAAAGAACAAATCCAGAATGCGATGGAATTAAGAGCTGTCAATTTAATTCTACAAAATATTACAGGAGACAAAACATTTATATATTAAATTATAAAAAATTGAAATCAAATTGAAATCAAAATATTTTTATTAATTTAAATAATGCTTTCATTTGTCCCGATTCACCATAATGATTTTATTCAAGGAACTAAATATAAGATTGAGGAAGATTCGTATTTCTATTCCAGAACATTTATTGGTATTTATAATGGTTCATTTTATGATGATTATGGTTATTTATTGTGGGAAAAAAATAACATTTCATTGTGAAAATAAAATAAACGAAGAACGTATAAAAGATACATATTTTGGAACAATGAGAATGATTATGACATCAATATATGTTAGGAAATGTTATAAATTAAATTCGTTCAAAGAAAAGATACAACACGCTATGGAACAAAGAGCAATTAATTTAATTCTACAAAAAATTATAGGAGACAAAACATTTACATATTAAATTATACAAATTAATAATCAGTTTTATAAAATTGATTATAATTATAAAAATTGATTATAATTTATTAATATGTGTTTTTATTAATTAAAATAAATGTTGACCTTTGTAATAATACCTCTTGACGAACTGGTACAAGGAACTAAATATAAGATTGAGGAAGATTCATATTACTATTTCAGTACATTTATTGGTATATATAATGGAAAAATATATGATGAATATGAACATTTATTGTGGAAAAAAGTAACATTACATCATGAAAATAAATATGAAAATACAGAACGTGTAAAAGATAGATATTTTGATGATTTGTCATTGGTTATGTCAATAACTATGTCATCAATGTATACTATTAAAAGGAAAGTTTATAAATTAATAAGTTCCAATGAAAAAATACAACACGCTATGGAACAAAGAGCAATTAATTTAATTCTACAAAAAATTATAGGAGACAAAACCTTTATATATTAATTATAAAAATTGAAATCATTTATTTTTATTATTGAATTAATAAATTATTGAATTGTATTGTTAAAATGTTATCATTCGTCCTGATTGAAGAAAATGAAATGGTAAAAGGAGATAAATATAAAATAGAAGAGAATTCTTATAATTTTAATAAAACATTTATTGGTATTTATAATGGAACATTTTATGATAATCTAAACACATATTCATATTTATTATGGTTGAAAACCACATTTGTTGCCCAAAATAAAAAAAGAGATGACCATATAGGACCTACCTATTTTGAAACGATGAGAATGAGTATGACAACAATTTATGACAGAAAATTTTATAAATTATTATTATCTAAAGAAAAAATACAACAAGCAATGGAACAAAGGTCAGTTAATATTATTTTACAAAACATTACAGGTGACAAAACCTTTAAATATTAAGTATTTTAATATATATTATATAAATTATAAAAATTGATTATAATTTATTAATATGTTTTTAATTAAAAAATGTTAACATTTGTCTCATTACCCCTTAGTGAACTGGTACAAGGAACTAAATATAGAATAGAAGAAAATTTATATGGCGTAAGAGAAATAATATTTATTGGAATGTTTAATGGTTATCAACAACATAATGAAGGAAAATATTTGTTATGGAAAAAAATATTTTATTTCATAAAAAATGGTGATGAGGAAGTTATAATACCTAAATATATTGAAGAGACACAAATGGATATATTATCACCTTTTGGAAGAAAATATTTTAAATTAATAAGTTCTAAAGAAAAAATACAAAATGAAATGGAAATAAGAGCAATTAATTTAATTCTACAAAATATTATTGGAGACAAAACGTTTAGTTATTGAATTTTATAAAAATTGAATAAATAATTTAACAAAACCATTTTTATTAAAATGAATTCAATAGATCATTTAACATTTATGCCTGTAAACGGATGTAAATTAAAAAATGGAGAAAAATATTTAATAGTTTGTTGGGCAATAATATCTAGTGGTATATACATTGGATATAATGGGAATATTTTATGGTCGAATTATACAGTTATAAAAACTGGTTACAATAAATCATTGAATTGGAATGTTTCATTTTATAAATTAATTCCTACTAAAGAAAAAATACAACAATCAATGGAACTAAGAGCAATTAATATAATTCTACAAAATATTATTGGAGACAAAACATTTAATTATTAAATAATGGTTATATATGGAAATAGAATATTTTTCTGATAATAATTATAAATATTCAACTGCGTTAATGTTTTCATATATAAAATTGCGTAAACCTGAAAAAAACAAAATAAATATTAATAGTTTAGATTTTAATTTAAATTATAACTGTTGGGAAAATAATGTTAAACCATTAGATGTAATGAATGACATTAAAAATGTCAAATATAAAGAAGAAGTTAAACGAATTAAAAATGCTGAAATTAAATACCCTATTATAGTTGATTTAAATTATAATATTATTGATGGTATGCACCGTTATGTACGACATATATTAGAAAAAAAAGAAAAAATTAACGTATATATTTTTAATAAAAATATTATGAAAAAATTTATATTATGTAAAAAAAATGAACCTATAATATATACTCTTCATGATATTATTGAGTTATATCATAAAAATATTATTTAAACGAATAATTATTAATATTTTTCATTGTAATCCTTTTTAAACTTTTTAAAGTCCTGTTCTGATTCTTGAGGATAAATAATCTTAGGTAGGAATTCTTTAAAATTCCCCATACAATCTGTGTTAATATTTCCTTTATAATCTAAATATTTAAATGCTTCATCAGTTGAACAACGCATTGTAAATTTAATAATGTCGACGTTTTTTTGTTGGGAAGGATTTGATTTTGAATTAGAGTTCATTTTGTATATATGAATTATAATAATTTTTTTGAATCAATTTTATATAAATATTTTTAGTTTTAGTTTTTATAAAAAATTGATTTACATATTAAACGTACGACACTTAACAACAAAATGATTTACGTATTAATCAAGACGATTTGGTCTTTGACATTTATTTTCATATATATACATTACATAGATATGTATATTAAAACTACTCCAAATATACTTAACAATTGGACTACTCTTGATATGACTAATCAAGAAATTATAAGAAAACAAAACATTTATATTAACCTTTTAGAAAAACAAATCGAATATAGAAATAATAAAATTTATAAATGAATTATAATAAAGTTTATAAATATTATATTTATAATATATAATGTGTATAATTACTGCGGTTTATGCTTGTGTATTATTTTTTGTTTTAACACCTGGGGTTTTGTTAACTATACCTCCAAAGGGTAAAAAAATGGTTGTTGCTGTGTGTCATGCTGTAATATTTGGAATAGTATTGGGTATAACACATAAACCAGTACATAAAATGTTTAAAGGAAGTCATTAATCATTTTATATGATATATCATAACAATATAAATACATTATGGTAATGTATATTAACAATGGAAGAACCAAAGGTTAACATCAAGTGTGAAATTAATCACGTATATTTTTATTCAGAAGTAGACAGAGATTCTACTTATGAATTAATTGATTGTTTAAAAGAAGCAGAAGATAATTGTATTGCCATTTGTCATAACACTAATATTAAGGAGATTCCTATTTATCTACATATTAATTCATTTGGAGGTTGTATTTTTTCGGCATTAAATGTTATTGATTATATTCAATCGTCCAAATTTGATGTTCATACTATTATTGAAGGTTCCACTGCTTCAGCAGGAACATTAATTAGTGTAGCAGGTGTAAAACGATATATTAGACCAAACGCTTATATGTTAATTCATCAGTTATCTTCAGGTTGTTGGGGTAAAATGGCGGAGATTGAAGATGAGTTTATTAATTTAAAAGAATTAACTGTTAAAATTAAAAAGATTTATAAAAAGTATACAAGCATTCCCAAGGCAGAATTAAAAGGAATTCTAAAGAGAGATTTATGGTTAAACTCGGACAAGTGCGTTGAATATGGTTTAGCAGATGAACTTTGGACATAAATTGTTATACTTTTTTTATAAATGTTTATATAAATTTATTTTATAAATTATTTTATAAATTTAACCATTCAAATACTTATAATATAAAATTGAAATATAATTTTGTATCTAAAATATAATTATAAAATGGATTATTTCATTGAAGACGCAATTAGCGAAATGGCACATTATTTTCTTTCTACGAATGAACTATGCCGCATTGATATTACTAAAGTTACAAGAAAAGAATTTACGGATGATGTTCTTAATAAAATGTTTAAACACGTATTTAATTCTCTGCCAAAATTTGAAAATTTAAATGTGTCTTGTTTTAATTATATTGATAATAGTGCTGCTGTATTATATGAAATGATAATGACATTGAAAGAAAACAATTATTCTCAAGGCGACCTTAATCAAACATTTAATAATTATTGGTTTTATGTTGGTTCATATTTGTTAAATAAAAAGAAAGAGGACACAATATCAAGAATCCTTGGTAAGGTAATAATATAGTTTTATAGTTTTCTTGTATAATTAAATCTTTTACCATTCTTATATCCTTTTATTTTTATTTTTTTATTATTTGATTCTTCTATAATATTACTATTTTCTAATACTTGACCATTTTGTTCTCTATATATTTTTTTTTCTAAAAATATAAAGGGATTAAATTTATGAGTTTTACTTTTACTTTTTTTATTTTTGATTTTAGTTTTCGATTTTTTAATTGTTTTCTTTATTTGTTTTATTTGCTTTTTCATTATATTATGCCTTTATTTTAAAAAAATAAAATGCGAGTAATGCTCCTAAAAATTCGGCCAACATATAACCACTCATTTGTAATACATTTATTTTTTTATTTAAATATAATGCTAATGATACTGCTGGATTAAACGCGCCTCCTGATATTTTTCCTCCCCAATATATCATTGCTGCTAAAGTAAGACCAATTGGTATAGCTTCTCCTGTAATTAAAATTACAGATAAAAATATAAAAGTTCCTATAAACTCAACAAAATACTTTAATTCTTCCATTTTATATTGAAGGAGAATAAAATATAGGGTCAATTTCATGATTAAATATATCTTCATTTATACTTCCTCCACTAGTCCATAATTTAGCGGTTGAAGGTGAACTACTGCTTTTATTACATTCATCACAACCTCCAACCTTACTTTTTTTAACTCTACTTTTATTAACTCTACTTTTATTAATCTTTTTATTCCTACTTTTTTTAATCTTTTTATTCCTACTTTTATTTCGTTTATACATTATATATTATAAAAATATAATAAGATGTATCGAATAATATATAATGTTTGTATATCTTTTAGAAAGTGATAACACAACCTATGTAGGCGCCACAGTAGATTTGGGTCGACGTTTAAGACAACATAATAAAGAAATTAGTGGAGGAGCAGTTGCTACAGGTAGAAAAGTATCACAAGGTCATACGTGGAAAAGAATATGTTATGTAAGTGGGTTTCCTACTTGGCAAGCAACATTACAATTCGAATGGAGATGGAAACAAATTACAAGAACATTACCTAAAGATGAACCAATCATTCGTCGTATGAAGGCACTTAAAAAACTTATAAATTTGCCTCAATCCACTAGTAAAGCAATTCCTTATTCAGAATGGCCTATTCCTCCTTCTATTCATTTTGAATGTGAACAATGTGAGACAAAATATAAAACAATTTTATAAAAATAATATAAAAATTGATTCATTAATAAATAATATTTATATTTATATAAAATGGCTCTTCATATTACTGTAGGATGTATGTTTTCTTCAAAAACATCTACTCTTATGAATAAATATCATACTTTAGAAGTTAGAACAATTATTATTGACTTTGACATTACTCAAAAAGAATTCGTTAATGGTATAATGACAAACCATACAAATCTTAAATTACCTTGTATTAAATGTACTAAATTATATGATATACAAAAATATGATAAAACTCTTTTGGAAGCATCAGTAATTATGATTAATGAAGCACAGTTTTTCCCAGATTTAGTTCCTTTTGTTAAAGAACAATTATCAAAAGATAAAATTATTTATGTATATGGTTTGGATGGTGATTATAAACAAGAAAAAATTGGAACAATACTCGATTTGGTTCCATTGTGTGATACAATCCAAAAATTAAAAGCAAATTGTAGTTGCGGCAATTATGCTATATTCTCTCACAGAGAATCTTCTGAAACAGAACAATATTTACCAAACGCAAAATATGTTCCTGTGTGTCGTAAATGTAACCTTTAAAAAATAAAAAATAATATATGGAAGGTTGTGTGTTACCTATAGATTATAAATATTCTAAATTTTTGTTTTATACAAGTTTTTTAATTGGGTTATCATTTGTCATTTCTATCTATTTTAATGATACATATATTAGTATATATTTCTTATTATTATTTTTATCTTCTATTAATTTTTGGAGAAAAGCAGAGTATGGGTTAAGAAGAAATATAGATTTATTACTAGTAAAATGTGGAGTATTATGTGGGTTATATCAAATTTATTTAATGAATTCAACATTTTATAGAATAATGTTTTTGTTTGTATTCTTGTGTATTATTTTTTTTGATATTGCTGAAAGAGTATGTTGTTATTTTAATTCTACAAAATGGATAATATTTCATATGGCAATACACATATATGTTTTAGTTATGGTGTTGTTTATGTTTACAATATGAATTTATAACGTAGAACTATACAGTAAACATAAAAATATATAAAAAACAAATAAAATAATGGAAGGTTGTGTGTTACCTTTAGATTATAAATATTCTAAATTTTTATTTTATACAAGTTTTTTATTTGAAATATCATTTTTATTCGCAATATACTTATCAAATTATTATGCTATATTTTATTGGTTTATGTTATTTTTTTCATCTACAAATCATTGGAAAAATGCTGATTATGGTATTAAAAGAAAATTTGATTTATTAATTGTTTTTATTGGATTTTTAAATACGATTGGATATATGTTTATATTACCAAATGAGTTTTATAAAAAAATGTGTTTGTTTGTATTCTTGTGTATTATTTTTTTTGATATTGCTGAAAGGTTATGCTGTTATTTTAATTCTACAAAATGGATAATATTTCATATGACTATACATATATATGTTTTTATTATGTCTCTATTTATGTTTGTTTAACATTTCTAATCGTTGATTAATTAAACCGTCCATATCAATTGTAGGAATTTCATATTTTTGGTAAGAAGCATCTAATTCTGGATGCATACATATTAAAACCATTTCCTTTACATTTAACTCATAATGTTTTTCAATAATCATTTTATATGTATTTAATTGGATAACATAATGCCAATAATTTGTATCGGGAATATTATTGATTGGATATAAACCGTATTTATTAAAGTCCGAATACATTTCAACTGATTTACATCTTTTCCAATCATATATGCTTACTGAACCATCATTATTCATAAATACCATATCAATTGAACCTGCCAATTTAAGTTCTTCATCATATATCATCCATTCGGTTCTATAAGGTGTTAAAACATAATCTAATGTGAAATCTTTGAAATATCTGTATTCAATACTTGAATCGTGAGAATCTTGTCCATTATAATAATTTTCAATTAATTTATGTAAATGAGTACCCATTCTTGCTGCTTCATCACCATTTTGTCTCCATAATGTTTTTATTTCCTGTTTGGTTTTACCAAAATATTTATTTGTAGACCATTTAGGAGAAGACATCATTTTATCAATGATTAAATCAGCATCAAATTTTTCAAAATAAGAGTTTAACCAAGTAGTTACTGATTTATAACCGCTGTCTCCATTAATTGTATAAATATGTCCTGATTCCCTGAAAAGAATATTTTTGTCTCTATAATGAACATTAGTTAAAGGCATTGACATTAAAGGCATTGAGGCCATTGTTATTGTTTATTACTTATATATCATTAATTCAATTTTATATATATATATATAATATAATGACATATGGAGGTGCGGCGTTAGATGCGTTAGAAGGACAAGGTCCTGTTGCAACAATAGAATTTCCTGCGACTGTAACAGTTGCTGTAGGAAACCTGATAAACATGTCTAGAGGAATTTTGGGGTCTAGACTTAAATTAGATATAAAACTAAAACATATTGATGAACTTATTGATGCTACAATGACTATAATGTTGCGTTCTCTTCCCAGAGTTCCTGTAGCACAATACGTAAGTATGTTGATTCCTTCTGATGCTATACCTGCTCTTATAGTAGATGACCCTGTATATGCTGATTTAGCAGCATTTAACGCAACAATACAACATCAGTTTACAGCAGAAAATATAGACCGTTTTTTTAGTGTTCCTCTTGCTTCCTATATACCTGAACGTAGGGCATTAGTAAAAGCGTACAGACAAGGAACATCATCAAATGTAGATGATTATGACCCTTGTCTTATTGTAAAATTAAAACTTCGACAATTTAAAGAATTATTGGAAGACATATCACATATATTAAAATATTCTGAAGATGACTATGATTTTGATGAAACACGTCGTGCGGATACAGATATAGATAATTTATTTAAAAAATATATTTCTTTCCTTTTAAATGAGCACGGTCACATGGAATACGGGGATATATTAAAAATATTTAAGGTGTTTATGCGAGTAATGATTATTTATAAACATACAGAAATGTTTGCCAGACAATCAGGAATAGATGTGTTAATTTCGGCACTTAATCAAAAGATTGAGACATATACCGCACAAGATGTAAAATGTAGTAGAGTTAAACCGCCTGATTTTAAGGTTAGACAAGGTGCTAATGGTCTTCCTATGGCAACCCAAATAACTTATCGTTCTTTAGGAGGTAAAGCATTGGATGAAATAGTAGAAATATTAATTGGTCGTGCTGGTATTAGTGAAACTAAAAAATTTCTTGAATATGCCGCAGATTCTAGTTGTGAAAAAATAACAAGAAATTATAGAAGATTTCAAGAACTTAAAGAACTTTTCAAACAAAGAGGAATTACTGGTAATATGAAAGATTTATTAACATCAATATACTCAAAAGCAATGACAAAACCAAGAGTTATAAGAATATTACAATCGTTACCGACCTTAATGTTTAGTTTAATCTATAATCCTAGTTTAGGTCATTATCCAGGAGCGAGTCAATCAAGTCAATATGAAAATATGGAACCTCTTACAATTGATGAAATGATTCAAAGTGAAGATGACCCAGTTATAGACCCTTCCGTATTTGCCTTGTTAGCATTATTATCAAGCACTAAACCAAGTAGAAGAAGAAGGGACCATAGAGCAGAACTTTTAATGTTGAATAATGAAGGATATTCTGGCAATAATGACCGACGAGGTCGTGGGACAAGTAAAGGTCGTGGGACAAGTAAAGGTCGTGGGACAAGCAAAGGCAGAGGAACAAGTAAAGGTGCGGAAAGAACAAATGGATTAAATAAAAACGGATTCGCAGTAGGACTATCAGGAAGACCAATAGACACAAGTAGAGAAAGAGGACATGAAAAGGCAAATGAACGAAAAGCAAGAAATTCTGATTCAAACGGAAAGAAAGGAACAAAAAAGAATGGAACTAAAAAAGGAAATAAAAAGAATGGAAATGAATAACCATTATGATTGGTTATATTCCCCAAAATAAATTCTCTAATTTTATTGTGAGAGTCATTAAGCGCCTTAGAAGATTTTTTAAAAAAGAGTTCGATATCCATAATGATAAAAAAAGGTAAAAATACTAAAACCCCAATC
>Ga0114978_10000607_pt1 | contig 30705 bp, 26 predicted proteins | sample S_140212_EF_Meta_FD_87027 | JGI IMG/M metagenome (GOLD analysis project Ga0114978, IMG submission 87027) | Freshwater microbial communities from Lake Simoncouche, Canada to study carbon cycling - S_140212_EF_MetaG | ecosystem: Environmental > Aquatic > Freshwater > Lake | place: Lake...
GGTAGAAACCGCTTTGCGCTTTGTGCACTACTACAACAACGTGCTGGGCCGCCCCGGCAAGAAACACCTGATCTCGCGTGCCGACGCCTACCATGGCAGCAGCTACCTGACCGGCATGGTGGCCGGCAAAGACCGCGACAAAAGCTACCTCGATAGCACCATGGCCCAGGTGCATTTGCTCTCCAGCGTCAACCCCAAGCGCCGCCCAGCGGGCATGAGCGTAGAAGCGTTTTGCAGCGCCCGCGTGGACGAGCTCGAAGCCAAGATTCTGGAAATAGGCGCCGACAAAGTGGGCGCTTTTATCGCCGAGCCTGTGCAAGCATCGGGCGGCGTCATCGTGGCACCTGATGGCTATTTCAAGCGCGCCTGGGAGGTCTGCCGCAAGCACGACGTCTTGTTCATTGCCGACGAGGTGGTTACCGCTTTCGGTCGCCTAGGCCACTGGTTTGCAAGCAAAGAGGTGTTTGGCGTTGAGCCTGACCTGGTGACCTGCGCCAAGGGCATCACCTCGGGCTATTTGCCACTGGGCGCGTGCCTGGTTTCGGACCGGATATTTGACCAAGTGGCTGCCGACAAGGCGCGCGGTGGCTCCTTTGCCCACGGTTACACCAATTCTGGCCACCCGGTGTGCACCGTGGCGGCCCTCAAAAACATCGAGATCATCGAGCGCGAAGACCTGCTGGGCAATGTGCGGGCACTGGCGCCCCATTTTCAGGAGCGCCTGCGTTCTTTGCGCGATATCCCGCTGGTGTTTGACACCCGGGGCGTGGGTCTGCTGGGTTGCGTGGAATGCACGGTGCGCGGTGTAGAGCACAGCGGCCTGTCGCCCGAAGCGCTTTTGGCCATCGACGTAGATCTTGGTGCGCGCATAGACCGCCATTGCCAGGAATTGGGCCTGATGCTGCGCCCCATCGTCAACCAGTGCGTGTTTTCACCACCCCTCATCATCACCCGCGCCCAGATCGATGAAATGTTTGACATCATGCGCGAGGGCATTGTGCGCACCCTGCGCGATATCGAGGTGGAACTCGGCTACACCGTGGTTTAAAAACTACCAGGCCCGCTTGCGCGGGCCCAGGCATATTCAAACAATTGCGCGGCTAGCGGCCAGATTTGTAGCGCAGCCACAGCTTGTTGGTGGCGCGTAGCAAATCGGTCTCTTGGGGCTTGTAGGTGAAGTACTCCGCCATTTGTGCCTCGCTGGGGAACAAATACGGGTCGTTCAACAACTCGGGTTTGATCATGGACCGCGCGGCCAGAACAGCTGTGGTGTAGGTGATTTCATTGTTGGTCTCGGCGGCAATTTCAGGGCTAAGCAAGAAATTGATCCACTTGTGTGCCGCATCCTTGTTGTTGGAGTCTTTGGGGATGCCCATGAGCGTGAACCACAGGCCGGTAGCGCCTTTGGGCGTGGCGTAGCGGATGTCGTAATCCTTGCCTGCGGCCTTGGCGCGACGCTTCATCACGCTAAAGTCCCCGGACCAGCCGGTGGAGATGCAAATATCGCCGGTAGAAAAGTCCAGGATCACATTGTTTGAAAACATCTTCACATAGGGCCTGATCTTGGCGAGCTCTTTGAACGCGTCTTCTGTATCCGAGATCTTGGTGCTGTTGGGGTCGCGGCCCATATAGGCCAGCATGGTGCTGGCCTCGCTGGGCTGGTCGATCAAGGCGATGCCGCATTTTTGCAAGCGCTTGGCGTTTTCGGGATTGAACAGCAGGTCAAAGTTCAAAGGCGGCAGTTCGCCGCCCCAGGCTTGCTTGGCCTTGGTCACATTGACGATCAGGCCTTCGGTGCCCCAGACATAGGGCACGCCGTATTTGTTGCCCACATCGTTTTTGGCGGTGTGCGCCATCACCATCGGGTCCAGGTACTGCTTGTTGGGAATTTTGGACCAGTCAATGGGCTCGTAAACGCCGGCCTTGATCTGCTTGGCCATGTAATTGGAGCTGGGGTACACCACGTCATAGCCGCTGTTGCCGCTGAGCAGCTTGGCTTGCAAGGTGTCGTCACTGTCCAAAATGCTGTAAATCACCTTGATGCCCGTGGCTTTTTCAAACTTGGCCACCACCTCTGGGCCAATGTATTCGGACCAGTTCAGCACCTTGAGTGTGCCCTGGGCATAGCCCATGCTGGTCGCACATAAGAGTAAAACGGTGCCCAGCCAACGCGCGAGCCGAGGAAAAACAGACTTGGCCATCATGAAAACCTTTCTGGAAAGTAGGTGCTCGCCTTGGGAACCCGCATGAACCGCCTCCGGATCACCAAAATGGCGAATACCCAGGCGCTAAATTCCATACTACTAGCTATTCGTTCAATAAGGCCTAGGGGTTTGCACCCAGTCTTGCATCTGACTGTTCTCATTGGGAAAGCAAGGGTTTTCCCCTGCGGGAATTGCACTATTTGGCGGCTCAAGGAATGACCACGCTGGCGCAGGGCGTGGTATCGTGCATGCTACTTTTGGCGCACAGGCCATCGTCTCGGTTCAGGGTTCAGCGGATCAAATGGCGTAGCTTTTGCGTTGTAATGCGGCAGGGGCGCGTTCAAGCCGCCCGATTTGTGTTTTTAACTATCAGGAGTGAGATATGCGCTTTCAGAAAAAATTGTGTGTCATTGCCGTTGCGAGCCTGTTTCCTGTGGCCAGCGCGCTTGCCCAAACCAGCGCCGACACGCGCAAAGAAATTGATGCACTGAAGGCCCAGTTGCAGCTCCTGCAGGAAAAACTCGAAGCTCTGAGCGCCGCCACCGGTGAGGGTTCACCTTTGTCGCAGCAAGTCAACCGCCTTGAGCAAAAGATCGACCTGTCGCAAACCACATCCGAGGCGTCGGGCTTCTCGGGGATGAAGATTAATGGTGTGACTGAGGCCGCTTACAAATACAACGATTTCGATAAGAAACATGATTTCAGTGCGGGCTCGGGCTACAACGTCGGTGAGTTTGGCATGGTCCAAATCACCAAGGAATCCCAAGACGGTGAAGGCATTGATTGGACTTTGCGACTCCTGCCTGGTGGCGCGCCTTTGGTCCACGAGGCTTCACTCTCCATTCCGCTGAACAAAGAAAATCGCATCATTGCAGGATTGATCCCCGACTTCCAGGGCTATGAATTTGCCTTTGCAAACGCAAATTCAACCCTGGGCAATCAGTTTATTACCCACAACGCCCTCTACGACTTGGCAGGCGCCACGGTCTACACGGGTTTGGGCATGTCCCACACTTTTCAGGCTGGCAAGTACGCATTCAAGTGGTTGGTGGGTAACGTGGACAAGGGGGGTGACGACAGTTCCATTTCATACGGCACTGACCCGGCGACCGGCCTTCCACTGGCTGCTGCCCCAACGAACGCGTCCACAGTGGCTTTGGCGTACCGGCTAGATTACTACCCCGATGACGCCACTTACATAGGCTTGTCGGGGCTGCATGGTTCCAGCAACCGAAGTTTCAACATCATGGCCGTTGACGCAGGTTATACGCGCGGCGACTGGCAATACAACGGCCAGGTCACAGTGGGTGAAATGCTGCGTGCCGCTGCCAATGGCGGCAAAGCCCGATGGGCTGGGGTTTCTGGCTTCGTGGGCTACAAAATTGTTCCTCGCCTGCAACTTCTGGCCCGGGCGGACTACATTCAGAACCGTGCCAATGGCGGTGGAACCTACTATGACAACGGCGGAACTTTTGGCAATGGACTGGGGCCAGAACTAAATACGGCAGGTGAGTTTGCTTTGGATGATCTCGGCTACGCCACCACCGGCGCGAACCTCACCCGCCTGACCTTTGGCACGAACTACCAGATCAACGCCAACACCCAGTGGAAAACGGAGTACCGGCTGGACCAGTCCAGCGGCTACAACTTCGTGACTACCGACGCAGACACGACGACGTACTCCAAAACCAAGACGTCCTGGGGAACATCCCTCGTTCTGTCCTTCTAAACGACTACCGCCGCCCAACCTTGCGGTTTGGCGGCGGCGTTTTGCCAGCGCGGTGTTCGCCGCCGCTTAATCCCCGCCCACTTCTGGCGTCGGTTGGCGCAACTGCCAGACGATGTGCGCCAGCAGCGCCACGAACACTATGGCGCCCCCGAGCACCGTGCGTTGGCTGGGAATCTCGTTGTGGATGAGCCAGACCCAGAGCGGCCCGAGCACGGGCTCAGCAATGCCGATCAGCGCCGCAATGGCCGAGGGCAGCAAGCGTGCGCCGGTGACAAAAAGCGCAAGCCCTAAGCCCAGGTTCAGCGCGCCGAAGGCAAACAGCAGCGCCCCGTCTGTAGCGCTCACCGCAAAGCCGCTCACCATATTGGCTGAAACGCAGGCGGCAATCATGGTGCCCAGGCACACGGCGGGCATCATGGCCACGTCCGCATGGCGCCGGGTGATGACGGTGGCAGTGGCAAAGGCCAGCGCAATCAGCAGCGCCAGGCCGTCCCCAATGGGCGACACATTGCCGCCAAAAGACTCCGAGACCATGACCGCCACACCGGCGATTACGGCAGCAATCGCAATCCAGGTGGCGCGCGGTATGTGCTCGCGAAAGAACAAAAAGGCCATCAGCGCGGCAATCAGCGGCACGCCGGCTTGCAGCAGCAGTACATTGGCCACCGTGGTGTAGGCCAGCGCCACCACAAAGCAGGTTGACGCCAGTGCAAAACACGCCGCCACGCCCACGCCGGGCCAGCCCATGGCCAGAAACAGCGCCACCGTAGCCTTGCGCCCGTTTTGCCAAAGCATGAAGCCCATCAAAAAACTGGCTGCAAATACTGAGCGCCAAAACACCACGGTCCAGCTGTCGCTGACCGTCAAAAACCGCGCGATGGCGCCGCCAAAGCTCCAGGCCGTCGCCGACCCGAAGACCAGCCACGCGCCGCGCACGTCCAGGGATCGGGTGCCCATGGGCTACTCGGCGCCTAGGCGCTGGATCAACTCTATCTTGTAGCCGTCGGGGTCGGTCACAAAGGCGATTTGTGTGGTGCCGCCCTTGACCGGGCCGGGCGCACGCGTCACCTGGCCGCCAGCGGCCGTGATGCGCTCGCAGGCCGCGTAGATGTCGCTCATGCCCAGGGCGATATGGCCGTAGGCGCTGCCCATGTCGTAACTCTCCACGCCCCAGTTGTAGGTGAGCTCTAACTCGGCGTGGTCAGGGTTGCTGCCAAAACCGACAAAGGCCAGCGTGTACTTATATTCGGGGTTGTCCGAGGTGCGCAGCAGCTTCATGCCGATGACCTGGGTGTAGAAATCAATGGAGCGCTGGAGATTGCCAACGCGCAGCATGGTGTGGAGGATTTTCATACGACCATTGTCACTCAGACGATAGGCGTTTTTTTTATCCCAGTGCGACCCCATTAGTGCTTGAACTCGAACACCAGGCAGGTGGTGGTAGCGTGCGCGTAGAGCGTGCCGTCCGGCCCAAAGAGGCGCCCCTCGGCGGTGGCGAGCTGGCGTCCGCAGTGAATAACCTTGCCCTCGGCGCGCACTCGCTGCACCTTGGGGCCAATGGCTTTGACAATGTTGACCCCAATCTCGGCGGTGGTGTAGCCGCGCCCCACTGGCATCAGGGTGTGGACCGCGCAGCCCAGGGCTGAGTCCAGCAAGGTGGCGTACCAGCCGCCGTGGATGCCACCCATGGGATTTTGGTGCGCCGGGCCGGGGCGCCCCTGAAAGACGGCGCGGCCGGCTTCGACCTCCACCATGCCGAAGTCCAGGGTTTTGGCGATGGACGAATAGGGAAGCTCGCCACGCAGCATGGATTGCATCGCCTCCAGGCCGCTGAGGTGCATTACCTGCTCGGGTCGGGCCACGCCGGGTCCGGGGCCGGCCTCCAGTCGAACTGCGATTTCGGCTTCTTGGGCGAGCCAGGTGGCGAGGGTCTGGGAATGGGGCATGTGTTGGACGCTTGTGTGCAAATCAAACATCAATTCTAGAAGCGCACCCGCCGCCAGCGAGGTGCGGGGAGGTGCCTTGGCGACAGCAAGGCATGGGCCACAATGCCTGCTTTTGTACTCGCCTAAGCCGCATGACCTATTTCACCAAAATCGTTTTGTTCACCGACGTGGACGGCCGCGCCCGATTCAAGGACGAAAGTGTAGCGCTGGACCAGGGCACGCCCCAGACCCAGTTGTCCGAACTGTTTGCCAGCGGCGGCTACCAGCTGCGCACCAGCCCGGTGGGGTTTCGCAGCAGCTTTCATTGCACCGGCGCACCGCAATGGGTTTTTATCCTGGGCGGGCAGATGGAAATTGGGATCCAAGGCGGCGTCTCGCGCGTGTTTGGCCCAGGCGAACACTTTTTCAGTGCGGACGTGCTACCCGTTGGCGCCACCTTCGATGCGGCGGTTCACGGCCACTGGAGTCGCCAAGTCGGGCCAGATCCCTTGGTGACGCTGTTTTTGCGGACTTAGGGTAAATGACTAGGGTGGTACGCCACAAGTCGCACGGGGTTGTGGAAATCGCTGACAGAATCCAAGCACATGCTCCGCTTCCTCTTTACCCGCTTGGGCTTGGTCGTTCCCACCTTTTTTGGAATGACTCTGCTGGCCTTCTTTTTGATTCGCTTGGTTCCCGGCGATCCGATCGAAACGCTTGCCGGCGAACGCGGCATTGACGCAGCGCGCCACGCGCTGCTGCTCAAGGAGTATGGGCTCGATCAGCCTCTTTTTACCCAGTACGGGATCTACATCAGCAAAGTCTTGCACGGCGATTTGGGCAAGTCCATCATCACCCAAGAGCGGGTGCTTAACGAGTTTTTGGCACTTTTTCCGGCCACCATCGAACTGGCCTTGTGTGCCATGGTGTTCGCCTTGCTCATTGGTATTCCGGCGGGAATTCTGGCTGCGGTCAAGCGTAATTCCTTGTTGGACCACGGGGTGATGGGGGTGTCGCTTGCCGGGTACTCCATGCCGATTTTTTGGTGGGGTTTGCTGCTGATTTTGCTTTTCTCTGTCAAATTGGATTTAACGCCGGTGTCGGGCCGCATTGCCGTGCAATTTTTCATCGAGCCGACCACCGGCTTTTTGCTGATCGACAGCGCCATGTCGGGTCAAAAAGGGGCGTTTTGGTCCAGTCTGGCGCATCTGGCCTTGCCCACCGTCGTATTGGGTACCAACCCCTTGGCCGTGATTGCGCGCATGACACGCTCTGCCATGTTGGAGGTTTTGGGGGAAGACTACATTCGAACCGCGCGGGCCAAGGGTCTGTCGCCCCTGCGGGTCGTCGCCTTGCACGCGCTGCGCAACGCCTTGATTCCGGTGGTCACCGTCATTGGACTGCAAGTGGGCGTTTTGTTTACCGGCGCGATCCTGACCGAAACCATCTTTTCCTGGCCGGGGGTGGGTAAATGGTTAATCGAAGCCATTAGTCGGCGCGATTACCCAGTTTTGCAAGGCGGCATGCTGCTGCTGGGTTTGGTTGTTATGGCGGTCAATCTGCTGGTTGACCTGAGTTATGGCCTGATTAACCCACGCATTCGGCACCAAAAATGAGCGTGCTGCCCCCTCCCGCAGACACCGTGCCCTGGCCAGCGGCCGACCGGCCTTGGCAGGAGTTTTGGCGATACTTCCGCGCCAGTCGGGGCGCGATGCTGGGGCTGGTCATCGTTGCCTTGGTCGTGCTGGTGGCAGTATTGGCGCCTTGGATTGCGCCGTATGCACCCGACGTGACCGACAACAAGGTCTTTTTGCTGCCGCCGGCTTGGCAGGCCGGGGGGCAGTCCGCCCACTTGTTGGGCACGGATGCGATTGGGCGGGACATGTTGTCGCGGCTCATGCATGGTGCGCGGCTGTCCTTGCTCATTGGCTTGGCGGTGGTCACGGTGTCGGTCATTGTGGGCACGGCACTTGGCATGTTGGCTGGCTATGTGCGAGGCTTATTTGAGATTGCCGTCATGCGCTTGATGGACATCATCCTCACGCTGCCCAGTCTATTGCTTGCGATTGTGATTGTGGCGATCTTGGGCCCGGGTTTGGTCAATGCGATGTTGGCAGTGGCCATTGTGGTGCTGCCCCACTATGTGCGCATCACCCGCGCTGCGGTGATTTCCGAAGCGGCGCGCGACTATGTCACGGCGGCACGTATGGGTGGGGCCAGCCATTGGCGTTTGATGGTCAGCGAAATTTTGCCTAACTGCACTGCACCACTGATTGTGCAGGCGTCTTTGGGTATTTCTACCGCGATCTTGGACGCGGCAGCGCTAGGCTTTTTAGGGCTTGGCGCGCAACCGCCCTCACCGGAGTGGGGCACCATGTTGGCCGATGCACGGGAGTTTGTCGTGCGCGCTTGGTGGGTGGTCACCTTTCCGGGCTTGGCCATTTTGGTCACGGTCTTGGCCTTTAATTTGCTTGGGGACGGCTTGCGCGACGCGCTAGACCCAAAGCTAAAAAACTAGGGACAAAGGGCGCCATGGCCTTGTTGGAAATAGAAAACTTGTCGGTGGACTTCGTCTCCCACCACGGTGTCTTGCATGCAGTACAAGACCTCCATTTGTCGGTGGATGAGGGCGACGTGCTTGCCATTGTGGGTGAGTCGGGATCAGGCAAAAGCGTGGCGATGTTGGCGCTCATGGGCTTGGTGCCATTTCCTGGGCAGGTGCGGGCCAAGAGCCTGCGTTTTGACGGACAAGACTTGCTGACCATGGATTCGGCCCACCGCCGACGCACCATCGGTAGGGATGTGGCCATGATTTTTCAAGATCCGACGACCAGTTTGAACCCCTGCTTTACCGTGGGCTTCCAATTGGCCGAGACGCTTAGGCTGCATTTGGGGCTAAACCGGGCAGCGGCCAAGCGCCGAGCCATTGAGTTGCTGGAACAAGTAGGCATACCGGCGCCTGAAACACGATTAGCGGCTTATCCGCACCAGCTCTCAGGCGGCATGAGCCAGAGGGTAATGATCGCCATGGCGGTGGCGTGCAACCCCAAGCTGCTGATCGCCGATGAACCCACGACGGCGCTTGACGTGACGGTTCAAGCGCAAATTTTGGACTTGTTGCAAAGTCTTCAGAAAGACCGGGGCATGGCGCTGGTGCTAATTACCCACAATATGGGCGTGGTGTGCGAAATGGCGCAGCGCGTTGCCGTGATGTACGCCGGGCAAATGGTCGAATCAGGCAGCGTCCAGGACTTGTTTTCCACACCGGCGCATCCTTACACCGATGCCTTGCTCAAGGCCATGCCCCAGCGCAGCGATGGCCATAGTCGCTTGGCCACCATACCCGGCCTGGTGCCCGGAATGCACGACCGGCCCGGCGCTTGTTTGTTTGCGCCGCGCTGCGTTTATGTGCAAGCCAGCTGCGTAAGCCAAAAGCCATTGGTGGGCGAACACGCGGCGGGCGTGCGTTGCCATTTTCCTTTGCAAGCACAGGCGCACCGATGAACCTACACAGCGCGCAAAACCCCTCGGCCACTGCCGCAACGCCCCTGGTGCAAGCCCAAGGGTTGGAGCAGGTTTACCGCGTAGGCGGCGGCTTGTTTCGAAAATCCATGGCCTTGCAAGCAGTCAGCGGCGTGGGTTTTTCGGTAGCTGCGGGCCGCACCTTGGCGGTGGTGGGGGAGTCAGGCTGCGGCAAGTCCACTTTGGCTCGCATGGTTTCCTTGATTGAGGCGCCTACCGCAGGCCAGTTGTTGATTGGCGGCGAGGACGCGGTGCGCTGCGGCCCCGCCCAGCACCAAGGTCTGCGCCAGCAAGTGCAGCTGGTGTTCCAAAACCCCTATGGATCGCTCAACCCACGTAAGCGCATAGGCCAGATTTTGGAGGCCCCCTTGGAAATCAACCGCCGCATGGGCGCAGCACAGCGTCGCGTGCTGGCGCTGGAGATGTTGCTCAAGGTTGGATTGCGTCCAGAACACTACGACCGTTATCCACACATGTTTTCGGGTGGTCAACGCCAGCGCATCGCCATCGCGCGTGCCCTGATGCTGCAGCCCGCGCTGCTTGTGGCAGACGAACCGGTGTCTGCCTTGGACGTCTCGGTCCAAGCCCAGATCTTGAATGTGCTGGCTGATCTGCAGCGCGACATGGGGCTGGCCTATTTGTTTATTTCACATGACTTGGGTGTGGTGCGCCACATTGCGCACGATGTCATGGTGATGTACCTTGGTCACGCGGTCGAGCAAGGCGAAAAAAACACCATTTTCGAGCGTCCATTGCACCCCTATACCCAGGCGCTTATAGCGGCCACGCCCAGCGTGCAATTGGGCGCGCTCAGGTCGGCAAAACGCATCGTGCTTCAGGGCGAATTGCCCTCGCCCTTGAATCCGCCCAAAGGCTGTGTTTTTTCTACCCGTTGTCCGCTGGCCAACGCCCGTTGCCACCAAGAACGGCCCGCCTTGCAGTGGGTAGAAAACCGCTCGGTGGCTTGCCACGAGGCCCAACATACCGCATCGCTTATCCAACCCGCTGCGCATGCAGCTTTCACCACTCTGAAGGAGTAGCACCATGTCTCTTAACTTGCCCGCGACCCCATTTTTGCGCAGACACCGGCTTGCGCTGGCCTGTGCCTTGGCGCTGCCAGCGGCGCTGTCGCTTGTGCCTGCGGCGGCAAAAACACTGGTCTATTGTTCCGAGGGAAGTCCAGAAAATTTCTATCCCGGGGTGAACACCACTGGCACGTCTTTCGACGTGTCAGAGCAGATATACGACAACATTGTTGGTTTTGAGCATGGTGGTACCGCGATTCGCCCCAGCTTGGCAGAAAAATGGACGGTCTCCAAAGACGGACTGGAGTACACCTTTAACTTGCGCAAGGGCGTGAAGTGGCAGTCCACCAAGAACTTCAAGCCTACACGCGACTTCAATGCAGACGACGTCATGTTCATGATCGAACGCCAATGGAAGGAGGCCCATCCCTTCTTCAAAGTGACCAGCGCCAACCACGCATATTTTGGCGACATGGGCATGCCCAAGTTACTCAAGTCGGTAGACAAGCTTGACGACTACACCGTTAAATTTACGCTGACCCACCCGGAAGCACCGTTCCTGGCCGACTTGGCCATGCAATGGGCCGGCGTGCAGTCCAAAGAGTATGCAGACGCCATGCTTAAGGCCGGCACGCCTGAGAAAATCGACCAAGAACCGGTGGGGACCGGTCCTTACGCGGTGGTGCAGTACCAAAAAGATGCCATCATTCGATTCAAAGCCCATCCCGATTACTGGGCTGGCAAGGCCAAAATCGAAGACCTGATTTTCTCGATTACGCCAGACGCCGCCGTGCGCTGGGCCAAACTGCAAAAGGGGGAGTGTCACGTTATGCCTTACCCGAATCCTGCGGATTTGGACGCCATGCGCAAGGACAGCAATGTTCAGGTGCTTGAGCAGGCCGGCTTGAACGTCGGTTACCTGGCCTACAACACCAGCAAGAAGCCGTTTGACGATGTGCGCGTTCGCAAGGCCATCAATATGTCCATTGACAAAAATGCCATCATTTCGGCGGTCTACTTAAGCACGGGTGTCGCGGCTACCAACCCGATTCCACCGAGCATGTGGTCGTACAACAAAGCCATCAAGGACGACGCCTTTAACCCTGCGGAAGCCAAAAAACTGCTGGCGGCTGCCGGTTACCCGAACGGCTTTAGCACAGACCTGTGGGCAATGCCCGTGCAGCGTCCTTACAACCCCAACGCCAAACGAATTGCTGAACTGATGCAAGCCGACCTGGTTAAAGTGGGGGTGAACGCGGAAATCAAGAGTTTTGAGTGGGGCGAATACCGCAAGCGCATGCAAAACGGCGAACACCAAATGGGCATGCTCGGCTGGACGGGTGACAACGGGGACCCAGACAATTTCTTGGACACCTTACTCGGCTGCTCTTCGGCCAAGAGCAATGGCTCCAATGTGGCCAAATTTTGCTACCAACCCTATGAAGACTTGGTTCAAAAAGCCAAAGTGGTTACCAGCGTAGCAGAGCGCACGAAGTTGTACGAGCAAGCGCAAGTCATCTTCAAAGAGCAAGCGCCTTGGTTCACCATCGCACATGCGGTGCAACTCAAGCCGATCCGCAATGAGGTCATTGGTTTCAAACTTAGCCCGTTTGGCCGCCACACGTTTTACGGCGTGGACATGAAATAAAGTCTGCGCGCACGTGGGCCTATGCCCAAGTCGAAAAAAAGCCCCTAAAAGGGGCTTTTTTGTTGGGTTTTAACGCCCAGCCGGTCCGCGGTTGCCACCAGGGCCGCCACGTCCACGTCCACCACCACCACCTCCGCCACCTCCGCCGCCATATCCACCTCCGCCGCCATATCCGCCTCCGCCGCCACCGCCACCGCCACTGCGGTTGCCTTGGTAGCCGCCGCCACGGCGACCGCCGCGCTCGGCCATCAGGTCCACGCTGGTGCGCATCGGATCAGGTTGGCCGCCAGGTGCGCGGGGCACGCGGGGTTCGCTGGGGAAGCTCGACATCCGGTCGGGTCCCAGGCGCGGGCGCGCCGCGTGGGCGTCGTGCGAGCGAGGCGGTTGGTCTTCATGGCGGCCGGGGCCATCATCGTCACGGGGAAATCCGGCGTCGCGCGGCGCGCTTCGGGGTGCATGGCGTGGGCCATTGTTCGGTCCATTGCGACCGCCGCCTGCGCCATTGCCAGCACCTCTGGGGCCTTGCGCTTGCCGTTGGCCACCGCCACCGCCACCACTGCGATGGCCACCGCCGTTGCCACCAGGGCCTTTGCTTTCGCGCACGCGGGTCAGCATCTCGGTGCGCGCGGCTTTGGCAGCAGCTTGCATTACATCGCGGCTAGGTGGTTTGCCCGCACCGCCCCAGATGGTCTGGCGGCCCATGGCGATGGGCTCGGCGCGTTCGCCGGGTTCGGGTGCAAACCCTTCGACCACCACCACTTCAATGTTTTGCTTGGTAAAGCGCTCGATGTCCTGCATAAAGCCTTCTTCGTCCAGGCACACCAGGTTGACCGCAGCGCCATCCGCGCCCGCGCGCCCGGTGCGGCCAATGCGGTGCACATAGTCTTCACTCACATTCGGGATTTCGTAGTTCACCACGTGTGGCAGGTCGTCGATGTCAATTCCGCGCGCGGCAATGTCTGTGGCCACCAGGGCGCGCACATCGCCGCTCTTGAAGCCGGCGAGCGCTTGGGTGCGGGCTGCCTGGCTTTTGTTGCCGTGCAACGCCATGGCGGAGATACCGTTCTTTTCTAAAAACTCGGCCACGTTGTTGGCGCCAAACTTGGTGCGGGTGAACACCAGTACCTGGCTCCAGTTTTGCGCGTTGATGATGTGCGCCAGCAAGGCTTTTTTCTTGCCACGGCCCACGGGGTGAATCACTTGGGTGATGCGCTGTACCGTGGTATTTCGCGGCGTTACTTGCACGCTTTGTGGGTTTTTCAGCAATGTAGCGGCCAAATCACGAATTTCGTCGCTGAAGGTGGCGGAGAACAAAAGGCTTTGCTTGTCGCGTGGCACCAGGGCCAGCACCTTTTTCACATCATGGACGAAGCCCATGTCGAGCATGCGGTCCGCCTCGTCGAGCACCAGAATTTGCACCTGGCCTAGGTCGAGCATGCCTTGCTGTTGCAAGTCAAGCAGGCGTCCGGGGGTGGCCACCAGCAGATCCACGCCTTTTTTGAGCTTGGAGATTTGCGGATTCATGCCCACGCCGCCAAAAATCACGGTGCTGGTCAGGTCCAGGTATTTACCGTAGGTGCGGATGGATTCCTCAATTTGTGCTGCGAGTTCGCGTGTAGGGGTGAGCACCAGGGCGCGGATGCCAATGCCGCCAAACTTGTTCTTGGCTGCCGCTGTGGTGGACAGACGCTGCAGTATGGGCAGGGTAAATGCCGCGGTTTTGCCGGTGCCGGTTTGGGCGCCACCGAGCAGGTCGTGGCCGGCCAGCACCAAGGGAATGGCTTGCGCCTGAATCGCGGTCGGGGTTTCGTACCCCTGTTCTAAAACGGCTTTAAGGATGGCGGGTGCCAGATTCAATTCATCGAAGTTCATAAAGAGGCACCAGTTTGCGGGTGCTTGCGTACCGGCCTGTCCGTTGGCGGTTTACCAACGGTCAGTCATAGGCAGGTAGATTCAAAAATGGGACGAACCGCTTTGGTTGCTGTCCCCAGCATGTTGCTGTCATTGCGGGCAACTGAAACTCCGCAAGCGCCACAATTGTCGCACGTTGCGCCGAAGGGGCCGAAAACGCCGGATCGGGGGCTGCTTGGGGCCTTGTGAGGACGCGCAGTCGATAATATCGGCTTCTCCCTTTTTGAACCCCCCTCGGATACCGCAATGGCCCAATACGTTTTTTCCATGAACCGCCTCGGCAAGATCGTGCCGCCCAAGCGCCACATTTTGAAAGATGTGTCCTTAAGTTTTTTCCCCGGCGCCAAGATCGGCGTGCTCGGGACCAATGGCTCGGGCAAATCCACCCTGCTCAAAATCATGGCCGGCTTGGACAAGGAAATCGAAGGCGAGGCCATTCCCATGGCTGGCCTGAACATCGGCTATCTTCCCCAAGAACCGCAGCTCGATCCAACCCAAACCGTGCGCGAAAGCGTCGAAGCGGGCATGGGCAAGGTGTTTTCTGCCAAGGCGCGCCTGGAAGAGGTCTACACCGCCTACGGCGAAGAAGATGCCGACTTTGACGCCCTGGCGGCTGAACAGGCTGATCTGGAGGCCATCATCGCAACGGCCGGCACGGATTCCGAGCACCAGTTGGAAATCGCCGCTGACGCGCTGCGCCTGCCGCCTTGGGATGCCAACATCGGCGTGCTCTCAGGGGGCGAAAAACGCCGCGTGGCGCTGTGTCGGCTGTTGCTGTCCAAGCCCGACATGCTGCTGCTTGACGAGCCGACCAACCACTTAGACGCCGAATCGGTGGACTGGCTGGAGCAGTTTTTGCAGCGCTACCCTGGCACCGTGGTGGCCATTACCCATGACCGCTACTTTTTGGACAACGCTGCCGAATGGATTCTGGAAATGGACCGGGGCTCAGGCATTCCCTACAAGGGCAATTACTCTGACTGGCTGCAACAAAAGCAATCCCGTTTGGAGGCTGAGCAAAAGGGCGAAGAGTCTCGCGCCAAGGCTTTGAAGAAAGAGTTGGAATGGTCGCGCCAAAACCCCAAGGCCCGCCAGGCCAAGAGCAAGGCCCGCCTGGCCCGCTTTGAGGAACTGAGCGACTTTGAATACCAAAAACGCAACGAGACCAACGAAATTTTCATCCCCGTGGCCGACCGCCTGGGCCAAGAGGTGATTGAGTTCGTCAACGTGACCAAGTCCTTTGGCGACCGCGTGCTGATTGACGACCTGAGCTTCAAAGTGCCGCCAGGCGCGATCGTGGGCATCATCGGGCCCAACGGTGCCGGTAAATCAACGCTTTTCAAGATGATTGCCGGGCGCGAAAAGCCCGATTCCGGCGAAGTCAAGATTGGCCAAACCGTCAAGATGGCCTTCGTAGACCAGAACCGCGACGACCTGGCCAATGAGAAAACGGTATGGGAAGACGTCTCAGGCGGCCTGGATATTTTGAACGTGGGCAAGTTCCAAATGGCCAGCCGCGCCTATTGCGGGCGCTTCAACTTCAACGGCGGAGACCAGCAAAAGCGCGTAGGCACGCTCTCGGGGGGTGAACGCGGCCGTTTGCACCTGGCCAAAACCCTGATTGCTGGCGGCAACGTGCTCATGCTCGACGAGCCGTCCAACGACTTGGACGTGGAAACCCTGCGCGCCCTGGAAGACGCGCTGCTCGAATTTGCCGGCTCGCTGATGGTGATTAGCCATGATCGCTGGTTTTTAGACCGCATTGCCACCCACATCTTGGCCTGCGAGGGCGACAGCCACTGGGTGTTCTTTGACGGCAACTACCAAGAATACGAGGCCGACAAGAAACGCCGCTTGGGCGAAGAGGGCGCCAAGCCCAAGCGCATGCGCTACAAGGCGCTCAAGTAAAGGGCGCGGTGGCGCTGGCCGCCGGGTTTTGGAAAGAAAAAAACGCTGCAACTCAATGTTGCAGCGTTTTTTTATGGCGGTCCCTGGCCTGATGCCAGGCGCAGCGCTCAGGCCCGGCGCTGGTTCACCAAGGTAATGCCCAAGCCCACCACTGCCAAAGCACCCAGCAATTCAGCGGTGACGGCCTCGCCCAGCCATAGCGCGCCAAACAACAGCGCAAACAGCGGTGTGGACAGCGCAAACGAACCCATCTTGGTGGCCGGGTAGCGCCCCAGCAGCCAGACCCAAGACAAATAGCTGGCAAAGGCGCCCACCACGGTTTGCAGAAGCAGCGAGCCTAAGGCAAAGCCGCTGAAATTCCAGTTCCATGTTTCGTGCATTGCCTGCGACAAGAACGGCAAGACCACGGCGCTGACTGCTACTTGGTAGAAAAGAGTTTTTTCGGCACCCAGGCGGGTCAGGCGCGTGGTGCGCAGCACCACAGTGGTCAGCGCCCAGGCGATGGCGCCGCCAATGCCCAGCAAATCGCCCCAGTGCTGCTGCGGCGTCTGGCCGCCGACAAAGCCCTCACGCAAGGTAAAGCCCACGGCTAAAAAGGCCACAAGCAAACCCAGCCACTGCAAGGGTGCGAGCCGCTCGGACTTGATAAACCAAGGCAAGACCAGCGCCGCCCACAAGGGCGCGGTATACAAAAATACCGTAATGCGTGAGGCCGCAGTGAATTGCAGTCCGGTAAACAGGCACAAAAATTCCATGGCAAACAAGGTGCCGGCCAGCAGACCGGGCCAAAGCGAGCCGTCGCGCTGCCATAGCGGTATGCCGCGCCACAGGCACCACAGCCACAGCACCACGCTTGCCCCGGCAAAGCGGACGCCGGCCATGAAAACGGGCGCCATCTCGCTCAGCGTGGCCTTGACCAGCACCTGCTGAAATCCCCAGAACGCGCAGCACACCAGCAGCAGCAAAATGGCCAGCGGGTCGAGGTGCTCCTTGCGTGCTACGGGCGCCGCTGCGTTCATTAGCGCAGACCGTCGGTGTAGAAGGCGCCGCCGTGGTAGAGCAGGGGGTCTGCCTGGTCGCGGTGGCTGCAGCGTTCAACTTCGCCCACAAAGATGATGTGGTCGCCCTCTTCGTGGCGGCTGCGGTTAAAGCACTCAAACGTGGCTACAGCGCCATCGATCAAAGGCGCGCCATGCTGGCCGGGGTGCCAGCGCACACCGGCGTAGCGGTCAATGTCTTTGGTGGCGAACTGGTTGGCCAGAGTGGTTTGTTCTGCACAGAGCACGTTAATCGCGTAGTGGCGGCAGGCCAGCAGCGCGGCCATCGAGCCCGATTTCACGGCCAGGCTCCAAAGCACCAAGGGGGGAGACAAAGACACCGAGTTGAAGGAGCTGACAGTCAAACCCACCAGGCCCCCAGCGGGGTTGATGGCGGTGACGACGGTCACACCCGTGGCAAATTGCCCCAGGGCGTGGCGAAACTGGCTTTGGGAGAAGTCCGGGGGAAGTGCGCAGGTGGGTGGCAGGGCAGCGGCGGGAGTGGGATTCAAATCAATGACCTAGGATTTTGGACAGAAAGTCGCGGCTGCGCTCGCTTTGCGGGTTGTTGAAAAAGTCATGCGGGTTGTTCTGTTCCACGATCTGGCCCTGATCCATGAAGATCACACGGTCGGCAACCGCCTTGGCAAATCCCATTTCGTGCGTCACACAAACCATGGTGATGCCCTGGTTGGCCAGCTCGATCATAACGTCGAGCACTTCCTTGATCATCTCTGGGTCCAGCGCCGAAGTGGGCTCGTCAAACAGCATGATCTTGGGCTTGAGGCACAAGGCGCGGGCAATGGCCACGCGCTGCTGCTGGCCGCCTGAGAGCTGCAAAGGGTATTTGTGCGATTGTTCGGCAATGCGCACGCGTTGCAACTGCTCCATGGCTTTTTCTTCGGCCTCTTTTTTGGGCATTTTGCCGACCCACATGGGCGAGAGCGTCAGGTTCTCCAGCACGGTCAGGTGCGGGAACAGGTTGAACTGCTGAAACACCATGCCGACTTTCTTGCGCACGTCGTCAATCACCCGGACGTCGTCGGTGAGTTCCACGCCGTCTACCGTCAGGTGGCCTTGCTGGTGCTCTTCGAGCCGGTTGATGCAGCGGATCAGCGTGGATTTTCCCGAGCCCGAGGGGCCGCAGACGACGATGCGTTCGCCTGTGGCGATGTCGAGGTCGATGTCGCGCAGCACGTGAAAGCTGTCGCCATACCATTTGTTGACCTTGTCGAAGCGAATGATGGGAGCTGACATGAAAATCCTTAGCGAAGTTTGCTTTTGTTGACCTGCTTCTCTATCCACTGGCTGTAGCGCGACATGGAGAAGCAAAATCCAAAATAGATCAGGGCGATAAACAAATAGCCCTCAATGCGAAACGGGCGCCAGTTTGCGTCTGCGTTCATGGCCATGCCCATGGCGCCGGTCAGCTCGTACAGGCTGACGATGGCCACCAGAGAAGTGTCTTTGAAGGTGGAAATAAAATTATTCATGATGCCTGGCACCACCATGGCCAAGGCTTGGGGCAGCACGATCAGGCGCTGGGTTTGCCAGTAGCTCAGGCCCAGGGTGGCAGCGGCTTCGATTTGCCCCTTGGGCATGGCCTGCAGGCCGCCGCGAATGACTTCGGCCATATAGGCTGCGGCAAACAGCGTGATGCCCGCCAACACCCGGATCAGCACATCAATATTGAAACCCTGTGGCATGAGCAGGGGAAACATGAACGACGCCATGAACAGCACGGAGATCAGCGGCACACCCCGAATCAGCTCCACATACACGGTGCACAGGCTGCGAATGGCCGGCATGCCTGAGCGGCGCCCCAGCGCAATCACCAGGGCAATGGGAAACGCCATGGCCATGGACAGGCTTGCCAGCAGCAGCGTCAAGGGCAGGCCGCTCCATAGATCAGTTTCCACCATGCGCAGGCCGAACAGGCCGCCGCGCATCAGCGTCAGGTAAGCCGCCAGCACCACGACCCAAAGCGGTACAAGCCAGGCCTTCCAACAGGCGCGGGTGCAACTCGCCACGATCAGCGCGAGCAGCATCACGGTGCAAATCAGGGCGCGCCAGTGTTCGTCAAAGGGGTAGCGGCCAAACAAGATGAAGCGAAACTTTTCGCGCACCACGCCCCAGCAGGCACCGGCCGCATCGTGGCAGACGTTGTAGTCGATCACCCACACCGCATCGACCACCGCCCATTGCAGGAAACGGAAAAGGGCTAACAGCAGGGCCGCGCCCACCAGCACGGTGCCCAGCGAAGTGCCCCAGCCGTTGAACAGGTTGAACTTGCACCAAGCCATCAGGCCTTTGGTGCCCACCGGCGCCGGGCGCGGCGCAATCGCTTGAAAGGTTTGTGCAGTCATGGTTTTGGCCTTAACGCTCTGTAATCGCCGCGCGGGCGTTGTACCAGTTCATGAGCACCGAGGTAAAGAGCGAGGTGCTCAAGTACACCAGCATGATGATGGCGATGCATTCCACGGCGCGGCCGGTCTGGTTGATGGCGGTGTTGGCAATCGACACTACGTCGGGGTAGCCAATGGCCACGGCCAGCGAGGAGTTTTTGGTCAGGTTCAGAAACTGATTGGTCATGGGCGGAATGATCACCCGCAGAGCCTGTGGCAGCATCACCAGGCGCATGGTCTGGCTGCGGTTCAGGCCCAGGGCGCTGGCCGCCTCGGACTGGCCTAGCGACACCGACTGGATGCCGCCACGCACCACTTCGGCAACGAAGGCGGCGGTGTACACCGTCAAGCCCAGCATCAGCGCCATAAACTCAGGGGTGAGCGAGCCGCCGTTTTCAATGGCAAATTCGCCCTGGATGGGGCGGTCCAGCGCCATGGGTGCGCCACCCAAAATCCATCCCGCAACGCCGCAGGCCAAGGCGAGCGCCAGCGGCGCCAGTACCGTGCTGCGGGGCAGGCCGGTGGCCTCAAACCGGGCTTGGGCGTAGCCGCGGTAAAACCAAGCAGCCACCAGCCCGGCCACCAGTCCCCAGGCCGCCATCACCTGGCCTGTGGCCCACACTGGAATCGGAAAGTTCAGGCCACCCTTGCTCAAAAACAGGGGCCCCAGGTGCCAGGCTTCGGTCGAGACGGGCAACACTTCGGTAAAAAACAAGTACCACATCAGCAGCTGCAGCAGTACCGGAATATTGCGGAAAAACTCCACATAGCACAGGCACAGGCCACGCACCAGGGCATTGCGCGAAAAGCGGCCCACGCCGATGAGCGTGCCCAACACCGTGGTCAGCACGATGCCCAGTACCGCCACGCGAAGCGTATTGGTCATGCCCACCAGGTAGGCGCGCCAATAGGGCTCGCCCGAGTCAAAGGCAAACAGGCTTTCGCCAATGTCAAAGCCGGCCGCACCGCTTAAAAAGTCAAAACCGCTCTGGATGCCGCGCGCGCGCATATTGGTGGCGGTGTTGTTGGCAAGGTACAAGACCAGCAGGGTGATGACGGCCACTGCCACTACCTGGTAAACCAGCGCACGAAAGGCCTGGCTGCGCCAGGACCACTTCTTTTTGGGCGGTGCAATGCGGGGGGTGGACATAGGCATCGTGGCTTAAAAATGGAGGACTTCACCTGTTTCAGGTGATTAAAAAAGGGCAGTGCAAGTCAATTGCAACTGCCCCTTGGGGTGCGGGGCCGAGATCGGTTGCCCGCAACAAGCGCTTAGCGGATGGGTGGCGCGTACTGGATGCCGCCCTTGTTCCACAGGTTGTTCAGGCCGCGTGGCAATTGCAGGTCGGATTTGGGGCCGACATTGCGCTCAAAAATCTCGCCGTAGTTGCCGGTGGTCTTGACGGCGCGTGCCAGCCATTCCTTGTCCAGACCCAGCAGTTTGCCGGTGTCGTCGGTCGAACCCAGGATGCGGCCCACGACAGGATCTTTGCTATTGGCCTTGAGGTCCTCCACGTTGGCGGCAGTCACGCCATTTTCTTCGGCTTCGAGCAGGCCGTACACGGTCCACTTGACGATGGCGGTCCACTCGTCGTCACCCCGACGCACCATAGGGCCCAGGGGTTCTTTGGAAATCAGCTCGGGCAAGATGACGTGGTCAGCCGGGTTTTTGGCCGACTTGTTGCGCACCGAGGCCAAGCCCGAAGCGTCCGTGGTGTAGGCGATGCAACGGCCAGAAAAGTAGGCGCCTTCCACGGCGTCAAGCTTCTCAAACACCACGGGCTTGACGTTCAGCCCGTTGGCTTTGGAGTAATCGGTCAGGTTTTTCTCGGTGGTGGTGCCGGATTGCACGCACACGGTTTGGCCCTTGAGCTGCTTGGCGCTCTTGATCTTGCTCTTGACGGGCACCATAAAGCCTTGGCCGTCGTAGTACACCACTGCGGTTTGGCTCAGGCCCAACGATGCGTCACGGGTCAGGGTAAAAGTGGTGTTGCGCGACAGCATGTCGACTTCGCCAGACTGCAGCGCGGTAAAGCGGGCTTGCGCCACCAGCGGCACATATTTGACCTTGTCGCCATCGCCCAGGGTGGCTGCGGCCACGGCGCGGCAGATGTCCACGTCGATACCCGACCATTTGCCGTTGGAATCAGCGGCACTGAAACCGGCAAGCCCTGTATGCACGCCGCAGATGACCTGGCCGCGCGCTTTGATGCCGTCCAGGGTTTTGCCAGCATGGGCCGGAAGCGCCAAGGCGCCGAGGGCGGCAACCGCGATTGCTAAAGTGGAAAGGGGTTTGAAGGTCATGGATACGCTCCGAGTGTGGTGGAAAAGATCAAAGGAAAACGGTCAAACATGCACTTGCCGCCGCTGCGAAGGGCCACAAGCTAGTGGTCGGAACTGTAACGCCTCTGGTCCCAAGGCTTTATGCGGGTTTACGCTTGAGATCCATGAGATTAATGCATAAGGATATTTGGACCGGGGGTGCGGGCCTGTGCGAGCATAAGCCCACGGTACCGCCTGCACGCAGAATTCACGTCCAGAGTTTGGCAGCCCCGTGCGTCGCGCGAGAGACAACTTCGGGCAACACCGGCCTTGCAAGGCCCTATCGTGCGGTTTCTCGCCTGCATTGGGCGCTCACTTTCAAGCCAAAGGCGTGTGTTCACCATGACTGCTTCTTCCCAGCCTGGCCGCTCTGACGCGTCCCATTACCGTTTCTGGCCCAAGCGCCTGCCGCGCTGCATCACTGTGCCCGAAACTTCCCTTTGGGAGAACCTCGAGACCAATGCGCGCCGCTTTCCGCACAAAACGGCGCTGGTTTTTTTTGGCCGCAAGCTCAGCTACGCAGACTTGAAGCAGCAGGCCGAGTGTTTTGCGGCCTATTTAAGTGCACTGGGCGTGCAAAAGGGCGATCGCGTGGTGCTCAGCATGCAAAACTGCCCGCAATTGGTGATTGCGCACTTTGGCATCTTGCGGGCCAATGCGGTGGTGGTGCCGGTCAACCCTATGAACCGGGCCGAAGAACTCAAGCACTACATCACCGACCCCGACGCCCGTGTGGCCGTCACCACTGCGGACCTGGCCGCTGAATTGGCCAAGGCCAGCAACACCCTGCCCGCCGCCCAGCAACTCGCGCACCTGATCGTCACTCACTTTACCGATTCTTTTGACCCCCAAGCTGGCGAGGATGCGCCGCCCGTCGCTTGGACGGACTGGCTGCTGACGCGCCACGCCTTGCCTGGGCTGACCAGCGGGCAGGTGCACACCTGGACCGATGCGTTGGCCTGCCAAGTGCCAGCGCCTGCTTTGACCGTGGGCGCGGGCGATCTGGCGCTGTTGCCCTACACCAGCGGCACCACCGGACTGCCCAAGGGCTGCATGCACTTGCATTCGAGCATCATGCACAACGCCATGGCCAGCGCGCTATGGGGCAATGGCAGCATGGAAAACGTCACTTTGATGGTGGTGCCCATGTTCCACATCACCGGCATGGTCAGCCTGATGCACACCAACATCTGCTGCGGCGCAACCATGGTGCTGATGCCACGCTGGGACCGCGAACTGGCCGGGGCCCTGATCGCCAAGTGGCGCGTCACCCACTGGACCAACATTCCCACCATGGTGATTGACCTGATGGGCAGCCCTAACTTTGCTAGTTTTGACCTTTCAAGCCTGGTGATGATCGGCGGCGGCGGCGCGGCCATGCCGCAGGCCGTGGCCCAGCGCCTGTGGGAGCAGTTTGGCCTGCGTTACGTAGAGGGCTATGGCCTGACTGAGACCGCGGCCCCCTCGCACAGCAACCCGCCGGATGCGCCCAAGCAGCAGTGCCTGGGCGTGCCGTTTATTGGCGTGGACGCGCGGGTGGTGGACCCCGAGACCTTGGCCGAAATGCCGGTAGGCGAGGCCGGCGAGATCGTGATGCGCGGCCCGCAAATTTTCCAGGGCTACTGGAAACGCCCTGATGCCACAGCCCAGGCTTTTGTCGAGATCGACGGCCTTCGCTTTTTCCGCTCCGGCGACCTGGGCCGGATGGACGAGGACGGCTACTTCTTCATGACCGACCGGCTCAAGCGAATGATCAACGCCTCGGGTTTCAAGGTCTGGCCGGCAGAAGTGGAGGCGTTGATGTTTCGCCACCCCGCCATCCAAGAGGCCTGCATCATCGCCACCCAGGACAGCTACCGGGGCGAATCGGTCAAGGCGGTGGTCGTGCTGCGCGCCAGCCACCGGGGCGCCGTTAGCGCGCAGGAGCTCATTGACTGGTGCCGCGAGAACATGGCGGTCTACAAAGTGCCGCGCGCGGTGCAGTTTGTTGACGCCTTGCCTAAGAGCGGCGCGGGCAAGGTGATGTGGCGCCTGTTGCAAGAGCAAGAAGCCGCTACCGCCTCGACCCACAAACCCGCCTGAAAGAGCCCCATATGCAAGCCCAGTCCCTGCCAGCCGCGCTGCCCCAAATCCTGGGTTTTGACGCCCAGCGCTGCCACAACATCGCTCGCGTCTTGCAGCGCGAGGTCGATCTTGGACGCCTGCCCGGCGCCGTGGTGCTGGTGGCGCGCCACGGGCAGGTGTTGCTACACCAAGCCCTAGGCCAGCAAGACCCGCAGATCGGTACGCCCATGGGCTTGGATGCGATATTTCGCATCTATTCCATGACCAAGCCCATCGTCTCGGTGGCGGTGGTGCAGTTGATGGAGCGCGGGCAACTGCTGCTCGGCGACGCTGTGGCCAAGCACTTACCCGAGTTTGCCGACATCAAGCTGGCGCACTTTGAAGGCGAAACCATGCACCTGCGAGCGCCCCGGCGCGCGCCGACGGTGCAGGATTTGCTGTGCCACACCTCGGGCCTGACCTACGAGATCACGGGCAGCTCGCCAGTGCAGCGCATGTATGCACAGGCCAAGATGGGGTCGCGCGCGCGCAGCAACCGGGAATTTTCACGCACGCTGGCCGAGATTCCCCTGATGTTTGAGCCGGGCAGCACTTGGGCCTATAGCCGCGCCACCGACTTGCTTGGAGCGCTGGTAGAGGCGGTCAGCGGCCAGACGCTGGGCGCATACCTGCACGAGCACATCCTGGCGCCGCTGGGCATGGTGGACACCGGCTTTAGCGTGCCGTCTGAGCAGCAGCACCGCATCGCCGAGCCCTTTGCCCACGACCCGGACGGCGGCACGCAAATGGCCTTGATCGACATCCGCCAAGTGCCGCTCATGGAAGCCGGCGGCATGGGCCTGGCGTCCACGGCGCAAGACTACGCGCGTTTTTTGCAGTGCCTGAGCAATGGTGGCGAGCTGTTGGGCCAGCGAATATTGAGCCCGGCCTCGGTGCGCTTGATGACCGCCGACCACTTGGGCGGCCTGGGGCAGGAAACCACTGAGCGCTCAGGCGACATGCTGGGGCGAGGCACCGGTTTTGGGCTGGGCTTTTCGGTGCGGCTGGCTGAAGGAATGGAAACCCTGCCCGGCGCCGTAGGCTTGTATTCGTGGGGCGGCATTGCAGGCACCACCTTTTGGGTGGACCCGGTCAATGGTTTCTTTGCCATCCTCATGGCGCAGGCGCCCAACCAGCGCGACTACTTCAGGCCCATTTTTCGCAACCTGGTTTACGCGGCGTTTACCGGCTAGACCAGCGCCTGGCGCTCAGGCGCTGGCGACTTCAAGCACCAGCTTGCCAAAGTTTTCGCCGTTAAAAAGCTTGAGCAGGGTGCTGGGGAAGTTCTCCAGGCCTTGGACCACGTCTTCCTTGCTCTTCATGCGCCCTTCTTTCAGGTATCCGGCCATCTCGGCCACGGCCAGGTGGTAGCGGTCGGCGTAGTCAAACACCACGATGCCCTCCATGCGCGCGCGATTGACCAGCAGGCTGAGGTAGTTTTTCGGGCCAGCAATGGCGGTGGTGGCGTTGTACTGGCTAATGGCCCCGCAAATCACGATGCGCGCTTTGCGGTTGATGCGGGCCAGCACCGCGTCCAAAATGTCGCCACCCACGTTGTCAAAGTAAATGTCCACGCCCTGGGGGCATTGGGCTTTGAGACCCTCGCGCACCGCACTCGGGCCGGCCTTGTAGTCAATGCAGGCGTCAAAGCCCAGCTCTTTGACCACCCAGTCGCACTTGGTCTGGCCCCCGGCAATGCCCACCACGCGGCAACCCCGAATTTTGGCCATTTGCCCCACCGTTTGCCCCACGGCGCCAGCCGCGCCCGAGACCACCAACGTTTCACCGGCTTGCGGTTGGCCCACGTCCATCAGGCCAAAGTAGCCCGTCATGCCGGGCATGCCCAGCACATTGAGCCACTGGGTGAGCGTGCCCATACGCAGGTCGATTTTCACCAAGCCATTGCGGCGCATGTCGGCGGCTTCCAGCGTCAGGTATTCCTGCACGCCAAATCCGGCGCTTACATAGTCGCCCACGGCGTACTTGTCGTTCTTAGAAGCAATCACGCGGCCTACGCCGCCTGCGCGCATGATTTCGCCAATGGCCACCGGCGGGATGTAGCTCTTGCCCTCGTTCATCCAGCCGCGCATGGCTGGGTCCAGGGACAGGGCCAGGGTCTGCAAGACCACGGCACCGTCGGCGGGCTCGGCCACGGCTTCAGAAGTGCGGCTCCAGTTGGCCTCGGTTGGCAAGCCCACGGGGCGCGCAGCCAGGCGGATTTGGTGGTTGACGAGGGATGTCAGGGCGATCTGGGTCATGGTGGGTGCATCAAGGGTGTAAATGGGGGAGAGTCCCAACGCCATGGCTGACGCGGGCAGGAAGAGGCGCCGATACTAGCGCCTGCAGCGTCACCCAGAAGTTGCGCAGGCGACATTGCCCATGCGTGCTGGCGAACCCAAGGAACCCCCGGCGCATACCGATAATCAGCTCTTGTTGCGCTGTAGCTTTTGCAGTCCACACCCCGCACCCCCTTGCCCACCATGCCCCCAAACACCCATTCCTCCAACCCTGCGACCGCTGCGCCCTCGGGCCCGCCAGAACTGCTGGCGCCGCCCCTGACGCCTCCCTCGGAACTGGACGTCACCTTGCAATCGCTGGGCTCTGCGGTGCTGGGTGCCGCCGACGTCTGTGCTTTGAGTGGCGTGGGCCTGGCCCCTTTGAATGCCTGGACGCCGCTATGGAACGATTTGCCGCCCGACTCCTACCTGCGTGACGGCGGGCGCTACCGCCACCGGCGGCATTGCAGCTTTGTGGTGGACGGCGCCACAGTAATCCAAGCGCCGCACCGCGCGCACTGGCAGCCGGTGGAATACAACGCCTTGCACGGCGGCATGGAGCGGCATTTCGAGCCTATGGCGCTGGCCATGGTGCAAAGCACGGCTTGGGGCGCGCTGCTGCGCTGGCTCGGCAGCGTTTGCACCAAGCTCAAGGGAAACCAGCCCTGGTATTCGGAGGCCCACCAGTTCCGCATCGACACCACCGATGGCATTGGCCGGCCTACGCCCGAAGGCGCGCACCGCGACGGTGTGGACCTGGTGGCCGTGTTTATGGTGGCACGCCACGCTATCAAGGGTGGCGAAACCCGGGTGTTTGACGCCTATGGCCCGAAAGGCCAGCGCTTTACCCTGTCCGAGCCCTGGTCGGTGCTGCTGCTCGACGACGCGCGGGTGATTCACGAGTCAACGCCCATCCAGCCCGTGCAGGCCGGTGGCTACCGCGATACGCTGGTGGTCACCCTGCGCTCTGGCAGGTTCCAGGACGCCTGAAACGCAAAAACCGCGCAAATCTCTGAGATTTGCGCGGCAGTTGGGCAAAAAGGGCAGGGCGACCGCAACTGCCCCGTGGCCTGTGCGGTCTTAGCGCTGGCGCTCAAAAATCGCAGCGATGCCCTGGCCACCGCCAATGCACATGGTCACCAGTGCGTAGCGGCCGTTGATGCGCTCCAACTCATAAAGCGCTTTGACCGTAATCAGCGCGCCGGTCGCACCAATGGGGTGGCCCAAGGAGATGCCCGAGCCGTTAGGGTTGACCTTGGCCGGATCCAGGCCCAGGTCCTGGGTGACGGCGCAGGCTTGGGCGGCAAAGGCCTCGTTGGCCTCGATCACGTCCAGGTCATTCACCGTCAGCCCCGCTTTTTGCAAAGCCAGCTTGGTGGCGGGCACCGGGCCAATACCCATGTATTTGGGGTCCACACCGGCGTGCGCATAGGCCACCAGGCGCGCCAGGGGCTTGAGTCCGCGGGCTTTGGCCACGCTGGCTTCCATCAGCACCACCGCAGCAGCGGCGTCGTTGATGCCCGAGGCGTTGCCCGCAGTCACGGTACCGTTTTCCTTGATGAACACGGGCTTGAGCTTGGCCATGTCTTCCAGGGTGCAGTTGGGGCGGAAGTGTTCGTCGGTTTCGTAGGCCAAGTCGCCTTTTTTGCTCTTGAGCGTGACGGGCAGAATCTGGCTCTTGAAATAACCGGCCTCGGTGGCGTGTTGGGCACGGTTGTGGCTTTGCACGGCCAGCGCGTCTTGCTGCTCTCGGGTGATGCCCCACTTGGAGGCGATGTTCTCGGCGGTGACGCCCATGTGGATGGTATGGAAGGGGTCGTGCAAGGCGCCCACTACCATGTCGACCATCTTGGTGTCCCCCATGCGCGCGCCCCAGCGCATATTGAGCGAGGCGTAGGGGCCACGGCTCATGTTCTCAGCCCCGCCGCCAATGGCCACGTCCGCGTCGCCGAGCAAAATACTTTGGCTGGCGCTGATGATGGCCTGCAGTCCCGAGCCGCACAGGCGGTTGACGTTAAAGGCAGGCGTGCCCTCGGCGCAGCCGCCATTGATGGCCGCCATGCGCGACAAATACATGTCTTTGGGTTCGGTGTTGACCACATGGCCAAACACCACATGGCCCACGTCCTTGCCCTCGGTTTGGGCGCGCGCCAGGGACTCACGCACCACTTGGGCCGCCAGTTCGGTGGGAGCGATGTCTTTCAAACTGCCGCCAAACGTGCCAATGGCGGTGCGCACTGCGCTGACGACTACAACTTCACGGGACATGGTTTTGTTTCCTTTGATAAGTGGTTTCATGCATCGGGCGCCCGGCGCCAAGGATGGGCAGTGTGCCGGGCAATCGCTACATCGGGCTTACGCCTTGGTCTAAAGCCCCGTCATTTGATTGACACATATATGAAATATTTGAGGGTTAGCCTGATGGACAACGCCTATTTGACAGGAGCCGCCCATGACCAAGCCCACCGATGAACTGATCCGCCGCATCCGCAGTGACATGCTTGACAGCTTTGACGAAGAGCTGGAGATGGAGCTCGACGACGGCCATTCCAGCGGTTTGGACGCGCCTACGCAGGCCGACCACGACGCCCGAAAAATGTATTTCCGCGAGCTGTTTCGCCTACAAGGCGAGCTGGTCAAGCTGCAAGACTGGGTCATGCACACCGGCCACAAGGTGGTGGTGCTGTTTGAGGGCCGCGACGCCGCAGGCAAGGGTGGTGCCATCAAGCGCATCACCCAGCGGCTCAACCCCCGCGTCTGCCGCGTAGCAGCACTGCCAGCGCCCAACGACCGCGAACGAACCCAGTGGTACTTCCAGCGCTACGTGTCGCACCTGCCGGCAGCTGGCGAAATCGTGCTGTTTGACCGTAGCTGGTACAACCGCGCCGGTGTGGAGCGGGTGATGGGCTTTTGCAACGACGAGCAGTACGAGGAGTTCTTCCGAACCGTGCCCGAATTTGAAAAAATGCTGGTGCGTTCGGGCATACAGGTCATCAAATACTGGTTTTCCATCTCGGACGATGAGCAGTATTCGCGCTTTTTGGGCCGCATCCACGACCCGCTAAAACAATGGAAGCTCAGCCCCATGGACCTGGAGTCGCGCAGCCGCTGGGAAGACTACACCCGTGCCAAAGAAGTCATGCTGGAGCGCACCCATATTCCCGAGGCACCCTGGTGGATTGTGCAGGCGGTAGACAAGAAAAAAGCCCGCCTGAATTGCATCCACCACCTGCTGCAGCAAATGCCTTACGAGGAAGTGCCGCACTCCCAAGTGGTAGTGCCTGAGCGGGTGCGCCACGAGGACTACGAGCGCCAGCCGGTGCCGCAGTCCATGGTGGTGCCTGAGGTCTACTAAACCCTAATCCCGCACATCGGCCACCGGGTTCGCACCAAAATCGGCGCGCGCCAGATAGGCCAGCACCCGCTGCGCCGCAAGCGTTGGGCTGGCGAGCTGGCCCTGGGCGTGCAAGCCGGCAAAGTTGGCCAAGTCTGGAAAGGCCTTGGGGTCGGCGCCGCGCAGTTGCACCTGCATATCCGTGTCAATCACCCCCGGCGCCAGTGAACACACCTTGGCGCCATTCGACTGCAAGGCCTCGTCCAAGGCCAGGCACCGCGTGAAATGGTCCATACCAGCCTTGGCTGCGCAATAGGGCGCCGACGATGCCATGGCCCTGCGGCCTAAACCAGACGAAATATTAAGTACCTTGCGAGGAAGGTGCCAGCCCACAGTGGCATGCAAGAAGGCGGCGCACAGTTGCATGGGCGCCTCTAGACCCACGCGCAGCGTGTTGGCCAACTCGGCTGCGGTGTTGTCGCGCAGCGGCGTGAGCGCAGGAATGACACCGGCGTTGTTGATGAGCGTGGCGCTTTTGAATAAGGCTGGGTCCAGCACTGCGAGCCAAGTCGCCAAGCGCTGGGCTACCACAGCCGCGTCGGCCAGATCGGCGCTCCACTGCTCCAGCACGGCGCCGCGCGCCTGGGCCAGCGCAGTCAGCTCCGTGCTGGTTTTGCGCGAAATACACAACAGATGGGCGCCGCTTTGGAGCAAATGTTCGGCCATAGCGTGGCCCATGCCGCGCGAGGCGCCGGTCAAAACTGTGAGCGTATGTGGGTTCATGGTGGTGTCTTGAAGGCGAAGGTTCAAAAGAAGAAGCGCGCAGGGCAGCGCTATTCTGGCAGCGGCTTTCTATCAGGGCGGCGTCAAAGCCATCCGTCACAATCGAGCCATGGCCATTAAATCAACAATCTTCAAAGCCCATCTGCAAATTGCAGACATCGACCACAGCTACTACGCCGACCACCCCATGATGCTGGCGCGCCACCCCAGCGAGACCGATGAACGCATGATGGTCCGCCTGGTCGCTCTGGCCCTGCACGCCCACGAATTGCAAACCGTGTGCGGCGGCGACGGCACCTTGGCCTTTGGCGCAGGCCTGTCGGACGTCGACGAGCCCGACATCTGGCTGCGCGACTTCACGGGTCAGATCAAACTCTGGATGGAAGTGGGCCAGCCCGAAGACAAGCCGCTCATCAAAGCCTGCGGCAAGGCCGACCAGGTGGTCTTGTACTGCTTTAACCACGCGGCAGAAGTGTGGTGGCGCACCATGGAAGCCAAACTAAGCCGCCCCAAAAACCTGCGCGTCTACCGCATTCCCACCCTGGCGTCCCAAGCGCTCATTCCCCTGGCCCA
>Ga0114978_10000611_pt1 | contig 30657 bp, 18 predicted proteins | sample S_140212_EF_Meta_FD_87027 | JGI IMG/M metagenome (GOLD analysis project Ga0114978, IMG submission 87027) | Freshwater microbial communities from Lake Simoncouche, Canada to study carbon cycling - S_140212_EF_MetaG | ecosystem: Environmental > Aquatic > Freshwater > Lake | place: Lake...
TATTACTAATACATATAGTTTTGCTAACGCATTAGATGTAAGTATATATCCATTAAGTAAAATTTATAATTTTGCTACAGCTAATTATAATGGGGTATTGGTTTATCTAACTAACACGTCAGGCATAATAACGCAATTAATAAGTGGGGTTGATTATACAATAAGTTCTGATAGTCCGTCATTAACAGTAACATTAGATTTAGCACCGGGTGATCAAATTACTATTAAAGAATATAATCAAACATATGGTAGTTATGTTCCAAATACTCCTACTAAATTAGGTTTATATCCTTCAACGATACCTACTGTTATATTAGATACAGCATATTATCAACCTACATATTTTATTGTAGGGCATGATGGTTCATACAATAAATTATATGGTGATTATATTGACGGAGTATTAATTGATTTTAGAGATCAGGTATTACTTGAGTTTGAAAAACGTATATACAACAACTTAAAATTAAGCAATATTATCCCTATACAAGAATATGAAGTATTACCGGGCTTCTTTAGAGATACTGATTATAGCTATGATGAAATATTACAAATATATTCAACTAGTTTCTTAGACTGGGTTGGACAAAATAGAATTAATTATAAAACTCAATTTTATAGTGCCAATAATGAATATACATACAACTATAATCAAAGTGGTAATAAAATAAACAGAGAAGTTATTCCTCAAGGTTACTGGAGAGGTATATATGAATATTTCTATGACACTAGTACTCCGGACACTAGTCCATGGGAGATGCTTGGCTTTACAGATAAACCAACATGGTGGGAAACACGATATGGTGCGGCACCATACACTAGTGACAACTTAGTATTATGGAATGATTTGGCACAGGGTATTGATTGGAATAATGGTAATCCTGTTGTTATTACACAAGCAATTCGTCCTGAATTATTAGAAGTATTACCAGTAGACAGTCAAGGTAATTTAGTTTCACCTTTTGTTTCTATTGTAGGTAACTACAGCAATACATCATTCAACCGTGATTGGATAGTTGGCGACGTGGGTCCAGCTGAGTTCTCATATCGTAGAAGTAGTTCATGGCCGTTTGACCTGATGCGTATATTAGCATTGACAAAGCCTGCTGAATTCTTTAACTTGGGAGTTGATATTGACAACTACAAATATAATGAAGAATTTGGTCAATATCTAGTTAATGACCGTAGTCACTTAATTATAAGTAATGTAGAGATTTACGGTAATGGCACTGCTAAAACAAGTTATATAAATTGGATTGTTGATTTTGAAAAGCAAGTAGGTATTGATGCAACTACTAACATTACTGATTTGTTAGACAACATTGATGTTCGTTTAGTATACAGACTTGCTGGCTTCAGCGATAAGAATTTATTAAAATTCTATGTTGAAAAATCAACAGCTAATAGCAATAACAGTAGTTTATTGATACCCGATGAAAGCTATCAAGTATTGTTATATGATAATCAACCATTTGATAAAATTGTTTATAGTGGTGTGGTTATACAATTAACAAACACCGGTTATAAAGTATATGGTAATAGCCAAACTAATGCATATTTTAAAATATTAGCACCTAAAATTAACGGAAATTACGAAAGAATATCTGTTCAGGGATTGAGTGTACAACTAGCTAGAGACTACTATACTACTCCCCAAGTAGTAGCATATGGTACTGAGTTTGTAACAGTACAACAAGTAGCACAATTCTTAGATGGCTATGGAAGATATTTAGCAAGCCAGGGAGTATTGTTTGAACAAATTGAATCTGGGTTAACGGTCAGTTGGAGACAAATGGTAGCTGAGTACTTGTACTGGGCACAATCTGGATGGGAAGTAGGAAGTATAGTTAATATTAATCCGGCAGCTAATTTAATTTCTATTAACAAAGATAGTTATATTGTACAACCATTAACATTACAACGACAGAATTTTGTATTAAATCAAAACTTGTATCCAATACAAAGTACTGATTTAAGCATTATACGTGATGGAACATTATTTACAGCACAACCATTGAATCAAGGTGATACTGTTGCATATGGACAATTTAATATTAGTAACTTTGAACACGGTATAGTATTTGACAACATTACTGTATTTGATGATATAATTTATAATTTAAGTACAGGACTACGCCAAAATCGGATAACATTACGTGGTGCAAAAACTGCTGAATGGAACGGAACAATTGATGCTCAAGGCTTTATCCTAAATCAAGACAACATACTTGACTGGAATAAAACAGCAAAATATACAACAGGTAGTATCGTTAAATATAAAAACAAATATTGGATAGCTCTTACTATTATTCAACCAAAAGAAATATTTGAAGAACGTGAGTGGAAAGAAACAGATTATAACGAAATACAAAAAGGATTATTACCAAATACAAGTACACGTTCTTATGAAAGCACAATATATTATGATGTGAACCGCCCTAACTTAGAGAATGATGCAGACTTGTTAAGTTTTAGTTTAATTGGATATCGTCCCCGAGATTACTTAGCATTAGCTGATTTAACTGATATTACACAAATTAATGTTTATAAAAACTTTATTAAGAATAAAGGTACATTGAATGCAGCCAGTGCTTTCAAGGGTGCTAATTTGCCACAAGGTGGTATTGATTATGATATCTATGAAAACTGGGCCATTAAATCAGGTGAGTTTGGTGGTGTGTTAAACAGCAACTTTATTGACTTTAAATTAAATCAAAACTTATTAACAGGTAATCCAAGCATTGTTGGATTGACTGATGGAGTAGCAACTGATGGAGTGCAACAAGAAGTCCCATTATATAGTTTATATAATTATGGGCGTCCTGTAACTAGCACAGATATATTACCGTTATTACCAACTGACACTCCTTCAACATTATTCCCTTATGCAGGATATGCTAACTTCAATGATATGCGTGTTGCGGCATATTATTATAATAACCTAAGTACTAGTACTTCACCTCGAGGAGTATTAACTCCGTTGTCAGAGTTATATGTAGGACAATATGTTTGGATAGCCGATTATCAAGGCACTTGGCAAGTAATGACCCCAGTAAGCTTGGGTGCAGTAGTATTTGCAAAAAATAATCTAAACGGAACTGCAACAATAACATTTAACAACCCACATGGATTAACAAAATATCAACCATTTGCTGTTGTAAACTTTAATGATAGTTTGAATGGTTATTACATAGTTAATACTGTAATTGACCTCAATAGCGTTTTAGTTAACGTAACATTAGCACCATCTATTACTACTGTAACTGGTCAGGGTATTGGATTCAGATTCCAATCACAGCGTGTTGATAATCCTAGCGATATCATTGATTTGCCTTTATTGAATACAGAATTTGTTAAGAATAAAGTTTGGGTAGATACAAATAATGATGGTGATTGGGCTGTATATCGTAAAAGCATTAATTATTCATATGAGTCAGAATTAGTTAAAGATGGCTCAGAATCATTTGGTAGTTCTGTTGCATATACTAATAGTTTGGGTTATTTAATAGGTGACGCTACTGCAGGGGTAGCATATCGTTATTCTTTTAATGTATTGTTTGATAGATATGATTTGATTCAAACATTAACAGGTGTTGTATCGTTTGGTACAACAATTGCATATGCTAATGATATATTTGTGGTGTCACAACCCACAGGTACACCTGAAGTTTATGTTTATCAATTAGTTGTTAACACAACAGTAGATGAATTACAATCATTGCAGTCTGCTATATCGGCACCGGGTGGAGTGACTGAGTGGGGTAGTGCTGTTGCTATCTCCGGCGACTCTAATTGGCTATACATATCAGCAGTAACATCCTCTGCTAGTCTAGTATATGTTTATCGTTATTCAACTGTTACAGAAGAATATGAACAATCTGCTACTATTGATTTGAGCCTAACCAATAATGATAACTTTGGATACTCATTGTCAACAGATTATTATGGTGATACTGTTATAATTGGAACACCCGATCAAAACTATAATGCTTCTACTGAAAATTGGGGTTACACCTATATATATGACAGAACTGTTCAGAATTTTGAAGCACAGTTTACAAGTATACCGTTAGTGCCACAAACGTTCACTTTAGTTTGGACACCCAGTACAACTGGAGTAGAGGTTACTGCAAGTGATGCATCAACTGACCGTTTAACATGCAGTAGTAGTTCTAGTCTTGTTGTGGGTAATCCAGTAGTCTTTACTGGGACAGTATTTGGTGGTATAGCGTTGAATACAGTTTATTATGTATTAACTAAACCGTCAGGTACCACTTTTACTATATCTACTACCCGTGGTGGAACAATATTACAATTAAACAATGGAAGCGGTTCAATGACCGCAGTACAACAAGATACACCGTTGTATGTATCAATTAACGGCACTTTAATTGATGATGCAACATATTTTAATGTGGCTTCTACTATTACTATAGTACAAAGTTTAAATGCAGGTGATATTATAAATGTAAGTAGTAATAACTTTGTGTTAGCACAAACTCTTACTACTGAAAACACACCTAGAATTGGTGTACAATTTGGTACTAGTGTAGATACTAACACATATGCCACTGAAATATTAGTTGGAGCACCTTTTGAATTAAACAGTATAAACCAAGAAGGTGCTGTATATCGGTACACAAATGGTGGCGGCAAGTATGGTATAATTATTGGTACAACTGATACTAATATTACTACTACTAGAACCATATTAATTAATGGTTATGTAGTTGTGTTAAATGCAGGTGATGCATCAGTAGTTGCCAACTTAATCAATCAATCAACTATTACTAATGTACAAGCTGCGGCAGTCAATGGTAAATTAATTATTAGTTTAATAGATAATACACTAGCATTACCTAATGATAAACTTAATGTTACAGTATTAAATAATGATACTTGGGCAGAATTAGGTATTAGTACCTATACTCAAACTCAGATAATTAATGACCCGCATATTCAAGGTACAACTCAATTTGGTAATGTAGTCAAATTTAATGAATTTAATTCGTTTGTTGTAAGTGCACCAACAGCTACACGTTATAAAGCAACTACATTTGATTCTACCGATGATGAAGATTATGATAATGATACATTATTTGATAATAATGCTACACAGTGGATAGACACATATAGAAATGCAGGGGCAGTGTATATGTTCGATTACTTATCAGTTTATAATGAATCATTAGCTAACTGTGGTAATTTTGTATATGCACAGAGTACCAATGATATCAATGAAATATACGGTAGTCAACCAATGTACGGTCACGCGGTAGAATTTAACGCTTCGCATGTAGTTATTGGCACGCCAAATTTTAAACCGGACACTGTTGCAGGACAAATTATAACATACTTTAATTCCACAGGAACACCTGATTGGAGTGTATATAGAAGTTCAAGCCCGGTAGTTGATATTAATAGAATTCAAAACATACAATTGTATAGCGCAATTACTAACAATACATTGGATAATTTAGATTATATTGATCCTTTACAAGGTAAAATATTAGGATCGGTTAGAGAAAATATTGATGTAGTATCTAATGTTGATCCAGCCGGATATAATAGTCCTGACAATATTAAAGGGTCAATGGTATGGGGTTCAGCACAAGTTGGACAAATATGGTTTAATACAAGTACCACACGATTTGTAAACTATCATCAAAATGATGTTGTATATAATAGTAAATGGTGGGGACAAATCTTCCCGGGTAGTGATGTAACGGTTTATAGTTGGATAACAAGTACAGTATTACCGATATCATACGCAGGTCCTGGAACACCGTATAATGTTGACAACTATGCTATTGAATATATATTAAATGCTACTGGTGTATTAACTCCTGTATATTACTATTGGGTAAGAAATACTAACATCATATTTACTAAGCGTGGAAAAACATTAGCTGATAGTATCATTCAATCTTATATTGCATCACCAATTAATTCTGGCATTAGTTATTTTGCACCGTTAGAACAAGATATATTTGCTTTATATAATTGTGGCGATAACATAAACGCCAATGACACAATATTACATATTGGTTATTCTACTGGCACAAACGATGATGTATCACACAGTTTATACAATTTAATTCGTACTAATTATGCTGATGATTTCTTACCTGGATTACCTACTACTAATGGGGCTGATGTTCCTGAATCATTATATGATAGAATGTTAGATAGTTTGTGCGGTGTGGATGAATCTGGTGCAGTAGTACCTGATCCATTTTTACCTAAACCGGTGCAATATGGTATATATGCAAGACCAAGACAAAGTTTCTTTGTCAATAGATTACTCGCATTGAAAAATTATTTAACATATGCTAATGAAATATTATCACAATATCCCATAAGTGAAACACGTAGGTCATTATTTTTATTTGCCGAAGGTGAAACTAATCCATCAACAGTAGATAATCCTAATTGGTCAGGTAGCATATTACCATTCTATGCTACAACTGATTATTGGTATTATATTAATTGGTGGGCAACAGGATATGACAATAATACTAAATCAGCATTACAAGTAGCTATATATGCTGACTTGGCAACTATAAATGCTACAGCTGGTTTAATTGTTACTGTTGCGGCAAACGGAGATGGTAAATCAGAAACATACGTATATACTAATTTAAATATATGGGAACGTATTGGTTTACAAGACGGTACTATTGAGTTTAGTAGTAATTTATGGGATTATGCTACAGCTAGATTGGGGTTTGGAGATAATTTCTTTGATACTACACCATACGATACATACCCATCACAAGAGACACGTAGTATAGTTAGAGCATTGAATGAAGAAATTTATACTAATGAACTATTAATCTTCAGAAATAAAAGTTTAATTCTATTATTCGAATTCATACAAAGTGAAGCTATTGAATCACAGAATTATTTACCGTGGTTAAATAAAACATCATTTATGGATGTTGGACATACTATACGTGAATTATTACCTTTAGAAGTATTCCAATCAGATAATCAGGATTTCTTGGCCGGCTATATTAATGAAGTTAAACCATATCACGTAGTTATTAAAGAGTTCTTATTTAAATATACCGGGTCTGAGTTATACGCAGGAACAATAACTGATTTTGATTTGCCTGCACAATATAATACTGATATTCAACAGTTTATTACTCCTGAATTAGTATATTCTAATCCGAGTGGAGCTAATCAATATTTACCATCAGATCCAATATGGCAAACTGCCCCATACTCTAATTGGTTTAATAATTATGGATTAAGTATTACCGGGGTTGATAATTATCAGATAACTGTATTGGCATCATATATTTCATTAAATTCGTCGGAATTTGCAGTAGATAATGCATATGGTTTCCCAATTAACGGAACAATATTAATTGGAGATGAGTTAATTGGTTATTCTACCGTAGATCGTTCAAATAATACTATTAGTGGATTAACACGTGGAATTGATGGTACATCTATAACATCACATATTCCAGGCGAAATAATTACAATAAATTTACCTGCTGTATTAGTATTAAATGGTGGTCGTGGCTACACTGAACCTCCTAGAGTAATTGCATATATTGATACTACTATATATCGAACCAAGACGTGCCGCAGTACTTCAAGTAGTAATGAATTTAGACGCAATATTACGAGTGGACGTAATTGATCCAGGTGATGGATATGTTGTATTGCCTGAAATTATAATTGACCCTTCGGTGTCAGTAACATTTGTAGCAGATGACGTTAATTTGTTATCAAATACAATATCATTACCTTCACCCTTTTTACAAACCGGAGACTTAGTAAAATATACTATAGGTACAGGTACTACTGCTGTAGGTGGACTAGATGTTGATCAATATTACTATATAAATGTACTAGAATCTACTCCAACATTTGTTGTTGCCTTATATACTACTTACAGAGATGCTGTTAACGATAGCGACCGTGTAATATTATTTGATACTGGTTCAGGTGTTAATAATATATTAAATGTTAGTGCAAAGGCAAGTTGTGTCTCAACTTCTTTACCAATACGAGAAAATCAAATTACATTACGTTTTGATAGAACAACTTATAATTCACAATTAACTGAATGGGCAAGTGGTGAATTTTATGGAAGTTTCTATGCCGGATTATACAATAATTCAGAAAGAATTTCTAGTTCAAGTATTGGATTACAATCAACCCAGCCTGACATTGACACTATATTAGCCAGTGCACAGGGCGCAGTTTTTGAAATTGAAGATGTTACAAACGTTGAAGTACTTACTTGGAGCTCACGCACAAGAATAGTATCAGCTATTAATACAAGTACCAATCAGATAACAATAACTGCTTCAGCAGGTGGGGCATCACTTATTAATAGTGATACAATAACTAATCCAACAATAGGTTTTTATATTGGCATGCCAATTAAATTTACAGGCGCAGTTACAGGTAATATAACAGTAGAAACTATATATTATATTAAATCATTAGTTGATGGAAATAAGTTTACGCTATCTGCTACTATATCAGGTGGAGTACCAGGAACAGTGCTTTCAATGTCGGGTACAATTTTGGGTTCAGCTGGGCTAACTGCTTTTGTGGGTGAGGTTACAAATACTGCGGTAGTCACTATGTTCTATCCGGGTATACTAACTGCCACAACTACTTTAAGCGCCAATAATTCAATAACAGTACCATTAACAGCTAGTGGTTTAGGTGGAACTAACGGGTTCTATCCAAATTTACCTATATTCTTTACTGGTGATGTATTTGGTGGTGTCATTGAAAATGAAAGATATTATGTTACTACAGTAATAGACAATCAAACATTTACTATGTCTACTACGGACAACGCATTGACTATTGATGTTACCTCAACATCTTCTAGTGGTAATGTTATTAATTGTACAAGTACAGTTGGTCTTTCTATTAATGACCCTATTATTTTTACTGATATTTTAGTTGCGTCAGGAACAACAAATATTGTTGCAGGAACAACATATTACGTAAGTGTAATAACTTCAAACTCGCAATTTGTTATTGCTACGGTACCTAATGGAGGCTCGTTTAATCCAGGCACTAGTACAGTTACAATGTCAGGTGTAGATCAAAAAAATATTGTACAATTAATCAATGCAACAGGTAACATGACATGTAACGCTGGATTACCGGTAAGTCCCGGCCAAGTTAATGGACAGCAATTCACATTCTACCCAACTTCAACTTCTACGGTCACCAACCCTGCATATACTCAAGGTAATTTGATTACTCGTACTATTAAGAGTGCATTAGCTGATGGTGATTATCTCTCACTAGAATCTGAAACAGGTGGCACTACCGACATTTATGTAAATATGCCAATCAGAGTGGCTGCATCATACGGTGGATTAAGTACAGGAACAACTTATTATGTAGTTAACATTGGAGTTATAACTACTGATGTTACATCAACTACTGCAGGAAATGTATTAATTTCTACAAGTACTACCGGATTTTATGCCGACATGCCCATAACATTTACTGGCTCTACCTTAGGTGGAACTATTGAAAATACATTGTATTTTGTTAAAAATGTAGTTAACGGAACTAATTTTACTATTACAGAATCAATTGGTGGAACGGAACTTGATCTATTTGCAGATTCAGGATTAATGACTGCAACAGGAGAACCCTATATTAAAGTATCTACTACATTAGGCGGAAGTGTCTTAGCACTATCTAATGCATCAACAAGTACAACATTGACACAATATCCAACATCAAGTCCAACATTTGATGTTAATTGGATATTGGGTGGATATAGTGTTTTAGTTACAAACGGTGGTACAGGTTATGCTATTAATAATACCTTTACTGTATTGGGTGCTAATTTAACAGGTGAAACACCTGCAAATAATTTAGTGATGACTGTTAATACTATCGGGACTTCTGGACAAATAACATCATTAATTATTTCAGGTACTCCTCCTGAAATTGTTGAACAATATTACTTAAAGGTAATATCAGCAACAGAATGTGAAGTCTATAGTGATTCATTATTGCAAATTCCGGTTACCGGAATAAACTTCCCATTCACTATCGGTGATTATGCATTCTTACCAGAACCATTTTACTTTAATCAAAGTATTGTTAAGTATAATAACAGAGTTTATCAATGTATTATCAGTAACAATGACACAGAATTTATATTTGGTAAATGGGAATTGTTATCTAGTGATAGCAGAAAATTAAATGCATTAGATAGAATTATAGGATACTATCAACCAACTGTTAATATGCCAGGCTTTGATTTAACACAATTAGTAGATGGCATCATTTATCCAAATAGTACATATAAAGATAATGCATTTCCTCCTGCTGAAGAATATACATTAGATACTATCTTACAGGATCAATTGTTTAGTCCACTTGACGTAGATGTTACTTCTATAGTATGGGACGGTAGTAAATATTTTGCTCCTGCTAATACTCCAACATATTCAGATATTACTAATAGTACTAACGGTACTACTTGGATATTTAATAAATTATCAAATCAGCCAATTGGTTTATCTGATATAGTGTATGCAGATTCAAAATATGTTGTAAGTTCACAAAATAATGTAACTCCTATATTAGTAAGTACTGACGGGCTTGTTTGGACTACTACCGGATTAGAAAGTGGAACCGTTGTAATAGATAACACAAGTTTAAATAGTATTGCTTATTTTAACGGTCTATATGTTGCAGTTGGTGATAACATTGTATCTAGTACTGACGCTTATACATGGTTAGAAAGATATAGATTTACTAATATGGTTTTATATGGGGTATCAGCGATAACTATTAATAATTTTGATGGCTTTATTGCTGTTGGTCTTGGCCCTGATTATAGCGTTATTCCTACAATAACACAAAGTGTTATATTAAAAAGCTTAGATGGAATCACATGGACAAATATTACTCCATCAGCCTCAGCAGAAACATTATATGGTGTAGCTAGTGGTAACAATACAATTGTAGTAGTTGGAAATAATGGAACAATCTTTACAAGTATTAACGGTAGTAACTGGAATGATATTAGTACCGGCACTGCTAACTTAAGAGATACTGCATATTCTGCCAGTCTTGCAATATTTGCTATTGTCGGCGAAAGTGGATATATTGCAACATCTGATGGAAGTACTTGGACAGTCATAACCCCAGTTACAACAGAAAATCTAAACAGTGTAATATGGAATAATGATCTGGGTGAATTTATTGTAACAGGTAATAATAATGTTATACTTAGTAGTACAGATGGTACTGTTTGGACAATTAGTAACATATTTATTACGGACCCAACTGTTTATGACGTTCAGGGTGATGAATTTGTATCAGGATACGGCCCAGAAGAATTAGTACCCGGAGTAGTAACTGACAACTTAACAATGGTAGTTACTACTCGTCCAGGTACAAATTGGTCTGTTGTAACTTATCAACATGTTGGTTATAATGTAGTTTCTAGAAATTTAACCCCAATTGGTAGTCAATTAACATTTAGTTTTGATGGATTAGTGTTAATACCGGCACAGTTATCATTATTCCAAATTGAAGGAACAACTGGATTATCTACTAGATTGTATGATAATGATTCATTTACAATCGATTGGTTGTTAAAAACAATTACATTATCAAGTGCATTGCCTGCAGGTGACTCATTAATGGTAGAAGTATATGAAGTTGGTAACGGTGATCAATTAGAAAAATCTAATAGTCAAACTGATCCTATTAGAATTAATGAAAATACTGGATTTAACGAAATCTATTTAAATTGTAATTATAGTGCAACTCGAACATCTGGATCAGGAGTTATTATACCGGGCACATCACCTATTAATGTGATTGCAATTGAAACAGACAGTACAGAAAATTCTATTTTATGTGACGATGTAAGATATTTTACGATAAATGACCAAATCATATTCTACGGAGATGTATTTGGTAATATAGTAGCTGATACTCATTATTATGTTAAAACAGTAAGCAATATAACAAATAAAATTACAATATCAGAAACTAATTCAAGCGGAGTAGCAGGCCCTACTTTTATATTATCAACCGCTACCGGATCAATGGATATTATAATACAAACAGGAAGTGGTGCTCCGTGGACAGACCCTATAGTTTATCACAATGGTACTAAATTAATATTAGGACATACTAATAGAGTTACACAAACATCTAGTACTACTAATTCTATAACATGTAATACTACTGCTGGTATGGAGGTAGGTGACCCAATTGTGTTTAGTGACACTATGTTTGGTGGTGTTATAGACACTCAAGTAACCTATTATATTAAAACAATTATTGATGCTAATGAATTTACTATTTCTGAAACACTTGGTGGCGCAGTATTAGTATTGACTAATGCTGCCGGCGGTGCAATCGGCGTTACTAATGACTATGCATTTGGTATAGCAGATAATGGTATTTCAGCAAAACTAATATTTGCGGCACAATATGATAACACTGAAGATTACCTAACCTATACTGTATTTGGTGAAACATTCCCCGATCAATATGGATATACTATTCCAGAAACTCAATTGATTACTGGAGACGGGACAGCAGGACCATTCACTCTAACTAATTATGTTAGTGGTGATAATCCAGATAATGCTGTAGTAGAAATTAACGGCGTTCGTATACTTGATACAGAATATACAATTGATGATATAACAAATACATTGACCTTTGATGGTGCTACACCATTAGAACCAACATCTAGTGATACTATTGCTGTAACAAGTTACAATTTAACTGAGCGTCAATATTTTAATACACAATATGATTTAACAGGTGCGACTGTTTCTGCTATTAGTTATGTTAATAATGCAACAAGCCCAGTACAAGTTACTACTGCAACTCTACACGGTTTAACTACAGGTGATTTAGTAAGAATAGACGGTGTTTTAGGGTCAGTGCAATTAAACAATAACACATATTATGTTGATGTTTTATCCACTACATTGTTGGGCTTATATTATGATGATACCTTGCTAGATCCTGTCATTTCAGTATCTTCATATACAGGTGGAGGATATGTTTGGTTAGATGAAACTTTTATTATTGTTAGTGAATACAATCAAACCAATGTTGATAGATTATGGGTTACAGTTAATGGATATCGTGTACCTTCAAGTTTATTAGTTTTAAATGGAGGTGATAATTTAAGTATTCTATCACCAATAACCTCTGCAGATAGTATTACTATAACAAGTATGATACCAAGTGCTACGCCAAATCAATTAGTTTATTTACAGAATGTTAATAAAAACGGAGTAGGTACAGTATACAGAGCAAATACTGATACTAGAACTTGGTTAGTTGAGCCACTATATTATATAAATGAAACAATATATGTGTCAGATGTAACTAGAATTACAGACACAGTAATACAAAATGTTGTTGCTCCGGCAGCAGTAGACGGTACTATAAGTATAGGTTTAACTGCCGATAAAAATACTATATCACAAGTAATAGTTTACAATGCTACCACAAGTAGTTATGTAGCTACTAGTAATTATACTATAGTAATTGTTGATTCAGCTCCGGAATTAGAAATAACCGGCGGAGTTGTTGCAGGGAATAATTTAGTAATAACTACAATTGAGGGTAATTTAATATATATTAACGGAGAACAAATTAGATTTAATACAGTAGATTTAGCTGAGAATTCATTAACCGGACTACAGCGTGGGTCAAATGGTACAGGCATATTAGATTATATACCAAAATATTCTGAGGTATTTGGAATATTGTCTAATAACTTGTTACCTAATGCAAACTACAATTTGACTTGGAACAGCAATGTTTACAATGTAACTGATGGTGATCCATTGCAGATTAGCGAGACAACTGCGGCAATTTTCTTAAATTTGGGGGTGTCTTAAATGATAAATAAATGTATGAGTGATAAAAAAGAGGAAGATAAAGCTAAACCTGTAAAGGAATATGGCCCCAAACCTGACGAACACGGCGGGTTTTATTTCTCATCTCATTTAAAAATAACTGATCCAAATACTAAAGAAGTATTGGTTCAAACAAGAGGCGATAACTAATGTCAGTAATAACACTATCATATAAAGTAGAAGGGTTCTTAAAGATTTATGACCCTAATAGCGGAGAAGTTCTAGTAGATAAGCATAATGCTATTAACTACGAAAACATGTCTGAAGCCATTGCTGATACATTAAGCAGTCGTGGTTACGGGGAGATTTATCAGATGGCATTTGGGAACGGTGGTGCAAGCGTAGATGAAACAGGTGTTATCACATATCTACCCCCAAATACAACTGGTCAAAATGCGGCCCTATATAATCAAACTTACGCTAAAATTGTAGATGATACTAGTGTTTTTAACTTAGATCCTACACGTAATAAAATGACAGTTTCACATACTACTGGAAGAGTGTATACTGATATTTTAGTTCAATGTTTGTTAGATTATGGTGAGCCTGCAGGACAAAATGCATTTGACAATAGTACTCAAACAGATTCAGCCTATGTGTTTGATGAGTTGGGCTTATTGGCAAATTACGGGACAGATAATAATGGGAATGTTATCACAAGATTATTAACTCATGTAATTTTTCATCCAGTACAAAAAAGCTTGAATAGACAAATTCAAATAGATTATACAGTCAGAATTCAAAGTCTGACAAACTTAGTGACAATTTAAGATAAATAACAGAATATCGGGGTAATTTAATATGGCATATACAATTGTAAAGAGTGATGGTACAGTACTAACAACCATTGCTGACGGTACTATAAACACAACTAGTACATCATTGGGCTTACCGGGCAGAAATTATGCCGGTTATGGTCAATCACTTGATACTAACTTTGTTCATGCAATGGAGAATTTTGCAGATTCAACTCCTCCTGCAAATCCATTACGTGGTCAATTATGGTATAACACTAATGCTAACACATTATGTGTATGCCCTGCTGATGGAACAGTTACGGCGAGTTCTTGGATTACACTAGCACAATCAGGTGGTTCAGGTACAACAACATTTGGTTCAGTAACAGTTACTGGAAATCTACAAGCAAATAATATCCAAGCTCTAAACAATTCAAATGCTGATACAATTACAACTAGGTTATTAACAGTTACAGCTAATGCTTCTATCCTAACAGCAAACGTAACAACCGGTAATATTATTACTTTAAATACAGCAAACATAACAACTGGCGCAGCAGGTACGACTGGATCAATGGTTGGTACTTGGACTCTCACTGGTGGAGCAGGTGGTACTTCAAATGCCTTTATAGTTACCGGTGGTGTTATTAATGCTGTTAATGGTATTAAAACAAACAACTACTACTACGCTAACGGTGATCCATTCAATCCTACAGGAACGTATAATAATGCTAATGTATTTGACTATTTGACTGGTTCAAATTCAGTAGCACAATTTACAGGTAATATTGCCCCTACTAAGATTACAACAAGTAATATTGCAGGTGGCGGAACAATTTTTGGCATTTGGACATTAGGTGCTAACGCAAGATTAAATGCAACTTATGCTGACTTGGCAGAGCGTTTTGAATCAGATAGTCCATATGATGCCGGTACTGTAGTAGAGTTAGGCGGTGAAGCTGAAATTACTGCAGTGGTACACGAATTAAGTGAAGATGTATTTGGTGTAGTATCAAATACTGCGGCTTATCTAATGAACGCTGGTGCAGGAGATGATGATACTCACCCTGCAGTTGCAGTAGGTGGTAGGATACATGTTAAAGTCACCGGCAAAGTTTGTAAAGGTGATAGACTAGTTAGTGCGGGTAACGGCATAGCTCGGGCAGCTACCACAGGTGAAGCAACCTCATTCAATGTAATTGGTCGTGCTTTAGCAAACAAAACTACTGACGATATTGGTACAGTAGAAGCATTTGTTTCAATTAAAGGATAAAAGATGAGTTACGCACAATTTGGAACAATTCAAGCCAGTGATTACAATACTCTAGTGGGTGCGGCTACAGGAGGTACCGCTAATGTATTAAATACTGTATGGTCTACTGGTACTAGTGGTGCAGGCTATGGTCAAACTGCTGAAGCAAATGTAGCAGTAGGTGATACTGTAACTGCCGCAAAATGGGCTAACTTAATTACTAAAACATCAAATTCAGCCGCACATCAAAGCTCAAGTATTACCAGTGTCACTGCCCCTGCTAGTGGAAATACAATTACATATAATGCCAACGTTGTAACTAACTTACAAACAATTTATTCTAGTAGGTTAAATGCTGTATCTCAAAGTGGAACAAGTTCTAATACAGCTACATACGGTTCTACTTGGCTAAATGCAATAACATTTACACATACTGTTACTTTTGCTAACGGCGATGCGGCACGTTATTTCTTTAACTCAGGTGGTCAATTAGCAATTACATGTGCTCATCCAGCTGGATCAGGTATCAATTTATTATTAAACAATCTAGCAAGTAATGTGGGGACTGTTGTATTAAGTTCACCTACTTCAGGTGCTGCAACCATTGCAGGTACAAGTTACAACGGTGTTACTAAAGTTGGTGGAGGTGGGTCTACTCCGGTAATATCAACTAATAGCGGGTATTATAGTTGGACAACAGCTAACGCAAATGCATTTTATCAAACAGCTAGTACAGGTCCTTCTGGTTACTTATCAACAAACATCAATATTCTTGTTAAAACAAATGGTACTCAAGGTAGTAATGGTGATGTAGGTAATGTAATCACTATATCTACAGTTTGGGATGAGATTCCAAACGGATTAACAGTAACAACTGGTACAGCTACAACGGTAACAATACGTCCACCTGAAGTTACCTATATTGCTAATACATGGGGAACACCAACTGTAGTTGGTACAGTAACGGGTAGTTAATTTTTTATCAACAGGGTGGTATCTATCTAAATACTTCTAGGAGTGTTTAATGGATACCAAAACCTTAATCAGCGAGGCTAAAGCCCGTTTCAATCACAATAGCGCAAAAGCGCAACTAAAAGACAAATATGATGGCAAATTTATTATTGCCGAACAAGGGGGACTTTGGAAAGCTAACCCAGAACTTATCGCATTTTTAACTGCGGTAGATGATAACTTTGTAATATTAATTGATAATTTCAATAATCCAGTACAAGTCAACCGTGACCAATTATTAACTGTATTAAAAGATACATATAGTAAGGTCATGCTTGAATGGCATAAAGAATGGAAAGAGATAGAGATTAAACGATGAGTAAAGGTGCAATATTATTTGCGTTTAATTCCCCCAAGTTCAATTACTATGACATGGCAGTCGCTACTGCTAAACGCATTAATCATTTTTTAAATCTTCCAGTCACGATAGTTACGGATGAGGAATCAATACCAGTAACACAATCATATACATTTGACAACGTTATAGTCACAAATGCTGATAAAAATAACATACGTGAACATAATATTTGGATTAATAAGGGTAGATATCAAGCATATGATTTTAGCCCATATGATGAAACTATACTGTTAGACACAGATTATATGGTTAATTCAGATAAACTATTAAGAACATTTAACATATACAATGACTTTTGCTGCCACGATACTACCAGCTATTTGATGCAACCGGGGGTAGCACAAGAAGTATTAAGTTCATACAGTTTTAAAACGTTATGGGCAACAGTAATTACATTTAAAAAATCTAATCGTGCTAAACAAATATTTGAATGTTTAGAAATGGTACAAAAGAATTATGACCACTACTGCGATATTCATAGTTTTGTTGGAGGAGTATATCGTAATGACTATGCATTAACACTTGCACTACGTATAGCAAATGGTCATAGTGATAATGGTCGTGATATTATTCCATGGAACTTAGTGCATGTGGGTAAAAACACATCCATATACAAAGACAATGATGATGCGTTTAATACAGGATATACTGTTATGTATGACAACTGGCAACGTGGCAAAATACGCAAAGAATATATAACAATTAAAGATATGGATTTTCATGTTATGAATAAGGAAAACTTTATGGAGCTAATAGCATGACTAGAGGTTTTGTAATTATGGCACAGGATACTGAGAAAGTCAGTTATACTAAATGTGCAAAAGCATTAGAGTTAAGCATTACAAAAGTTATGCCCAACGCTAATGTAACTATTATTACTAGTGATATGTTACCATATGGTAATCTAGGTGGATATCATAATGATTGGCAAGTATATGAAGCTAGCCCGTATGATGAAACAATCAAATTAGAAGCAGATATGATTATTCCACGTAATATAGAACATTGGTGGGATATTTTAAATGTTAACGATGTTGTAGTTTCAACTAATATTAGAAACTTTAAAGGTGAGTTATCAGACTGCAGGGTATATAGAAAGTTTATTGATGAAAATATGTTACCTGACACATACAATAGCATAACTTATTTTAAGAAGTCAGAAACAGCTAAGTTGTTTTATACTGTAGTAAGAGATATTTTTGAGAATTGGGAAGAGTATAAAGTTATACTTAAATGTAATCCAAATGAAGAAGTATCAACTGATTGGGTTTATGCTATAGCTTGTCATATTGTAGGGAAAGAAAAAACAACATTACCGAACTTTACGGAAATGAGTATGATACATATGAAACAATATATTAATGGTATACCTAGTGAAGATTGGACTAAAACATTAGTTTATGAAGTATTACCAAAAACTATTAGAGTAAACACTTACACTCAACAATATCCGTTTCACTATCATATTAAGTCGTTTAGTGATAAAATACTAGAAAGTTATTAATGGAAGAATTTGTAATTTGGGAAGCTCCTCCTATAATTAAACCCGAGTTTAGATTGTATTATGATGAGCGGGGTAATGTATTATTTTACACGTGTGAAAAACCTGAGGGCAATTATGTTGTGATAGACGCCAATACATATGCTCAAGGTCGACCGGACATTAAAATAGTAGATGGTAAAGTAGTTGGCGCCATATATGGGTCTGTTGTTTCTAAATTGGTACATGATGAAAGAGGCACAAGTTGTGCTAGTGAAGATATAAGCATAGTAGTAGATAGTTCCTATAATAACATAACTAGATGGAAATTAAAAACATATGAACTCTGATGATATAGTTGATGTAGCAGACTTAGATTGCATCTATCTTAGTTATGATGAACCGCAAAAAGAAGAATTCTGGCTTAAGATTAAAAATATGGTGCCATGGGCTAAACGTGTTGATAGCATTAAAGGAAGTGATGCCGCACATAAAGCAGCCGGAGAAGCAAGTGATACTGAACGTTTCATTCTAATTGACGGAGACAATATGCCTGATGATAGCTTCTTTAATTTACAATTAGACTTTACTGACAAAGATCCTAACTACAAGATAGCACAATATCGTTGGAAAGCTATTAATAACATTAATGGATTACGCTATGGTAATGGTGGAATGAGTTCTTGGACAAAAACTTATGTGAGTGAAATGAAAACACATGAGCATCAAACTGAAGGTGATGTTTCACGAATCGCTGACTTTTGTTTAGACAGCAAAGATAACTTATATTGGACTATGTATGATTGCTACTCTACTACTTATCCTAATTATACTCCGTTTCAAGCGTGGCGAGCTGGATTCCGAGAAGGAGTAAAAATGGTGCTTGACCGTGGCTCAAAACCCACAGTTGATGCTTTAAAAGAAACTGTTGCTAGTCGCAACTTAAACAACTTAACTATTTGGCACAACATTGGTGCTGATGTTGAGAATGGTATGTGGGCTATATACGGTGCAAGGCTTGGTACATATATGACTATGCTTACCCAATGGGATCCTACTAATGTACAATGGTTTGATAACTATATAGTTTTGTGGGAAGAACATAAGCATAGAGATCCTGATCGTGAAGCAACATTGGTAGGTGTAGAATTAAATGATAAATTAGGACTACCTATGTGTACGTTGAATAGTGAACAAAGTAAATTCTTTAAGAGACATTATAATGCAGATAAGTATAACATAGGTCCACTAGTCAAAGAGATGGATGTAATTAGAAAGATTGAAGGCTGGTAAATGGAAAACGAAGAACAAAGAATTCGTAATATAAAAATTAAAATTGAAAAAGAAGTCGGCCCTTCATTTTGTTTAGCAAAGTGGCATCATGTAACTGTTTATCTACAGTCTGGCGAAACGCATAGTTGTTATCATCCTCAACCACATAAAATCCCATTACAAGAACTTAGTAACAATCCATCTGCATTACATAATACTAATGAAAAGAAATTAGAAAGAAAATTAATGCTTGAGGGTGGGAAACCTGAGGGATGTAACTATTGTTGGAATATTGAATCAATGGGCCCCGACTATATCAGTGATAGACATTTACGAAATAGTAGTATTTTCACAGAAGAACGATATCAACAAACTTCCAAAGGCTCATGGGATCAAAATATTAATCCAGAATACATGGAAATTAATTTTGGAAATGAATGTAATTTCAAATGCGGATATTGTCATCCTAAATACTCTACAAGTTTTTATAATGAAATTAAAAAATTTGGACCCGTAACTACAGTTAAAAATCATAGATGTGATATTGATTGGATGACGTTATATCAGCGTGAAGAAGAAAATCCATACGTTGATGCATTTTGGAAATGGTGGCCTGAATTACGAAAAACATTAAACATCATGCGTATAACAGGTGGTGAACCAACTATGCATAGTAGTACATGGCAATTATTTGATAAAATTAATGAAGATCCTATGCCAAATTTAGAATTAAATATCAACAGTAATTTGGGTACTAAAACATCTATCATAGAAAAACTATCAGACAATGTAAAAAATTTAATTGATAATAAAAAAATACGTGCATTTAAACTATTTACTAGTATGGATACATGGGGTCCTAGAGCAGAATATATAAGAAATGGGTTAGATTTAGAGTTATGGGAAACAAACTTCCACACGTATCTAACTAATACAGCTTCACCAATCACATTTATGATTACATTTAATATTTTTTCTGTAACTACATTTAAAACATTGCTTGAAAAAATGTTAGAATGGCGTAAACAATATGGATGGTATAATGAATTCCATCAACATAGAATTCGATTTGACACTCCGTATTTGAGAGATCCTATACAGTATGACATGAATATCTTACCCAAAGATGAATATATGCCATATATGAGAGAATCACTAGAATTTATGTTAAATAACGTAGATAACTCACGTAGTGATAAATTTACAACAATTGAATATGAAAAGTTTAAAAGAGTGGTAGATTATATGGAAACCTCCAATTATTCTGAACATAAACTTAATGAAGGTAGAAAAGATTTTTACAATTGGTTTACTGAACTAGATAAACGTAGAAATACTAATCTATTAGAAATATTTCCAGAAATGAAGGGGTTTTATAACTTATGCAAAACGATACGATAAAAACAAACAAAGAATTTTTACTGAATGAGAGTAAAGTATTCTGCATGTTTCCATGGACTCATATGAATGTATCTCCTAAAGGAGATGTATACCCCTGTTGTTCAAATAGCTTTACTAAGCCTTTTGGAAACGTAAAAAATTCTTCATTAAAAGAACAGTTTAACAGTGGACATATGAAACAATTACGGTTGAATATGCTTAACGAAACCCCCTCTGAGATATGTAAAACTTGTTACCAACACGAGGATATAGGTGGTCATACCTTTCGGGATTATAGTAAAAAATTCTTCTCACAACATTTTGATGAAACAGTACCTACAACACAAGAAGATGGTACAGTTCCTGATTTTAAAATGAGATATTTTGATATACGTTTTAGTAATATATGTAATTTTAAATGTAGAACATGTGGTGCAGAATTTAGTAGTCAATGGGGAGCAGAAATGCGAGCTAACCATGATCCAAAATATCCTATTGTTATTCATGCGGACGATCATAATGGTGGATTATTACAAGAAGTATTGGAACATGTTGAACATATTGATATGGCTTATTTTGCAGGTGGAGAGCCATTAATCACAGATGAGCATTATACTATGCTTGAAGAAATGATACGAAAAGGCAGGACAGATATAGTATTACGCTATAATACTAATGCTAGTAATATCAAATATAAAAACCATGATTTGCTTTCTCTTTGGAAACACTTTAAACAAGTAGAATTAAGTTGTAGCGTAGATCATTATGGAGAGCGTGCCGAATGGTTAAGGCATGGCACAGATTGGGGGAAAATTGAAAGCAATCTTTTAACTTTTAGAGAATTGGATTTCATTTCATTTCAAATGAATACAGTTTTTAGTATGTTTAATTATCCTACAATAGGAGAATTTTATACTTATCTTATAAACAAAAATTTATTGAAACCTACTGATTGGCACAATACGCTTTATCTATCAGTTAACCCGACATATTACTGTAGCAAAGCTTTACCCACCGAACTTAAAACATTAGCGTCAACTAATGCAGAAAAGTTTTGTAACACAACCGGAACTTTATACACATCACTTTCAAGACAAATTCGCAATGGTATTTTATTTGCAAACGAGTCTGATGATTGGGAAAAAGAAAAAGATACGTTTTTTATGCACACTTTGAGCATTGATAAAATTAGGGGAGAAAATTTATTTAAAGTTTTTCCTGAATTAGATAGATTAAACGTGTTATGATAGATCCTGTCGCAATTAAATCTTTAATAGAGGATAGTAAACATTTTTGTGTTTTACCATGGGTACATTTTCATTCATGGCCTGACGGCAAGGTAATGCCATGCTGTGTTGCTGATAGTAGTAAACCAGTGTCATCTCTTAAAAAAGATGAATCTATTATTCAAATGATTAATAGTGATGAATACAAACAGCTACGAGTTTCTATGTTAAATGATGAGCCTAGTGAAGAATGTAAACGTTGTTATGATTTGGAAATAATGGGTACATGGACTATGAGAAAAAGTCATAACACAAGACGAGGGTTAGACTATGTTGACTACATTGTAAACAACACTAGGGAAGACGGAGAACTGGCAAATTTTCAAATGAAATACATGGATCTACGATTTAGTAATATGTGTAATATGAAGTGTAGGAGTTGTGGTCCATCTTGTTCTAGTTTAGCGGCTCAAGAATTTATAAATAATAACGGTTTGGACACATATGAACTATATTTTAATACTTCTAAAGCAGTTATAAATGTGGCTGAAGAAATAGGTTTTGTACAAAAATTAAAACCATACCTCAAAGATACTCTAGAGGTTTATTTTGCCGGCGGGGAAATTATTATTACCCCCGAACATTATGAATGTTTGGATTATTGGATTGAAAACAATATGAATGAAGAAATTGAATTATCCTATACTACCAATTTAAGTACACTTAAAGGATACAAAGATAAAAATTTAATTGAATATTGGAAAAAATTTCCTAAATTACAGATTTATGCTAGTATAGATGCAGAGGGAGATGTTGCTGAAATTATTAGAAAAGGCACAGATTGGAAAAAAATTATTGAAAATATAAAAATAATTAAAGAACAGGTTCCGCATGCCCAATTTGAATTTACTCCTACTATAAGTATTTGGAATATATTTAATTTTCATATTCTTTTTGACTTTCTAGTCAATGAAAAATTAATAGACTACAAAACAGCTAATCCTAGATTTAATTTAGCAACTAATCCCTGGTATGCAAATATTATGATTTTACCATCACATATAAAACATAGACTAGTTAAATTGTATGAGGGATATGTTGACAAATATCATAATGTTAACCCTAATCTTACAAATGGTTTTCTTACTATCATACATAATTTAAAAACAGGGTCTGAAAATAAAGAAGGTATTTTAGAATTTAAAAAAAATAATGATCAATATGATGCTTATAGAAAAGAAAAATTAGAAGATATTATTCCAGAACTTAAAGAGGTATATGAATGGGCAGAAAATTAATTGCAATAGAAGCTGTAGAACCCTATCTAGCAGTTACATGGCAAGTAAGTAATTATTGTAACTTTAAATGTAGTTATTGTAATCCCGGCAATTATATCGGTGATAGTACAAATGATTCAAATCTTGACGGTTATATTTTAAGTTTAGATAATATTATTCAAAAATATGAATCCGTAGGGTATAAACATTTTAAATTCTTTTTTAGTGGCGGAGAGCCAACAGCATGGCAGAACCTTATACCTATTTCTGAATGGCTACGTAACAGATTACCCAATTGTACTCTAGCAATTAATACTAATTTAAGTAGACCTTTAGCTTGGTGGAACAAACATTATCATCTATTTGATGATATTGTAGCAAGTTTCCATGTAGAATTTTCAGAAAAAAAACGATATGAAGAAAATAGTTTATTTTTATGTGATAAGGTTAACTATTTGGCAACTAAAATGCTACTACATGAAGAAAGATTTTGGGAAGTAGTAGAGTATGGAGAACACTTAAAAACAGTTATGCCAAACTATGTACTTGAATGGACTCCGTTATTTGATGAGATGAGTATTAATGCAGGTCCATGGCAATATAAGGACACCAAAAAAACAGAATTTATTAAAGAACACACCACTGATGTAAAATTTACTGTGCCTAAACCATATATTATAAGCAATGCAGTAAGTTTTAGTAAGTATGATGATGGGTTCTCAACACACACAAACAGTAATGATATTATTGTTCAACGAGAAAACTTTTTTCAAGGATGGAAATGTAACGTAGGTGATTCTATTTTTATTAATCCAATAGGCAACGTAAGTTTAGCAAGTTGCGGACAAGGTGATAATGTTGGACATATTTTACATGATATTAGCAAAATAGGTCCAAAACAAATCATGTGTAATAAAGAACATTGTCATTGCGGCACTGATATAATAATACCTAAATTCAAATAATCATGGCAATTATAAATTTTAATAACATCAACTTTATAGATATTAACGGAAATGTAACTAAAAGACCTTGTCCTATCAGATGGCTTGATAGATATGAAGATAGACAATATTGGATAGTAGAGTTTTTTAATAATAAATCAATTTACAACCTAGAATTAGCTATTTCAGAAACTATAATTGAAACTATTCGTGATTCAAATTTAACTTTACTGTTGAGTAATACGCATGAAGGTTATCATAATTCAGTTGATGCAATCTATGAAAAAGTAATCATTGGATGGAAAATACCAGAAAACAAAGTTATTATAGCTAGTGAAAGTGCAGACATTAATGTTGCTGTAAATAAAAGTGCTCTTAAGTATGGGCTTAAACCGATTGAAAGCTGGTGGACACATATCTTTGAGCATAATGCGGTAGTTCAAATAAACTATGATAAAAAACATATACAATTTTTAGAATCATCAGACGATACTTTAATATCAAAACAATACGACAAAAAATTTCTGTGTTTTAATAGATATTGGAGACCGCATCGTCCAATATTAATAGCATTACTTAAAATAAAAAATATTTTAGATAAAGGTCATATAAGTTTAAAACCTATTGAAGGACATACTGGATGGGATAGGTCATGGTATGAGATGATAGATAGCCAACCGTTACGGGAAAATAATGAATTAGTTGAATTACTTAATAAACATAAAGAAGAAATTGTAAAAATTCCGCCCATGTCTCTTGACCATGATCATGAACCCATAAGTCCTCAACTATATGAAATAATTGGAAATAATAATATTAGAAAGTTATATACTGATACGTATTTTAGTGTGGTTACAGAAACCACATATGTAACTACAGGATGGTGTGATCTTTCTAAAAGCAGAATTTTAAGTGAAAAAACATTTAAGGCTATTGGAAACAAACACCCATTCATATTAGTAACAGTTCCTAATGTATTACAACTATTACAAAATTTAGGTTACCGAACTTTCAGTGAAATAATAGATGAATCTTATAATTTTGAAACCGATGACAGTAAACGTCTTTTAATGATAGCAGATGAAATTTACAGGTTATCTACTCTGGAAGGTGACCAGTTAGAAAACTTTTTAATTAAAGCAAGAGAAATATGTGACCATAATTATAACTTATTGATGAGTAAACTTGATAGTTATAATTTTGTGACAAAACTCACTTAACCGTATTTTTTAGTTTCTCTGACAGGGTCATTAAGTATCTCAGCCATCCTATTTTTTAATATATAACGTTCATTTAATATATTGCGAACATATATGGCTCTACGTCCAATTTCTTCTAAACTATACTTATGTTCTACTGTATACTTTTTGAAATCATCTTCTAATTCCCAAACTCTAGCATGAACCTCATATAATCTATCTAAATCTTCACTAATTAAATCAAGGTTTAAATCTTTTAATTGGTCAGTATAAAAATCTAATTCTTCTTTGTTATCACCTAACTTTGCAAATTTAAGTTTGGCAATACAATATCTATCTACTAATTCAATAACTGGAAATTTATACATTTTTTATTTCAATCTTTGGAAAATATTTTAAAAATAAATCATGCGGCTCATTACGCACAACTTTAATACGATTACTAATCTCTGTAAAGAAATTCCATGCCAATGGCATAAACAATATCTTATCTTTTTTACTATACTCTTTTAATATGTCAATTGATTTAATTGGACTATTAGTTCCGGGAGCATATAAATTTTGTTTCAATGGACTGTCATCAATAATCAAATCTAATGATACATTGATATAATTAAGTAATGTATTACCCTTAGCGGCTGCTCCGTAGCCTACAACTATATAACCATCTGACGTATATTCTTCAATTGTAGATTTTAACATGGACATATTGTCTTGTACAATAAGTACCCAATCATTATATGTCTGTATGTTAGTGAGTTTTGATTCCATTTTAATTAGATTTTGAATATTATAGGGTCTACCCTTATGACTTAATACAAACACATAACTATTTCCATGAATTGGAGTTTTGATTACATCAATTAGATGCAATCCTGCACGTTTTGCTAATTCATTCATACTGTTAATATTAAAGAAATTTATATGCTCATGGTATATTGTATCAAACTCATTATTCAACACCATATCTGCCTGGCTAGTTTGAATGTAAACCAATGTATGTTCACTCATCAGTTTTTTAATTGTTTCTAAAAATTCTAATGGATTGGGATTATGTGCGAACACATTTTGTGCTGTAATAGCATCAAAGTTATAATGAATTTTTTCTACAATAGCTGGGCCAAAGTAATCACAAATAACATCATGTTTTGCTGAACTTGTAGAGTGAATATTTTCAGCCGGATCGATCCCAAACGTGTTTAAACTATAGGGTTTAAAAAAGTCTAATTGTGTCCCGTCATTGCATCCAATGTCCAAAACATTTCCTGTCTGCCGGTCCATTGTTTCAACTACATATCCGGAAAACCATTCACTATAATCCTTTAATGTTTTACTAGTACCAGCAACATACAAATAATTTGAATAAATTATTTTAGGATCAACTATATGTGTTAATTGCAAATGATAACAATTACTACATAAATTAACTCCTAACGGATATGTATCTTGATGTATTGGTTCAGGTTTTAAGTTATTAGCCAGTGGTTGATTTCCTAAATCAAGTGATGTAATTAAATGATCATTTCCGCATGCCAAACATATTTTATTTTCTGTCACGTTATTCATATTTTATAAATTTATTTCTATTTGAAAATTCTGTTTTTTCAAATTTATTACTTATTTCGTCAACAATGGTGTTTATTGATTCTTTAAATTCAAAGTTATATATAGATTTAAATTTATCAGTATTCATTATAAAATCATATGATCCTGATATATTAATAGTTTCTTGTATCTTTGCATTTAATAAATTACCAACATAGACACTTATATTTTCCACAGTGTCTGAAAAGCTAGATAAATTATATACTCCTGCAATAGGGTTGTCAATAATTTCTTTAACTGCACGTGATATATCTTTTATACCTAATATTGGACGAGTAATAGTTTTATTATTGATTATAATTTCTCCGTCATATAGTGCTTTTTTGGTCATTGAATTAATCATTAATTCTTCACGGGTATGCGGGCTCCATCCATTTACTGTACCAAATCGTAGCCCTATAATTGTATAACCAGCCCGTACAAATTTTTCTGCATGAACATCTAGTGAATATTTGGTTAAATCATAATTATTAATGGGCTTGAATTTAAGTGAAACATCCTCCAACGAGACGGTATTAGATGACCCATATACACTACCACTACTAGCATATATTAATGTTTGTGATTTGTCTAATTTGTTTACCAAATCAATAAAGTTATTGACATTATTACTCCAACTAGCAAGTACAGGACCATCGCACATTTTGACAGAACTATGTCCTGCTAATAATACGATTGCATTATATTGTGATAATTCCTGCTTTGTTAGTTGATTGTAATCTCTAACTTCTATATGGGAATCGGGATTACCAAACCAGCATATATCTACACCATGTATATTATAAACGGTATGTAGGTCGTATATTAAGCGTGAACCAATATAACCATTTCCACCTATAATTAATACTTTTTTTGTCATTGATTATTTATTGTTAAAAATGTTAGGTGCACAAAACATTTTAATAAGTATACTAATGTTTAGAGATGTATTTTATTATGGTTCCAAACCCAACGCTCACCCAAGAGAAAAACGGGCAATTGATTTAGCTGATGCTAGACAACAATGTACCACTGAACATTTTTGGATAATCAATGAATATTGTGATTATACTAATTTTGATTGGGATTGGGACTTTGATTTCTTACCCGACGAAGAGGTATGGACAGGTGAACATAACAATGTATGGCCAAGTAAATATCAAAAAGATAGTGGCACTTGGTTATGCTCAGAACAAGATAGTGAAATAATTATATACCGTGCTGATGTTGAACCTATACCTAGAATAAATGAACAGAACTATTGGAGAATAAACTGTTCAATAGATAAATCTAGTTTTGATTTTAATTGGCATCCTGATCCAACTAGTCCGCCCTATGTATATGTATTTGGTAATACTCAATATCTAGCCGAAATTATGCCAACGGTTGAATATCATGTACCGGGTGCAACTGAATATAAATTTATTGACGATGAGTCAATGAGAGCAAAACTATTACCCAACAGTACACGATTTGAACATTTAGAAAATTGTGACGGGATAGATTATTCGTGGCACCCTGATCCATGGAGTCCCCCGTACATTTATGCTTGGGGCAATCAATGGAATAAACCTGAAGATAAAATCTCTATCCAATATGTTGTTGAAGGTGCAACTGAATACAAATACATGGAAGAACGTGCTACACGCAAACCATGCATGGATAACTGGGAAATACCACCGTATGTCATAAAAAATAGTTTTGATTTTAGTTGGGAACCTAACCCACATGACCCGCCCTACGTATATCAATTTGGTACTATACATCAAAAGACGGGTGGACCTCGCTATATAGTACCCGGAGCAACAGAATTAAAATACATTGATACTGTTAAAGCAGAAGTAGTAGCATGGAGATTTACTAATTGGTTGATTCCACGTAATGTAGACCAAGCATCATTTGATTGGAGCTGGCATCCCGATGATACTGACCCTGCATACATTTATCAATTTCCTAGTACATGGAGTAAAACAGGCGGACCTAAATTTACAGTAGAAGGTGCTACTGAAACAAAATACATAGATTCAATAATAGCAAAAGTGAAACAAGACATGACTCATTGGTCTATACCTGCAGGGTTAGATACTAGTGAGTTTGATTTTAGTTGGCACCCTGATATCGAAGACAAACCCTATGTATATCAATTTGGAACACAATGGCAAAAAACAAATGGGCCTGTTTTCACAGCACCATTATGTAACGAAACGACCCCTATCAAATACATAGATATACTTAAAGCAAAACATTTGCCTAATAAAACAAATTGGATTATACCCTCAGGATTTGATGAAAATAAATTTGATTTTAGCTGGCATCCAGACAGTACTAGTCCACCCTATATCTATCAATTTGGTACACTATTAGATGATGTACACTTAGAAGACGGTCCTAAATACGTTACACCCAATAATGATGGCACGGTTGTACTATTGGAAAACACATTATTATCAGATGAGGTAGTGCAATACCCGCAATATTATATTGACACTACACTAGAAGTATTGATAGAACAACATACAAATGAAATCTTCTGGGCGTTACGTAAGAATATTAACTATACTAAATTTGACTTCACTTGGCAACCAACTAAGGACCAAGCATTCAATATCAATACGTTTGGCTCTCCTGACAGCGAACTAACACAAACATATCTTGTTAATGGTAAGATGTGGCAAAAGGGCTATAAAGATATTAGTTTTATTGAGAATACAAAACTAGATGAAGAATACCTATCTAAGTTATTCAAACAAGTTGATGCTTTCTTTGTAGATAAAGGTAATAAAGAATCTGCTATTAGATTTGAACAATTAAAAACTCAATTCCCTACATTGCAAAAGACACGTTATCTAAACAGTTGGGTAGACACAATCAATCGCTGTATCAACAAATCTACTACTGAACTATGCTGGATACTGAATAGCGAATTAGATTATACTAATTTTGATTTTAACTATTACCCTAATCCATGGCAGATGACAATGGTTCATGTGTTTGGAACTCAATGGAGTCATTGGGGTAGCA
>Ga0114978_10000613_pt1 | contig 30616 bp, 23 predicted proteins | sample S_140212_EF_Meta_FD_87027 | JGI IMG/M metagenome (GOLD analysis project Ga0114978, IMG submission 87027) | Freshwater microbial communities from Lake Simoncouche, Canada to study carbon cycling - S_140212_EF_MetaG | ecosystem: Environmental > Aquatic > Freshwater > Lake | place: Lake...
ACATCTCCGCGTTCCGCATCGACAAACATGCGGTTTTCGTCGGTGGTTTCGCGGTCGAGCAAACGCATCATGCGCAATTGGCCGTCGGCGCGGCAAACGAGCCGCTCGGTCTTGCCGCGGCTGCCGAGCGTATCGGTCACCAAACGCAACTCGACGAGATTCGTCGCGCGCGCGGGCGCTGCGCCTGGCGCGGTCGCAAGAAACGAGAACAGCGCGCGCTCATCGCGTCGACCGACGATTTTGTCGATCGCGGCCACGCGCGGCGTCGGCTCGATGCGGCGCGCCTCGTGGCACCAGTCGCCTTCGCGCGCGCGCATCGGGCAGGGGAGCTGGTGCAGGCACGGCGCCACGATATGCGCACCGCCCAATTGCACGAGTGCATCACGCAGCGCCATCAGCGCGCGCGTTGTGGTCTTGAGCGCAGGTTCGATCACGAGCGTCGGCGCGGCGCGCGACCAGATCGAGACAAGCTCCACGGTCGCGCGCTCATGCTCGGCGCCGAGGAGAAGTTCATTGAGCGCGGTCTGGCAAAGCGTGAGATCGCACGGAGGCGGCGTGAATTTGCGGAAATCCCGCGCTTCGATCTTGATCGCCAGCGTGACGCCTGCAACGGTCGACGCCGCGGCTTTCACGCTTTCCTCGTATGCGCGCGCTGCAGGTTCGCCGAGTTCGACCGCGTGCAACTCGATGCGCACGGGCGTTGTGATCGCTCGTCGCGCGCGCTCACTCGCAAGCCAACCGATGAATCCAACGCTTGTTGCGCCCACACCCGCACCGAGGTCGGTCACGCGCACGGTTGCGAGAGTGGGCAGATGCGCGAAGGCGGCGCTCGCGGCGGCGCACTCACTCAGCGCTATCGCAACTTTCGGCGCATCGCTGGCAAGGAAGTACTCGCGCTTGGCCGTGAGGTAAAACGCGTCGGCCTGCTCGGTAGGAAGCGAGCCGCGTCGCGTGGTGTAAAGATCGGAGAGCCGCTCCACCGCTTTGGCGAGCGCGCGATCAGGCGTCGCAGCGTTGGCCGCTTCGACGGCAAGAATGCAATGGCGGGCCGCAGCGTGAAGCAAACGCGCGCGAAGGGAATCGAACCCCCAACCTTCGGTTTCGAAGACCGATGCTCTATCCAGTTGAGCTACGCACGCAGAGGGAGGGATCATATCGGCTTCGGCGACGGCCACCAGCGGCGTCTTGAGGCCAATTTTCGAGCCTTCTCGCGGTGCGTATCCCCGAGGTCTTCCTGAGGTCACGCTCGACGGCGTCGACCGGTGAGCGCACCGAGCACGAGCAGGGCCGCGGCGCCAGGTGCGGGCACGGCGGTGACGGTGAATGCACTACCGCTGGCGAGGTACTCGATGCTGCTGGTGCTGATTGTGAAGCGGAACAGGTTGTAGCCAGTGCTGCCGAAAGGAACGGTGACGCCCTTTGGATTCACGCCGTTGCTGAGGAAGTAGTACGAAGTCACGCCACCGCGCTGCGTGGAGATGTCCGCTGCAGAAACGGTGGGGGTGGTGGTCGCATCGAAGGCCAAGTGAAGAAAGGCTTCGTAGGAAACGCCCTTGATGACGGTGGATCCCGCGTCGATCACGCTGCCGCCTTGCAGCACGGCCAAGCTCATCGACTGCAAATACTGCGTGTTAAACGTCGTGTTCGGGAAGTTCGGATTGGCTTCGGTGAAGCTGAGCGGCGCGTCCGGCTTCGTGCTGAACAGTCCCTCGGCTCGGTAGCCGCCGTCGAAGTCGACGAAGAACTGGTAGTCGGCAGCGTTCGCGCAGGCGGCAATGGCGAGCGCAGTGGCGGCGATGAAGGTCGAGGAAAGCAGCGTTGATGTGCGATTGAATCTCTTCATGGGATAGGTCATGTGATGGCTCACGGGATAGGTCGGGGAAAGTCTTGCGTCAGAACCCGTCGAAAGAGTTGTGCTCTTGGCTCGATCCCGATGACGACCTTCAGCTTCAACGATTCGAAGGTGCCTCTCAATGGCACTGAGTCAACACTTCCAGTGGTTCAATCGATTTTCTTGCGGAGTGCAGGCTGCGCGACTATCCGCGGAAACCGGCATGGTTCAGAAGTGCTACCTTTCCCGACCTTCAAGGAGCTTGCACCGATGGGATTCATGACCGGTAAGCGTGGACTCGTGACCGGAGTCCTTCACGAAACCAGCATCGCAACCGCGATCGCTCAGAGCCTGCTGCGCGAAGGCGCGCAGTGCCTGTTCACCCATTTGCCCGGCGAGAAGATGGAGCGTCGCACCCGAAAGCTCGCCGAAACCGCGGGCGTTTCCAATCCTTGGCTTCAGCCGATGGATGTTGCCAGCGACGGGGACATCTCCGCGTGCTTTGAGCGCGTGGGCAAGGAGTTCGGCCAGATCGACTTCGTGGTCCACTGCATCGCGTTCGCCGACAAGGACTGGCTCAAGATCGGCAAGTTCGCATCGACGCCGCGCGCGGTGTTCGCCAATGCGCTCGATGTGTCGGCGTTTAGCTACATGGCGCTGGGAAACGCCGCGCTTCCAGTCCTCAAGGACGGCGGCTCGATGATTGGCCTCAGCTACTACGGCGCCGAGAAAGCCGTGCCTGGCTACAACGTGATGGGTGTGGCCAAGGCCGCGCTCGAGGCGGCCAACCGCTATCTGGCGATGGAGCTTGGGCGCGCGAAGAATGTGCGCTGCAACCTCATTTCCGCGGGGCCGATCAAGACGCTTTCCGCAGGGGCCGTCGGCGGATTCGATCAGATCCTCGATCGCATTCCACAGGTCGCGCCGCTGCCGCGCAACATCACATCATCGGAAGTTGGCGACGCTGCCGCGTTCTTGCTCAGCGATCTTTCGCGCGGCACGACGGGACAGGTGCTGTATGTCGACAGCGGCTATTCCATCATGGGCTTGTAGTGTTAGCGCGCCAGTCGCGCGTCAAAGATCCACGGACGAGTGGAATCTCGGTCGGCCTTTGGCACTAACTTCTCGCGAACGAGTTCGCGGAGCGCCTTCAGGCCTTCGCCACTGTGCGCACTCACGGCGATATCTGCGTGAGCACGCGCCGGATCATGGGCGGCAGAGGCGTGATCGAGCTTCGCGTACACGCGAATGTCGGGCGTGCGCGGAAGATCGATCCAGGGGATTCCAGGCGCCGCCAGCGATATCACGAGATCAGCGTCACGCAGCAGGCTCTGCGCGAGATGAATCGCATCGCGCTCGACGGTGTCGGTGGTGACGCGCATGCCCGGCAAATCAAACCACTCGACGACCAGCCCCGCAAGGTCGATGCGAGCGCTCACGGCGTCGCGGGTGGTGCCGGCTTCGGGCGAGACGATCGACGCGGCGCGGCCGAGAAGAGCGTTCGAAAGCGTGCTTTTCCCTGCGTTTGGCGCGCCAACGATCACAACGCGCGCCGGATCCACCAACCGCATGAGTCGCGCGCTGCGGGCGTGGTCGGCCTTGTCGAACACCGTGTCGGCTTGCTCGGCCCAGCGCTCGCCTTGGGCGAGCAGCATCTGCACCGCCAGCGGACTGGCCGCGCGTGCGAGGGTCGCCAACGCAAGCGCCTCGGTGGCGGTTTCGGCTTCGGGAAAGAGTTCGGCGGGATCAAGTTCCGCGCGCATCGCCAGCGGATCGTCGATCCAATTGGCGCCGCGCGAGGAGAGCCACTGCGCGATCCGCTCGATGATGCGTGTGCCACCGTGAGGCATCAGTTGTGCGCGTTCAGGCGCGAGTCGCGCGACCAGTCCCGCGTCGATTCCGTCGAAGGAACGCACGCGCAACGCGCCGACTTCAACATCTCGACCGCACAGCGCGGTGAGCGCCGGAGTCACATCGCCAACGAGTTCAACCATTGCCACCGCGCCCATGCCGTGCGGGGTTGCGCGGTAGCAGGCGATTTCAAGCGGCGTGGAGTTCCCTGCGCTCATCACGGGAGAGATCGGCATTTGCCAAGGTTCGAATCATCGAATCCCGTCGCGTTTTGCGGGGATTCTGCGGGAAATTCCACGCGCTCAGTCGTGTCCGCTCTCGCCGTCTTCGTCGTGGATGTGTCCGGAGGAGTGACCGTCCGACGGCTGTCCGCCATCCATCCCGTCATCACCTACTGCGCTATCAGCCGAGGTGTTGGTCATGCGGCGCGCGTGCTTCGGTTCGACCTGTTGGGGCAGGAGCGAGAATCCCGCGCCTCCGCTGCGATCGAGGCCCGACCGATTGGCCGCACCATGTTCGCCATCGGGCTCCAACGCCGCTTTCGCCGCGAGCGCAACGCCGCGCAACACCAGGTCGGGCACGATCTGGTTGATCAGTTCATCATCCGAGAACAACGCCAATGCATCGCCGCCAGTAGCGACGACGGGCGGAAATCCCCCGTATTGCTCGGCGTACTTCTCGATCAGCCGCCACACCAGTCCACGGGCGCCGTGGTAGACGCCACGAATCATGGCGTCGCGGGTGTTCGAACCCCAGGCGATTCCTTCGGGTACCGCGAAATCAACAGGTGGCAGCGCGGCGGTGTGTTCGTGCAGAGCCTTCAACTGCATGCGAAGTCCGGGCGCAATGGCGCCGCCGTGAAAAACGCCTTCGCCATCGACAAAATCGACGGTGATGCAGGTTCCCGCGTCGACCACGATGCAGGCCTGGCGAAGCTTGCTGTAGGCAGCGGCCGCGTTGAGCAAACGGTCAACGCCCGCGCGCGCGCCCGCGTCGAGGCAGGTGCCGATCGGTGCGGGCATATCTTCTGGAACGAGGTAGATGTCGCAGGAAAGCTGGTCGCGCAGCGCGCTGGTGAGCGCATCGGACACTGGCTTGTTCACGCTTGCAATGACGACCGACGAATCAGGCTCGGCGCCGATGGATTCGTAGAGCCGCGTGGCCGCCTCGATCGCGCCCGCAAGATCATCCTTCGCCACGAACACAACTTCGTCGGGGTCGTCGCCGCGGAAGGTGGCGAGCTTGACGCGACTGTTGCCAACTTGGATCGCCAGGACGGGTGGGTGGGCGGCTTGATTCATAGATTCGTCTCGTTTCAGGCCTTCACGGTTGCAAGCGGAGTGATGAGCGCGGCGATGTCGTCGCGCATCTGCGCGAAGAGCGCGCGCGTGGTGGGTCCGGCGCGGCCGTCGCCGATGGTTACGCCGTCGAGGCGGGTGACGGCGCTCACCAATCGACGGCTCGAGGTGATCATGATTTCGTCGGCGTCGGCAAGTTCTTCCAGGCGAATAGCGCGTATTTCCGCAGGAATTCCCGCACTTCGCGCCGCGCTCAATAAATCGGCTCGCGCGGTTCCGTGCAGGATCGGCGGCACCTGTGCGATCGGCGGGGTCACGAGCGTGCCGTTTTTTACCAGCGCCATATTCGAGTAGGCGCCCTCGCCGATGAAGCCGTCGCGGTGCAGTAGCGCCTCGCTCGCTCCGTGGGCATCGGCGTCGAGCAGATGAAGAATGTTGCCCATCAGCGAAAGCGTCTTGATTTCGCAGAGAGTCCAACGCATGTCTTGAGCGGTGATGGCCGTGATTTCCTGAGGCGCGATCAGCGCGGTGATCGGCTCGGCGGCAGTCGCCATGGCAAAGACGGTCGGGACCAGTGTCTCGGTTGGAACATGCGCGCGCACGCTGCCCGCGCCGCGCGTCACTTGCAGATACACCGCGGCGTCGCGTAGTTCGTTGGCGGCGAGTAGTTGATGGCAGATCTTCCCGAGCAGCGCGGCATCGAAGCCACCGATGCGCGCAAGCTCAAGGCTGCGCGCAAGTCGGCGTGCGTGCGCGTCGATGCCGACGCCGTGACCATCAAAGAAGCGGATCAACTCGTACACGCCGTCGCCGAAGAGAAACCCGCGGTCGAGCACGCTGATGTGCGCGTCGCGGTCCTTGACGATGTTTCCATTGAGGTAGACGTTCACTGTGTTTCCAGCTGTTGAGCGGCGCGGTTGGAGGGCGAGTCTATCAGCGCGCCGCACGCACGAATGCGTCGATGCGCGCGCGATCAAGGGGATTCCACCACACGCCGTCGACCTTGATATCGCTGCCGACGATCACGGCGTTGGCAACGGCAAGGAGTTCGCGCACGCTCGACGCCGTCGCGCCGCTGCCGGCGATCACTGGAAGACCGCAGGCATTGCGCGCTGCGGAAAGGTCCGAAATTGGCGTGGCCAATCCCGTCGCCGCGCCCGTCACCACCACGCCGTCCGAGCCGAAAAACTCCGCAGCATGCGCGTGTTCAGCCAAAGTCGTGTCGGCGGTGATCGCGTTGGCGGTGTGCTTTTTCTTGATATCGCAGAAGATCGCGATTCCCTGCGCCGCTGCGCCCAGCGCGCGACGGTAACGCAGCAGCGGGCCAGCATCAGCCTCCGCGATCAGACCTTCGTCGGCGACGCCCGCGAACACAAAGCCCTCGGCGCGAATGAACGCGCACTCCGCCGCCAGCGCAACGCCGAGCGCCGCACGATTCGCGCCCGCCAGGATTTGCACGCCCAGCGGGAGATTGACCGCGGCGCGCACTTCGCACGCCACCCGCGTGAACGCCGCGATGGTCTCGGCTCCGACCTCGCGCAGTAGGTACGGCGCATCGTGCATGTTTTCCATAAGAATCGCGTCGAAGCCCGCATCGGCGAGCACGCGCGCCTCCTCGACGGCGTGACGGGCGATCTCGCGCGGTGAAAGCGTTGCGCGCGGCGATCCCGGCAGTGCGCGCACATGCACCATGGCAACGATGGCGCGATCGCGCCCGAGGATGCTGGAGATGGCGCGGGGGGGATAGGGCGTCGTCATAGGTGCGATCCGATGGGCGCCGGTCGCGCGAATACGCTCCGGGGAACATCGAGTGTAATCGCTGCACCGCCAACGCCCGCATTCACCGTCGGGTTGATCGCAACGCCTCGCGCTCTTATCCTCCGCGACCCGCCCCTTCGGTAGTTTGGCATGGGGAATCCCGCACGGGGTTATCTCGCACGGGGTTATCTCGCACGGGGGACGGTTGGTCCTACAGGAGCACGCCATGGCAATTCGCATCGCAATCAATGGCTTCGGCCGCATCGGTCGTCTCGTTTATCGCATCGCAACCGAGCGCGCGGCCAAGGACGGCTTCGAGATCGTCGGCGTCAACGACCTCGTTCCCGCCGACAACCTCGCCTATCTCCTCAAGTATGACTCGACTCACGGTCGGTTTGATGCGGATGTGCGCGCCGACATGCGGTCCGAAAGCGGCTCGATCATCGTCAACGGCAAGACGACCATCTGCTCCGCGATCAAGGACCCGACCCAACTTCCGTGGAAGGCCGAGGGCGTCGACTATGTTGTCGAATCGACCGGTCTCTTCACCACGCTCGAGGATGCGCGCAAGCACATCGACGCCGGCGCCAAGCGCGTGCTCATTTCCGCGCCGACCAAGAGCGAGAAGGAAGTTCCGACTTTCGTCTACGGCGTGAACAGCGCCAGCTACGACCCCGCCGTTCACACCATCGTGAGCAACGCGAGCTGCACCACCAACTGCCTCGCGCCGTTGGTCAAGGTTCTGCTTGATACTTGCGGTCTCGACGAAGGATTGATGACGACCGTCCATGCCGTCACCGCCACGCAGCCGACGCAGGACGGTCCATCGAAGAAGGACTGGCGCGGCGGCCGCAACGCGTACATGAACATCATTCCGAGTTCGACCGGCGCCGCAAAGGCTTGTGCGCTCGTGCTGCCCGAGACCAAGGGCAAGCTCACGGGCATGAGCTTCCGCGTGCCGACGGCGAATGTTTCCTGCGTTGACCTCACCTTCCGTCCTTCGCGCGCGACCAGCATCGAGGCGATCAATGCCGCCATGAAGGCCGCCAGCGAAGGCGCGCTCAAGGGCGTCCTCGGCTACACCGAGGAAGAGGTTGTTTCGAGCGACTTCATCAGCGACAACCGCAGTTCGATCTTTGATGCGAAGGCGGGCATGCAGCTTTCCGATCGCTTCTTCAAGGTCATCAGTTGGTACGACAACGAGTACGGCTACGCGTCGCGCTGCGTTGACATGCTCGCGTTGATGGCGAAGAAGGACGGCAAGCTCGCCTGAATTTCCGCGGAAGTCTGTGTGCATGCACGGGAGCGGTTCTGGGCGGGGTTAGCATGGGCGGATGTTCATCGCCGTGCTGCTCATTTCCATCGTCTCGTTGATCGCGCCGCCCGTGGATCTTGAGCAGGGCTACACGCTGCGCGTCTACGACATCGGGCGCCCGATCGACCATGTTGCGCGCGTTGTTCAAGACCAGACGCCCAACGCCGATCGCCTGGAGAACAAGATCGACTTCAAGGACGCGCCCACGCTCTGCGGCGCTGATATGCCGCTGAATCAGGTGGCGATTGAGGCGATCGGCTTTCTGAAGATCGACGCGCCTGGCAAGTACGAGTTCGAACTGCGCTGCGACGATGGAGGCCGGCTCGAGATCGATTCAAAGCAGGTGATCAAGCACGATGGTCACCATCCGCCGTCGCCCAAGACTGGCTCGGTCGAGCTCAGCGCGGGGCTGCACGCCTTTCGCATCGACCTCTTCCAGAACGAAGGCGGTGCCGCGCTCATTCTCAACTGGCGCACGCCGGGCGCGGGGCGATTCGAGCTTGTGCCTGAGTCGGCGTTGCGCACCGAGGCGGGCGTCACCCGCGTAACTGCGCCGGGCAAGAAGATCTACAAGGACGGCCGCGAGAACATGCGTCCTGGCGATGGCATGCCGATCGAGGTCGTGCATCCGTCGTTCAAGATCGAGCCGCTGCGCCCGAAGGGATTCGAGCCAAAGATCGGCGGCATGGCGTTTCTGCCCGACGGTCGGTTGGTCATAAGCGACTTCGAGCCGGCGAACAACGGCGTCCTGCGCGAGAACACCAACGGCACGCTCTACATCTTGTCGAATGTCGTTGACGCAACGCCAGAGACGATCAAGATCGAGAAGCTTCCCGGCGGTTACCACGATCCGTGCGGCATCGCGGTCTACGACGGCGACATCTATGTTTCGCACCGCCCCGGCATCGACCGCCTGCGCGACCTCGACCACGACGGCACCTTCGAGACGCACGAAGAGTGGGCGCAGCCGTGGATCGGCAACAACTACCACCACTTCTCCTTCGGGCTCAAAGAGAAGGATGGATGGCTCTACGGCACGCTCTCGACATCAATTTACTTCGGCAACACCGTTGTGAAGGAGGGTGTCGAGGGCGACATCATCGGCCTCAACGGGCCGAACCCCGCCCATCGCGGTTCGCTGTATCGCATCAATGTCAAGACCAAGGAAGTCCAGTGGATCTCGGGCGGATTCCGAACGCCCAACGGCGTCGAGGTCGTGGCGTCGGGCGATTGTTTTGTGACGGAAAATCAGGGCGCGTGGATGCCGGCGAGCAAGATGAACCATGCGAAGCAGGGGCGTTTCTACGGGCATCACAACGGCACGCAGAAGTCGAAGGTCTATCCCGACGGCGGCGTGCCGAGTTTGTACAGCGACCAACCATTCACGCCGCCCGCGGTGTGGCTGCCACAGAACGAGATCGCCAACTCGCCGACCACGCCGCTTGCGATTCGCAGCGGGCCGTTCGCGGGGCAGTTCTGGCTTGCCGAGTTGACGCTCGGCGGCATCAATCGCGTGTATCTCGAGGAGGTCGCGGGCGAGTTGCAAGGTTGCGCGCTGCGCTGCGGCAACGGGCTTGAAGGTGGAGTGCAGCGACTGATTGAAGGGCCCGATGGCTGCCTCTACGCCGGCTCGATCGGTTCAGGCGGCAACTGGAATTGGCGCGATACCCGCTTCGGTCTGCAGCGTTTGCGCCCGACTGGCAAGGATGCGTTCGAGTACCACCATGTGTCCGCCACCGCCGACGGGCTCGACATCGCGTTCACCCGCGAGGTCGACCGAGCGTGGCTCGCCGACCCGAAGCATTTCACGCTCAAGCAGTGGCGCTACGAGGCGACGGCGCAGTACGGCGGGCCAAAGATCGACGAGGAGGATGTCGAGGTCGCGAAGGCGATTCCGGCAGGCGACGGTCGATCGGTGCGCTTGATCGCGCCCAGCATCAAGGCTGGCCGCGTGGTGTATCTGCGCGCCAATCCCGTGCAATTGGGCACGTCGGATTTGTCGGGCACCGGCTCGATCTGGGCGACAGAAGCGTGGTACACAATGAATGCGAAGCCCACCGCCGCGGAGCCAGCGAAGGCGTTCGTAGCGGTTCCCGTGCACTGACAAGGCGACTCCCCGTGATGAACACCAAGTCGATCAACACCCAATCGATCAACACCAGGTCAGCACCGCGCCGCGAACTTTCCTTCCATTGCACCGGATGCCTCAAGGAAGAGTTGGCGCGTATCGAGGACGCCCATCGCAAAGGCACGCTCACGCACACGGGAAACTGGACGGCGGGCGAGAATCTCGACCATGTGGCCAAGGCGTGGGAGTTCGCCATTGATGGCTTTCCGAGCGATGTCAAGGTGCCGTGGTTCATTCGCCTCATCGCAAGCACAATGAAGGGCCGCATGACCAGCGGCAAGACGCTTCCTGCGGGCTTCAAGATGGGCAAGGGCGGCGAGAGTTTTCTTCCAACGCCAGGAACGACCGTCGAAGCGGGGCTCGCGCGTTTGCGTGCGGTGGTCGATCGCCTCGATGCGGGCACGAAATGCACCAAGCCGAGTCCGGCGTTTGGCGCGTTGACGCACGATCAGTGGATGCGCCTCAACCTCGGGCACGCGCAACTGCATCTCGGATTCGTGTCGTATCCGTAACCTCTCAGTTGTAAGGCGTGCCGTTTCGCTCCGGATCAGTCCGGCAAATCCCATCGGACCAACAGCGCCGAGGGAGCTGGCGGATAGGCCATCGTCACGCGAATGAGTCGGTAGTCGGCGATCTTGGCGCCGATGGCGGCGAACGCTTGGTGAACGATCGTCTCGTATCGCGGATAGGTCGACAGGGCAAAGCCCTCAGAGAGCTCTTCGATCAAAGTGGGCGCGCAGTCGATCGGCAGCATCGTGTTCGCGCGCTGCGCCTCGTCTTGCGAAAGCGGCTGTGCAAGCGTCGAGTGAATGCTTGATTGCAGAGTTGCGAGCCCCTCGAACGACTTGTGCACGAAGAGATCCGACGAGAAGTTCTCAGCGGGAAGGCTGATCAATGTCATGAATTCCGACGACGTGTCGTTGGGCATCTTGCGGACATTCATCCTGCCTCGAATCGTGCTGGCGAAAAAGAGGTCGGACTCGCCGATGCGACCGAGCGGGCCTTCGGAAAGCTCGATGCAGTGCCTGCCGCCCGACTCGAAGCTTCGGACCACCGCGTTGGGAAACGAGGAAAAATCGCGGAGGAGGAAGTCGGGATGCTGCTGATCCGCGGAGGCGAAGACGGGCTGTGGCTGCGAAGGATCGCTCGGAGTGACGAAGCCCGCGCGAAAGACCGGAAGCGATCCGATCGGGCGAATTCGCTGCAGTCCGACGAGTCCAGCGATCAGGGTCACATCGGCATTGTTCGGGTTGTCGCTGTTGGGCGAGAGAATCTGGGCGGTGATGCGTGATCGCGCCCGCATGCCAAACACGCCAGCCATGCCTTTGAATGCCGTGCGTCGCGAAGCCTCGAGGTTTCCGTCGGAGCGGAGTCCGTCGAGCACGACCTCGAGTTGCGCGCGATCGCCGAAGTGGTGCGCGACAGTGGCGTCGAACTTGCGAATCGCCGCGCGCACGGGATCAGTGTGCCGGTGATCGATGCCAGCGCCTTCGAATGCACGAAGGTAGATCTCCAAGCCTTCAGGGCCCGGCAGCATCGGGATGGCGGCGAAGGAATCAGGCGCGAGCAGCACGCGCGCGAATTTCCAGGTGAGATTCTTGTTGAGGGCGAAGCGGCGGGAGACTTCCTGCGGCTTCAGCGGATCGCTGTCGGATTCCCTAGCGAGCGAATGAAGTGCCCGTCTCAAGTCCTGTATCGCCTCGTCGCAGTCGGTTCGGAAGGCCCGAAGCGCAACCTCGAGCGGTGAGCGTGACGCAGGGCGTGGGCCAAAGCCGCCACCGCTGCGCGGCGAAAGCGAGTGAGCAACGATAGATGTGAGTCGGGGCTTCTTTGTTCTCATTGCACGCTCGAACGGGCGGGGGGAGCATTCTGCCGTTTTTTACAGGGCGCGCGCGGAAACTTATCGGTGAGCCGTCCGAGGTGAGGTCGGACTATGCCGCTTGAAGGATGTTTAGCGACGGTTCACTATAATTGCGTTTTTTCCTTAGGGAAGATTGCACGGGTAATTTTTGCGACTAAGTTGACAACTGCGCCGCAGTTTGCGGGGCAGCTTGCTGCGGGTTTGTTGGCTGAGCTCAGTGTCGTCCGCTTGAACGCGGCGCTCCTGAGTCACGGTTATCGCGCAGGTGCGTCGCTCAGTCGTAGTGATTTTTAATCGTTCCCCCGTATTTAAGGCTGCCCGTTCCTATGCGCACAAATTTCACGCTCGTTGCGGCATCGATCTCTGCCACTCTGACCACCATGGCCTTTGCGGTACCACCCGTTTGGGAAAATGTTGTTGTCGCCAACGGCACCAATGAAGCCCCGAGCGTCCCCGGCGGGATCATGGTGCCGAACTCGATGAACAATCCTGTCATCGACGGCGACGGCAACATCACCATCCGTGTTCAGCTCGCTGGCGCCGGCATTACCACCGCCAATTCGCGCATCATCCTGACGGGTAAGCCTGGCGCGTGGGTAACCGCGGCGCGTGATGGTTCGCCAGTTCCTGGCGGCTTTCCGACCGGCTATGTGTTCAACTCGACGACCGGAATCAACGGTCTGGCGAGTTCAAACAACATCTCTGAGAACGGCGGAATCCTTGCGAGCGGCAACATCAACGGCGCAGGCAACTCAGCGCTGCTCGACACGGGGATGTTCTTCCTGCCCCGCGGCGGAACGCCGTTCATGGTTGTTCGCGAGAGCGATGCCTGCCCAGGTACGGCCGGTGCGATCATGAGCTCTGCGATGACCGCGGGCAGCGGTCAGCAGACCAACGATCTCGGTCAATCCCTCTTCCCCACGGCCACGACTGGCGGAGACACCGTCACGACTGGTGCTGGCGCCAACAACTCGGCGCTCGTGCTGCTCACCGAGGGAGCCGACCAACTCATTCTTCGTAAGGGCGTATCGGGTTCTGCCTACGGCTACCCGGGGCTTACCATCACTCCCGACACTTTCGGCCTCTGGCTGACAGGCAGCAAAGTTGCCTTCTCCGCCAAGCTCGTTGGAGCTGGAGTCACCACCGCCAACGACGCGATTTACATGACGAGCTTTGGGGCCAACCCGAAGGTCGGGCTGCGGGTTTGGGCGCGCGAAGGCGATGCGATTCCTGGCTTCGGGGGTCTCACCTTCGCCAACACCAGTTCGCTCTCGTTCAGCCAGCATCCGATGGCCAACGACGGCACGATCCTCTTCATCGCGACCCTCGGCGGCTCGGCTGATGCCACCAACAATGCGGCAGTCATGACCGAAAAGTTCGGCACCTTCAACATCCTGATGCGCAAGGGCGATTCGATCCCTGGCATCACCGACTCAACCGATCCAAACTTCGCCGGCAAGGTGCTCCTTCAGCCGAACACCACCGCGTTCGTCAAGAACCGCAACGGGCTGCTCGCGTTTCAGGGCATCTTCATGAACCCAGATGGTTCGGGCATTGTTTCGCCCGCTCCGTCTACTTTCTTCGGAGTGCGAACCGCCGAAGGCGTGGTCACGACCATCCTGCGCCAGGGTGATCCGGTCGTCGGTCTGGCTGCGGGTTGGGTGTACGCCAGCATCAACGGCAGCACTTCCCCCTGTATCAGTGATGCGGGTGTGGTCGTGTTCAGCGCGAGCATCATCAACACCACAATCTCAGAGGACGGCTCGGCGATCATGGCTTGGGATGCAACCAATGGACTTCGCGTGCTCGCGAAGGCATCGTCGAGTTCCTTGTCGCCATTTGGTCCCACTGGCGACACCAACTTCACCGGAACTCCGTGCAACGCCGTGACACTGATCGGCTCGACTGGCAACAACGGCGACGGAGGTCACACCGGCCTGAGCTCGAATGGTTGGCTCACGCTTCGCGCTTCTGACTCCGCATCGGCCCTCTACACGGTGGCCCGCATCTACCTCGGTGCAACTGGCGTACCGTGCCCGAGCGATCTCAATGCCGATGGCAGTGTGACCGCGCCTGACCTTTCGATCCTGCTCAGCGCGTGGGGTACGGGTGGAGGAGACATCAACGGCGACGGCACGACCAACGCCATCGATCTCGCCGCGCTCCTGAGCGCGTGGGGCGCCTGCCCTCAGTAATCGACATCGTCGAACTCGACGACTGCATCAACATCCTTCGGGCGCGCGGGGAAACCCGCGCGCCCGAATTCTCGTAAATACGGCTTAGAAACCCGCTGATATAAAAAACTCTATTCTCCGCCCATGATGCCAAACCTCACCGCCACCATGCTCTCAGGCACGCTCTCAGGCACGCTCTCAGGCACGCTCTCAGGCACGCTCGCCACCCTGTGCTTCACCCTGTCTTTCACATGCGCTACGGCATCGGCGGGCGAGCTCTATCTCCTCGGACTTGTTCCGCAGGCCTACGCCGAAGATGTCAGCGACAACGGCCAGGTGGTCGTGGGCCACGATCCGCAGTCCTACTGGTACTGGACTCCCACCACTGGCGTCGTGCAGCTGCTGAATACCATTGCGCCAGGAAACGGCGCTGGCGGTCAGGGGTGCATCACCGCTGACGGACGCTACATGACTTGCAGCACGCTCCAAGGCGATCTGCAGAAGGCCGAAGCGACGATCTACGACATTCAGCTCGCCAAGTTTCGATCGATCGGAAGCTGGGGCTACAACTGCGATATCGAGCGCACTGGCGCGTGGGGCATGTCCAACGACGGGCAGCATGTGGTCGGCCTCGGTTGGCAGATCGGTTGCGCCGCACGCGGATTCGTGTGGAACGAAGGCGACACCGCGCTCACCGATCTCGGCACGCTGTATTTCTACAAGCCCACCCGCGCCAACGCCGTCAGCGACAACGGCGGCGTGATCGCTGGATGGAACGACGACTACACCGGTTGGCGCCAAGGTGCCGCTTGGATCAAGAACGCGCAGGGCGTGTTTGTGCAGACCAACATCTCCGCGCCTCCGCCAGCGGGCAGCACCCTTCCGATCAAGATGAGTGAGGCTGGGGTGGTCAGCGGCAACGGTCAGTGGGTGTATGGCATTGGTCGCAGCGGTTACGCCGGCGGCGGCGCGTGGCGGTGGAGTCCCGCGACAGGCGTGCAGCCCGTCGGGACCAATCCGACTACGGATATTGGCTATGTCGTCGCAGCAAACTTCGACGGTTCGCGCGTCCTCTGCTTCTACGGAATGATGGGTTCCTCCGGCTCGTACATGTGGACTCCCAAGCGCGGCTATGTGTCGCTCGCGCAACTTGCCAGCGAGGCTTCGGTCACGATTCCTCCGGGCTGGACGCTCAATCTTCCTTTGGGCATGAGCGAGGATGGGCTCTCCATCGTCGGTACCGCGTTTGGTCCCAACGGTTCATCGCCGTTCGTGCTCGACCTTCGTCCGACGGCGCAGTTCTGCACTGCGGATTTCGTTGCCAACGGCAGCGTCGACGCGCAGGATCTCGCGGTTCTACTGAGCCAGTGGGGCAATGTTGGAGGCCAGGCCGATCTCAACGCCGATGGATCCGTCGGTCCGCAAGATCTCGCGATTCTTCTCGGCCAGTGGGGCCCGTGCCTCTAACGCGGTCGCCATTTCGTCCACGCAACACCATTGGATAGATTGGGTAACAACATGCGAATGCATCATGCACTGTTTGCCACCGTCGTCTTGGCCGCTTCGGCGTGCGCCAACGCGGGCGAGCTCTTCCTTCTCGGCCTCGTTCCACAGGCGTACGCAGAGAGCACGAGTGACAATGGTCTTGTTGTCGCTGGACATGACCCGCAGTCGTATTGGTACTGGACTCGCGAAACTGGCGTGGTGCAGTTGATCGGCACGACCGTTTCGCCAGGCAACGGCGTCGGAGGCCAGGGCTGCATCAGCGCGGATGGCCGCTTCATGTCGGTGAGCTCGCTTCAAGGCGATGCGCAGAAGGCCGAAGGAACGATCTACGACATCGATCTGGCGTTGTTTCAGCCGATCGGAAGTTACGGATTTAACTGCGACATCGAGCGCTGCAGCATCTGGGGCATGACCCGCGACGCGCAGTCGGCGGTCGGTCTCATTGATCAGGGACCGTGCGACGCCATCGCTTTCAAGTGGAGCGCGGCGACCAATGCTTTCACCAATCTCGGCACGCTGTACTTCTACAAGCCATCGCGCGCCAACGCGGTGAGCAACGACGGCGCGACGATCGCGGGCTGGAACGACGACTACAGCGGCTACCGTCAGGGCGCGGTCTGGATCCGCAACGCCGCGGGTGTTTATGTGCAAACCAACATCACTGCGCCGCCACCTTCGGGAACCGTCCCGATCAAGATGCGCGAGGCCGGTGTGGTCAGCGGCAACGGTCAGTGGGTGTATGGCATCGGCCGCACTGGTTACGCCGGCGGCGGCGCGTGGCGGTGGAGTCCCGCGACAGGCGTGCAGCCCGTCGGGACCAATCCGACTACGGATATTGGCTATGTGGTCGGAGCAAACTTCGACGGCACGCGCGTCCTCTGCTTCTACGGGATCATGGGTTCGGCAGGCTCGTTCATGTGGACGCCCAAGCGCGGCTATGTGTCGCTCGCCACTATCGCCGCCGAAGCAGGCGTGGTCATTCCCGCAGGTTGGGCTTTGAGCCTTCCACTCGGGATGTCCGAGGATGGCCTGACCATCGTCGGCACTGCGTTTGGGCCAAACGGCAGTTCGCCCTTCGTACTTGACCTTCGCGCGGGTGGCGGTCCTTGCCCGGCCGACCTAAACGCCGATGCCACCGTTGGGGCGCAGGACCTTGCCATCTTGCTTTCAGCGTGGGGTTCGCTGGGCGGCAGCGCTGACCTCAACGGCGACAGCGTAGTCGGCGCGCAAGACCTCGCAGTGCTCCTGAGCGCGTGGGGCGCCTGCCCGTAAGCGCGACGCGCGAGCAGGGCGTTGTGCGATCAACATCATTGAAATGAAAGCGGCCTCGGCGGATTGATCCGCCGAGGTCGCTGATTTTGAGGCCGCTGATTTTTGAATATCCAAGTTCCGCTGCGGAAGTTGCTCGGATTACGGGCGCGGGCCCTTGAAGCCAGTGCCGCCCTTGAAGTCTCTGCCGCGAACCGACTTGCCCGTGCTGTTGAAGCGCGTGCTAAACGGCGCCGGTCCAGCGTGCTTTGCGGGGCTGGGCTTCGGAGTATTGGACTTCGGAGCGCCGGGCTTCGGTGCGCCAAGCTTCGGAGCGCCAGGCTTCGGCGCAGGCGAACCGTCTCCACTCGAGTTGCCACCGCTTTGCGCGCGTGGTGAAGGATTTCCGCTTCCCGGATGCCCATGATTCGGACGCGCATGATTCGGATGCGCATGATTCGGACGGTCTGATCCGCGTGATGGCTCGCCGTAGGAAGGTCGGCCGCCAGCAGTCCCGCCGCCGGAACCAGCGCGTGGATGCATTCCAGGCTTCGAGGTGTTGGGTCGGCCTGAACCTGCGCCGCCACGGAAAGCGGGGCGGGGCGCCTGAGTGGGCGTCACTTCGCGCGGTTCCTCTGGTCGGCCTTCATCCATTCGACGATCGATACGCGGGCCGTGCGAGCGCGGCGAAGGCGTGGAACTCGTCCGCCGCCCCGGCTGTTGCGCGGTCTTCGGCGAACGGGTCTCGATTTCGGGTGAGAGTCGACCCTCAGCGCGCAGAACCGGCGGTCCGCCAGCCTTTGCCGCAGCTTCGTCGGTCTTCGGGACCGAATCTGGCACGCGATCGCGCGGGATCTCGAAGCGGGTCAGGCGCTCGATGTCCTTGAGTAGACCCTTCTCCTCGACATCGCAGAACGAGATCGCCTCGCCCGACTTGCCGGCACGGGCAGTGCGGCCGATGCGATGCACATAGGCCTCGGGCTCCATGGGCAGGTCGTAGTTGAACACATGGGTGATGTCGTCGACATCAAGTCCGCGCGCGGCAACATCGGTGGCAACGAGAACGGGCGTGCGGCCAGAGCGGAAGGCATCGAGGGCGCGGGTGCGCGCGTTCTGAGCCTTGTCACCATGGATCGCATCGGCGTGAATGCCCGCAGCCTTGAGCTTGCGAACCAGCCGATCAGCGCCATGCTTGGTCTTGGTGAAGACCAGCGTGCGCTCCATGTCGAGCTTGTCGAACAGATAAATCAGCATCTGCGTCTTCTGCGCCTTCATCACGAAGAAGAGCTTCTGCGCGATGCGGTCGACCGCGCTCGAGACGGGCGTCACCGTGACGGTGACGGCGTCGTGCAGCAGCGAGTTGGCCAGGGTGCGGATTTCTTTCGGCATGGTTGCCGAGAAGAGCATGGTCTGGCGATTGCGGGGAAGCAGCGCGGAAATGCGGCGAATTGGCTCGATGAAGCCCATGTCGAGCATGCGGTCAGCCTCGTCGAGAACGAAGAACTCGATTTCGCTCAGGCTGATGAGCCGCTGGTCGAGCAGATCGATCAGGCGGCCGGGAGTGGCGACGAGGATGTCGATTCCCTGCTGGATCGTGCGCACTTGCGGGCCTTGTCCGACGCCACCGAAGATGATGGACAAGCGCAGCGGAGTGTGGCGGCCGTAGCTGGAGAAGCTGTCGGCGATCTGCGCGGCGAGTTCGCGCGTCGGCGCGAGGATGAGCGCCTTGGGCTTGCGGCCGGTGGCGAGTTTGCCGCCGCGCGGAACATTGTGAAGAAGGCGGTTGATGATCGGCAGCGCGAAGGCCGCGGTTTTTCCCGTGCCGGTTTGGGCGATGCCCAAGACATCGCGGGCTTCGAGGGCAGGCGGAATGGCCTGAGCCTGAATCGGCGTGGGGAACTGATAGCCGTCGGCGATAAGCGCATCGAGGATCGGCTGTGCGAGCTTGAGGCTGGCGAAGGTGGTTTGTTCGGTCGGGGTGGAAGACATGGATGCTGGCAACGCGACTGGCGTCAAGGATGACCTTTCGCCCGCCAACGCATGCGATGGCGAGCTACTGCTGAAGATTCTGAGGCAGAATCGCGGTCCAAAGGCAAAATGTAATTCACAGCCAGTGGTACGGGATCAAGCCAATTGGCGCACGCGGAGCGCTTGAAACACATTTTCAAGCGGTCGTTTTTTGCGTGCTGCCGGCTGATTCCCAGATTAAGCGTCGGACATCCTGTCCGACCTGAGTTCACCGGCGAGAGAGCGGGGAGCCTAGCACAATCCCTGCGCCGTCGCGAATACAAAGTCCGCCGATGCTGCTGAATGATGCATGCGCGTGCGTGTTCCGGCGATTACCGGCATCACTCCGAGCTCCAAGGTCCCCGATGTTGCAGCGAGTCCCTGCGGTCAGGGCTTCAAGTCGGGTGCGCGGATTGGCCGTACCGCCGCAGGCTTTTTGACGACCATGGATCCCGCTGATCGCGTACTGCTGTTCTCCAGCAACGCTCGCGTCGATGGGCAAAGAACTCGCGCCCTTCCATGTCGGGAAAGTCATGCGTCGCGGTCCGATGCCGCGGCGTTGGTGAAATCGACGGCGAAATCATCCACCAAGCCAACAACGCGGACTTCAGCTCGCGCATGACGAGGAGCCGCAGTTCGTGCCCTTGTTCCACGGCATCTTTCCGATCACGACTGCGAGGCCGCAGGTTCCCGTTGCGCCGGCGACGATGAGGCCTGCACCCATTATTGCCGGTATCGCCAGCAACCATGGGTGAACGGCGGTGCCGAGAGCGGTGCCCACGAGCACGCCGATTCCGATGACAAGTTGCGTTTGCTGCATCACGCTCATGCGCGGCCGCATGGTGTCGACGAAGGTCGGAAGTCCTTGCGCTTTCCATGCATCGATTCCGCCGCGCAAGTTTGCAACCGAAATGCCGCGCGAGGTGAGCTCCGCGCATCGCATCGCCGCATCGGCCGACCGACGCCCCGACTTGCAGTGGACAACAACGCTCTTGGAACCGAGCGCCGCGATGCTCGCCGCCGTCAGCGCGGACAGCGGCACCGACTTCGCGCCGGCGATGCGCTCACGCGCGTGCTCATCGGGCTCGCGTACATCAACGATGATGCATGCGCCGCTGGCATAAAGATCACGAGCGTCGCGCGGCTCGATGTCGGACAGGCGGGCGTTCAGTGGTGCTGCGATCACGGTGGCTGCAGTGGTGCTCATTGTTTGTCCTTCGGTGGTTCAGGCGTAAGTGGCTGCGCGCTTGAACTTCATGTAGGCGCCATAGCCACCGGCAACATTGATGGCGAGGTAACCCTGGCGCTCAAGCAGTGCGCAAGCGCGCGCGCTGCGAACGCCGCCTTGACAATAGACGAGGATTTCGCGGTCTTTCGCAACCAACGCCAACTTGGAAAGCAAGCGGGTGTGCGCGATGTTGGTTGCCCCCTCGATGTGTCCCGCGGCGAACTCGGCCGCGCGACGCACATCGAGCACGAAAGGCTTTCGGGTATCGATCTCAAGCGTCGCGTCTCCAGCGGCGATCTCACGCGTGCTGGCAAACTTCACTCCCGCGGCCGCGAGCTCATCGAACTTCGCCACATCGAGAAACCCGACCACGCGATCAAGCCCGATGCGGATCAGGTCTCGCACCGCTTCTTCGACGCGCGCGGGTTCGATGATGAGAACGATGTCCTCGTCCTCGGTCACAAACGATCCCGCGTCGGTGTTGAACGACTTTTCGAGCGGCGCGAACACCGAGCCAGCAACATGCTTGTCTCGAAAGACGGCCCATGCGCGGGTATCGATGATCGCCGTGCGCTTACTGTCGATCGCGGCAAACTCGCGCGCGGAGATTTCGCGCGGCTTCGGCAATCTGCCGAGCAACCGAGGCCCGAGCTTGTTGTCGCGTTTCATGCGCGCGAAGTAGAGGGGCGGCTCGGGCTGGCCAGCGAGAATGAATTCGACGAACTCGTTCTCGGTGGTGGCGGCCTGGATCGCGCCATTCATGCGCCTTTCGTAGCCAACCGTGGATTGCGGTACCGCGCCGAGGGCCTTGCCGCACGCGCTGCCCGCACCGTGCGCTGGCCATATCTGCAGGTATTCGGCCCAAGTCTGGAAGGTCTTCACCGACTGGAACAGGCGATGCGCCGAAGAATCGGCGTTTCCCACGATGCCCGCAGCGCTCTCGAGGAGGTCCGGCCGCCCGAGATCACCGACGAAGACGAAGTCGCCAGTGGCGATGCCCATCGGTTCGCTCGCACCGCCGCCGACATCAGTGACCTCGTAGCACAGGTGCTCAGGCGTGTGCCCGGGCGTGTGAATGGCGCGGAAGTGGATGTTGCCAACCTTGAAGGTCGAGCCGTGCTTGAGCAGCGCGGCGTCGTAGTTTCCACCAGTGGACTTCTTATGCAGCCACTCATACTTCCAGTCGGCATCGCCCTCGTCGGAGACATAGATGCGCGCGCCTTTTTCGGCGAACTCGCGCAGGCCGCTCAGAAAGTCCGCGTGGATATGGGTGTCGGCCGCCGCGACGATGCGTAGTCCGTTGGCCGACGCGATCTTCTCGTAGCGATCGATGTCGCGCTCGGGATCTATGACGATCGCTTCTCCAGTGCGCTGGCAACCGATCAGGTAGGCGGCTTCAGCGAGCTTCTCGTCGTAGATCTGGCGGAAAAACATGGAGGTCCTTTCGATGCTGGCGTGCGGTGGGATCGTATGGTGGCGGCTTGTGAGTCCGACTCCCGCAGAAAGGTTTCGGTTCTTGGTGCGAATCAGTGGAATCGCGAACGCGCTTCGAGCAGTTCTTCCTGCAACGCGTAGCTGAAGCCCTTTTGCACAGCGTATGCCCCGGTATGCCCCGAGAAGTCAAGCGCGAGCATTCCGACTTGGTAGTTCTCGGGATTGGGATTCTTGGCGATGATGCGCTCGATCGCGTGTTCGCAGGCTTCTTGCGGGGTCGCACCCGCGCGCATCGCTTCGACGGCGAGAAGAGCTCCAAGCGTGCGTAGCACCGTCTCGCCGAGGCCAGTGCAGATGGCGCCGCCGATGGGTGCGTCGACAAAGATGCCCGCACCAATGATGGGCGAATCGCCCACACGGCCGTGCATTTTGTACGCGAGGCCGCTGGTGGTCGATCCAGCGGCCATCGATCCTTGGGCGTCGAGCGCAAGCATTGAAATGGTGTCGTGGTTCTCGATGTTGATCTTCGGCGCATACTTGCGCTCGGCGAGCCATGCGCGCCATTGCTGCTCGGCGGCCAGAGTTAACTTGGGCGCGGCCACATCGATGCCGCACTCTCGGGCGAACTGCTCCGCGCCCTCGCCGACCAGAAGAACATGCGGCGTGCGCTCCATCACCAACCGCGCGAGCGAGATCGGATGCGCAACTCCCTGGACAAACGCCACGCATCCCGCGCGACCGTCGCCCTGCATGACGGCCGCATCGAGCGTAACCCGCCCATCGCGGTCCGGCCGCGAGCCGAGGCCAACGGTCATGTCCGGACAATCGAGCTCCACCACATTGCAGCCCGCTTCAACGGCGTCGAGCGCTGAACGATGAGGGCCGCTGCCGCGAAGAACCGCCAGCCCCGCGCGGTTGGCGGGCAGGCCATGGCCCCAAGTGGAAAGGACGACTGGCGGCGGGGTGATGGGGGAGTCTTTCACGCGTGGTGCATCGGCAGTAGATGGAGGCGTTCCTGTACACGCGGCCGCAGAAACCGCGCCGAGCAGGGCCAGGGTGGCGGCGTGGCAGACGGCTTGACAGGCTTGTCGGCGGGAAGGTTCGGGGTGGGATTGCGCGTGGGATTGCGCGCAAGATGGTGCGTTGGCGGGGTCCATTCGCGCACCCTAGCCGCCGACGGAGGTGGCGCACGGGCGGCGGATCCTCACGCGGATATTTTGCGAAGTCGGGGTGATCCTGCCTTCGGGCGAACGCGCGTAAGTCGTTCAGCAACAATTGGTTGGTGATTCTTAAGTAGTGGGCGCATAAACTGTTATGCGATCGCGCTCCGAATAGGGATCGGCACTTTTTGCGGCGTTACTGGTTGCAGAGTTCAGAATCAGCAGCACCATCTGCCTGCTTGGAATTGGGTCACTTGTCTTGCGGACGCTTTGTTGAGTCCGCGCACTGCATTAGGGGCAGTGGAGATTGATCGGGGAATTGGGGTCCAACCAAGCGTACATACGGAGATAGGGAATCATGCTTTCTAATCGAATGACCAAGTATTTGGCAGCCGCGAGCGCTGCAACTGTTTGCGTGGGCGCAGCCAACGCGGCCGTGGTTCGCTGGGACTCCAACCTCGTTATTCCGGCCAACATCGATGGCTACTACATCAATGTCGAGACGCAGACCTTCGGCGTTTCGGGTGCTTCGGTCGCAGGTTGGGACATCAATCCCTACTCGGCAACGAACCTGTCTTGGTTCAATGCCACGGGTTCGGGAATGATGCGCTACCCAGGCGTCACCACCGGCTCCGCAGGCAGTCTTGCTGCTGGAACGGTCGTCGGCTCGGCGAGCAGCAACATGCTCGGCACTGGCGCGGTCGTCTTCGGCTCCGCCGCGGGCAACTGGACGCTCAATGCGCAGAACTACTTCGGTTTCAAGTTCCTCGCGGCAGACGGTCTGACCCACTTCGGCTACGGCCGCATGGATGTCGGAGCCACCGCGCTGATCCGCACCGTCGCCTTCATGGAATGGGAGAGCACTGCGGGCACCACGATCAGCGTGGTCCCTGCGCCGGGCGCGTTTGCCCTCCTCGGACTCGCTGGTTTCGCCGCGCGCCGTCGCCGCTGAGACTGGCAAACAAGCACTGAGCTTGCATCGCGGGCGCTCTTCGGAGCGTCCGCGATGTTTTTTGCGAGGCGAGGCGAGGCGAGGCGGGGCGAGGTGCGGACGCGAGTGCGCCGAGTGATTTTCATAAGTCCATCATGCGCAATTTGTTGCGCGCGCCGATCCTCTGAAAGCGCTTCGAAAACTCTCAATTGATATTTTGCAAGTCAGAGGCGGATGGACGGATGGACTTAAGAAAATATTAACTTCCGCACTTGCACAGTACGTTTCTTGGGGTAACTCTCCAAGGTCTGTTCGCTGGTTTCGCTTACGTTGGGCTACTGTCAGCCCAACTGTCGGTTCCCTTCCGACTGAGGATTACTTCCTCAAGACGATGCAGCGAGCTCTGTTAGTGAAAGGTCCCTTAAGATGTTTTCGAATCGACTTGCCGCGCACTTTGCCGTGGCCGCAGTGGCAACCGTTGTTGCCGGCGCAGCCAACGCTGCCATCGTCCACTGGAACGCAAACCTCGTCATCCCAAACAACATCGATGGCCAGTACATCAATGTTGAAACCCAGGTCTTCGGCTCCGCCGCCGCTCTCGTCGCTGGCTGGGACCTCAATCCCTATGGCACCTCGACCACTACGATGAGCTGGTTCGCCGCTGCTGCTCCGAGCGGCTGCGTCACGGGCCTCGGCCAGGGCGGCACGTCTGTTGCGGTCGCGAACCTGTCGAATGGCACCGTCGTTGGTGCTGCTTCGACCTTCGGCAGCACGGCTTGCGGCGTCGCGGCTGGTGGCTGGGCTCTCAACTCGAGCAACAACTTCGGCTTCCGCTTCTTGGCTGCCGACGGCCTCACCCACTACGGGTATGGCGTCATGTCGATCGGTGCAACCATGGGCGTTCGCACGCTCGTCTCCATCGACTTTGAGAGCGTCGCTGCTACCAGCATCACTGTCCCGGCCCCAGGCGCGATCGCGCTCCTCGGTCTCGCTGGTCTCGCTGGCCGTCGTCGTCGCTGAATAGGCACGATCGCTGAAAGCAAGTGCCAACATCATGTTTGGAGCAGGATTTCGACAGTCTGATTTGTTCTCCAAGCATGACCGGATCATGACCTGATCATGACCTGATCATGACCTAATCAGATTGCATGACCAGACGGCTTGATTGAGTTTGAAAACATCGCGTGGGTGACCCCTTACGGGTCACCCACGCTGTTTTTTGCTCTGTTAGGATCGCTCGACTATGGCTCAACGAACCGCCACGCGACTCCTCATCATCGGCTGGGATGCCGCCGATTGGATCCTGATCAACCGGCTATTTGGGGCGGGCAAGATGCCCAACCTCCGCAGGTTGGTCGATGTTGGCGCGCGTGCCGACCTTGGGACGCTCGAGCCGAAGTTGTCGCCGCTTCTGTGGACTTCGATCACCACGGGTAAGACCGCCGACAAGCATGGCGTGCTGAATTTCGTCGAGCCGAAGCCCGATGGCTCGGGTCTGCGAGTTTCTTCAAGCACAACGCGCAAGACCAAGGCGCTTTGGAACATCCTTTCGCAAAGCGGCTTGGCGACGAATGTCGTGGGTTGGTACGCATCGCACCCTGCCGAGCCGATCAAGGGCAGCGTGGTCACCAATTTGTTGCAGGAGGGCGAACCCGCGGCGGAGTCGTCAACATGGCCGATGGTTCCGGGCGCGGTGCATCCGGAGTCGGCGGTCGACGCGATTGCGGCGGCGCGTCAGCGTGCGCGCGGGTTTCCGCGGGAGCGCCTGCGCGAACTTCTGCCAAAGGTTGACGAGGTGGGCGCGGGCGACGCGCGCGTGCAGCAACTCGTAAAGCTGATGGCCTACGCGGCCAGCATCGAGGGCGCGGCAATTGCGGCGTTGTCGCGTGGGCGGGCGTGGGACGCGACGATGGTGTTCTTCGACGCGATCGATACCGTCGGACATCACTTCATGCAGTTCGTTGCACCGAAGATGGCGCATGTTTCCGAGCGCGAACAGCGGATTTTTGGCGGAGTGATGGACCGCGTCTACGAGTGGCATGACGCGGCGCTCGGTCGCATCCTGGCGGCGGCGGGCAGCGATGTGACGGTGATGTTGCTTTCGGATCACGGCTTTCATTCCGATCACTTGCGGCCGAATCTCAGTGAGTTGCCGCCAGAGCGGCGCATGGAACTTGAGTCGAGTTGGCATCGTCCGCAGGGCGTGTTGGTGATGTCTGGCCCGGGCGTGAAGCGGGGTGCGGAGATCGCGTCACCCACAATCCTCGACATCGCGCCAACGGCGCTGGCGTTGCTCGGGCTTGGTGCTGGAGAGGACTTCGACGGCCGCGTGCTGGCCGAGGCGCTCACCGGCGAAGCGCCCGCGCGTGTGCCATCGTGGGATGCGATCGATGGCGATGCGGGACTGCATCCGCCCGAGATGCGCCAGGACCCCTTCGAGGCGGCCGACGCACTTCAGCAACTCGTTGATCTCGGCTACATGGCCGCGCTTCCCGCCGACGCACAGGGGCAGGTCGATCTGGTGCGGCGCGAGAGTTTGTTCAACCTCGGCGTTGCGGTGATGTCGCGGCGCAGGCCGCAGGACGCCATTGTGCATTTCGATTGGCTGGTCGGGCATCGTCCGAGCGAAGCGCGCTACGCGATGTGTCTGGCGAATTGCATGCTTTCGCTCGGCCGATTCGCCGATGCCGCAAAGGTCGCCGAGAGTTTCCTCTTGATCGATCCTGCAAACCTCGACGCGCAGTTGGCGCGGGCGGCGGCACTGACGCTGTCGGGCGATGGCGCATCGGCGCGCACGCAAATCGATGTGATCGAGCGGACGGTGCGTACTCGGCCGGAAATGGCGTTGTCGCTGGCAAACATCCTCGCGATTGCGGGTCGATGTGCCGAGGCGCGCTCGTACTACGAGGCGGCCAGGAAGCGCAATCCGCGCGATCCGGGAGCGCATGTCGGGCTCGCGCGCATGCAACTCGCGCTCGGCGGATTCGAGGAATCTGCGGGGCACGCTCTCGATGCGCTGGAAATCACGCAGGCGTTGCCCGAGGCTCACGCGGTGCTCGGCGCGGCGTTGGCCTGGTACGGCGACGAAGCAAATGCAAAGTCCAGCCTCGCCTTCGCGTTGCGACATGATTCCGGACAACTCGATGCAGAGCGATGGATGGCCTTGGTTTGCGAGCGGCTGGGCGATGTTGAGAGGGCGCAAACAGCGCGCGCGCGGGTGGCTTCGTTTTTGGCCACCATCGCCGTGCTTCCGAAGGACGCGCCGTTCGGCCCCGCGGACTTTGCCAAGAAACACGGCCTTGCTGCGATTTAACCGGGTTTAGGCGCGGTTTCGATGGAGCGTTGGGTCGACCGCTGCCGCCATGGCCGCGACATCAAGGCCTCCCCCGAGAAACTCGTTCATCGCGCGCGCTTGCGGAGCTGCGTCGCGCAGCAGATCCGCGTGCTCGACGACGAGCACTTTGAAATTCGGCCGCGCCGCCATCCACGCGTGCACCTGCGTGAGCTGTGCGCCATAGACGGCCATGAGCCGATCGGGAGGCAGCGCTGCGCCGACCTTGGCGCCACGGGCGAGCATGGTGGACTGGCTCTTCACCACCTCGCGCAGATCGCGCGCGAGAAACACCACGCGGTACGGGCGGTCGTCGGGAAGTTCGGGCACCAACATGTGGATGACCTTGACCACTCGGCCGCGCGCGTCCTCGATCCACGATTTGTCGGTGCGCAGGTGTTTCACCCGTTCAAACTCGAAGTAGCCGCGCGGATTGTCGGCATCGGCCAGGCGCAGCTCGTCGGTCACGGCTGCGATGCCGCCCGCGACGATCATTTGCATCGCCATGCTCGTGCCCGAGCGGGGAAGTCCTGACACGATGGTGGTGAAGTCGCGCGTCATGAAGGGAATCTACTTGCCTGCAGCTTTCTCGCCAGGCCACGCAATGCGCTCGGCGCGCGCGACTTGACCGCCATCGATGTCGACGATCCAAGGCGGCGTCATGACATAGGCCTTCACCGCCGATGGCAGCTCGACCCAAAGCGCGTGCTTGGGCACGGTGTCGACGAAGAGCTTTCCGGTGTAGGCCGGGGGCGTGGGGAGCTGCACCAGCACATAGACCGGCGCAGACGCAGGATTCGCCGCCTGTTCGCCGGCGAGGCGCTTGAGCAGATCCGCGCAGTGATTGCACGATTTGTAGAAGAAGACCATCCGCGCCTTGAGGGGAAAGCCGCTGGTATCAACCCAGGTTCCCAGCGGAGTTTCGGCGAGCGGCTTTCCGATCCACTGCAACGGACGCAAGATCACTTGCTCGGGGATGGTGGTGGGCAACTTCCACATGGGCTTGGCGGGAGCGACGACTTTCGCGGCGATTTCCGCGGCGGGCGGCGTGATTTGCGCGAGCGGTTCGCTTGAGACTGAGCTGGCGAGGCGGTTGTGGGTGAACGCCGCGGCGGCCGAGCCGATGGCGAGCGCGCCCAGAACGCCCAGGATCGTGCGGTTTGCGCTCGCTTTCGCGGGTGCGGCGCGCAAGGTCCAGGCGAGGAGCGCGAAGCACACGAAATCGATGCCGATCATCACCGAGACAGGGATGTTCGCGCCACCAAAGCAGCCGCACGACGCGTCGGTGTGGGCGATGTGGTCGCGGAGCAGCAGAATGAAGAGCGCCAGCAGCGCCGCAAGCGCAATGCGTCCCGCGCGTGGATTCACCAGCGCGAAGATGGCGATGGTGAACTCGACAAGCACGCCCGCGGTGATGACGGCGACGGGATCGAAGTCGTGCGTCGCGAAGAAGTACGGCAGGTCGGTCGGCATTCCCGAGAACGCTTTGCTTGCGCCGCCCGCGAGCACCCACAGCGCTGCCAATCGCACGGCGTGCGGGGCGAATCGGTGGACGGGCCGCCGGGTGGCTGATGCGCTGTTCGAGGTGGTGGTCGAGGTGGCTTCGGTCACGCGGCTTCTATCGGCAGAGGCGTGGCCTTCGATGTAGGCTTCGCCGATGAAGCAGGCGAGAACGCTCGAAGTCCCGATCGATTCCATCGAAGGCGCACGGTTGGCCGCGCCGTTCGCCACGCGGTTGGAGGTTTGCCATGACCTCTCGAGCGAGGGCTGGACGCCGAAGATGGAGCTCCTTCGCGCGTGCGCCGATGCGGTTGCCGGCGGATCGTGCACGCTGGTGTCGATGATTCGGCCGGAGATTCCTGGTGGTTCGCGCAGGCTCGATGTGGACGCGTTTACCGCCACGCCCAGTTTGATCGATGCCTGCATGCGCGAGATCGAGGCCAGCGCCAACGCGGGCGCGCATTCGGTGGCGATCTCACTGCTGTCCGCCGACGGTCACATCGACATGGAAGCAAATGGGCGGCTGATCGAGCTCGCGCGTGGATTTGGTCTTGTGGTCGCGTTTCTGCGCACTTTCGATCTACTCGTCGACCGTGAGCGCGGCATGCGCGATATCTCGGCGCTTGGATGTACGCGCTTCATTACCGCGGGCGTGCTTGGGTGGGACGCTTCGGTTGCAACACTTGAACAAAGGGTGGCGGTTGTAAAGGGCGACATTGAAAACGCCGCGCGCGAGGGACGACGCCTCGGCCGCGTGCCGGTTGAGGTCGTGCCTGCGGGCGGCGTGCGCGCTGCCAATGCGCAGGCTTGGCTCGCGCTCTCGCCGCACCTTCACGCTTCGTGTCGTCGCGACGGCGCGATCAGTTTCGAGGAACTGACGCGGATTCAAGCCGAAATGCGCTAAGTTGCGCGGATGATCAGCGCACTCGCCGCCGTCGCCATCGCCGCTAGCACTAGCACTTTCGCTTGGGCCGAGCCGCCGAGCGAATCGCAACAAATCGCGCAGTGGAAGGCGGATCGCGACGCTCGCATGGAGTGGTGGCGCGAAGCACGCTTCGGCATGTTCATCCACTGGGGTCTTTATTCAGGCGCGGGCGGCAAGTGGGACGGCAAGATCTTTCCGCAGCACTACGCCGAGTGGATTCAGAACTGGGCGAGCGTTCCCTGCGCCGAATACGCAAAGGCGATGAAGCCGGCGTTTCAACCTGATCCGGGGTTCGCCGAACAGTGGGCCGCGCTCGCGAAAGACTCGGGCATGCGCTACGCCGTCATGACTTCGAAGCATCACGATGGCTTCACGCTCTTCAACTCGAAAGAGCCGTATTCGCGCGCGAATTCCATTGCTGGCGGCACGAACATTTCGCCCGAGGGCCGCGATGTCGCACGCGAGTTTGCTGACGCGATGCGCGCGCAAGGTCTTCGCGCCGGCTTCTACTACTCGTTGCTTGACTGGCAAAATCCCGATGCGTACGAGATGGCGCTGCCTGGCTATCCGAAGGACGGCCATGCGCGCGATCACTCGAAGTACATCGCCTATGTGCGCGGGCATGTAAACGAACTGCTCTCCAACTACGGTCCGCTCTCAACGATCTGGTTCGACTATTCCGATGCGCAGCGCCAGGGCGCAGCGTGGGGCGCGGCGCAGTTGATGGCCGACATGCGCGCCAAGCAGCCGCAGATCTTGGTGAACAACCGCTTGTTTGAGGGCCTCGAAAACAAGAACGGAGATTACGGCACGCCGGAGAAGTATGTGCCGCCAACGGGACTTCCAGGCATGGACTGGGAGGTCAACCACACACTCAACGAGAGCTATGGCTATAGCGCGCATGATGTGGGATGGAAGGACACGACGGCGATCGTGCGACTGCTCTGCGACATCGTGTCGAAGGGCGGAAATCTGCTGCTGAACATCGGACCCGACGCGCACGGCCGCGTTCCCGAGGCGGCGCAGAAAACGCTGCGCGGCGTGGGCGCGTGGATGCGAGTGAACGGCGAGGCAATCTACGCAACGACCGCAAGCCCATTCACGCGCATCTCGTGGGGCCGCGCTACTCG
>Ga0114978_10000615_pt1 | contig 30607 bp, 23 predicted proteins | sample S_140212_EF_Meta_FD_87027 | JGI IMG/M metagenome (GOLD analysis project Ga0114978, IMG submission 87027) | Freshwater microbial communities from Lake Simoncouche, Canada to study carbon cycling - S_140212_EF_MetaG | ecosystem: Environmental > Aquatic > Freshwater > Lake | place: Lake...
AAGGATTGGGCAATCCGCAGTGTTACTTCCTACGGTCGTTTGCGTCTCTGACGTAAAAGGCAGACTATGGAGGGCACTCAGAGACTGAACGGGTGTTGGTGGCCAATGAAGGATTAGCCATCCTGAGTCTGCTTAAGATACAGTCCGGCCCGTTGGGAAACCTTGGGGAGCCACCGTTTGATGGCGACGAAATGAATATGCATTTGCCGCAGAATGTATTAGCGGAGACAGAGCTGCGCCATTTGGCAGCAATTCCCTACCAGGTATTGACACCTGTAGGACCGGGTCCTTTGATTGGTATTTATCAGGATTCGTTATTGGGGTCTTTCCGATTTACGAGACCCCATGTAAAACTCACACCGAGAGAGGCGATGAACTTGTTGGCGATGTTTCCTCGTGTGAATGTGGAAAAGCTGGCGGAGAATAAGGACCATCTGACGAGTTTCGATGTTCTTTCGCAGATCCTTCCAGACATGACACTGAAATATAAAAAAGACGACAATGTCATGGAAATCCGGAATGGTAAATATGTCAGCGGTCAATTGGAGAAGTCGATGTTAGGAGCTTCGACGAAGGGAATCATCCACCGTATCTATAACGATTATGGGCCCTTTGCCGCGACGAATTTCATCGACGATCTTCAACAGGTCGTTACGGAATACATGAAGACGAGTTCCTTCAGTGTCGGTATCAGCGATTTGATCGCCAACAAGGTGACACAGGAGAAGATCGTCCAGATTATCACGGAAAAAAAGATGGAGGTTCAGACCGAATTGGACAAACTCCATCTGGGGATTTTCGAAAACGACACCTCGAATTCGAATATGGTCCAGTTTGAGACGATGGTGAATAATATCTTAAACAAGGCGACGGAGCTTTCAGGTAAAGAAGGAAGGAAGAGTCTAAGCAAGGACAACCGTTTCTTGATGATTGTAGAGTCGGGTTCGAAAGGGTCGCTTGTGAATATCTCACAGATGATTTCTTGTTTAGGACAGACGAACGTCGATGGTAAGCGAATCTCGTATGGGTTCGAAGACAGGACGCTCCCTCATTTCAAGAAATTCGACGACTCACCAGGGGCTCGCGGATTTATCGAGAATTCGTATATTTCAGGATTAACGGCCCCCGAACTCTTCTTCCATGCTATGGGCGGTCGTATCGGGTTGATTGATACCGCTGTAAAAACGGCTTCCACCGGATATATCCAGCGCCGTTTGATCAAGGGATTAGAGGATCTCAAAGTCGAATATGATTTGACGGTTCGCAACAATCGCGGAAAAATCGTCCAGTTTGCGTATGGCGACGACGGAATCGATTCCACTCGTGTCGAAGCTCAGGCGGTTCCTTTGGTAGGAATGAGTATTGAGGATATTTATCTTCATTACGACATCGCCGGTATTTCGCAGGAAAGCGGAAAAGAGATGACGGCGGTTTATACAAAGGGAACGGCTACTCGTGTGAAGAAACAGCTCAACGATACTGTCATAAAGGTGGGTCATTATATTGAGCGTATGATTCGGGAACGCGATGCCTTAGTGCGCGATGTCTTCCGTTATAAAGACGACACGATGGTGAAGGTGCCCGTTTCCTTCCAGCATCTCATGACAAATCTACAGGGGCAACTAGGATTGAATAGCCATTCATCGACGGATGTGACGCCTTTAGAGGCGTTCGAGATGGTGGAAGAAACGTTTGAGAAATTGAAACGTCTGACGTTCGCTCCGCCGACGAAGTTATTCGAAGTCCTGTATTACTTCTATTTGACTCCACGTGAACTGCTCGTTCATAAACGGTTTCATCGCAAGGGTCTCGAGCTTCTCTTGGACTCGGTCGTCATGAAATACAAACAGTCGATTGTTCATCCTGGAGAGATGGTGGGAGTCGTTGCCGGACAGTCGATCGGTGAACCCACAACACAGTTGACATTAAACACTTTCCATTTAGCGGGCGTGGCTTCAAAATCCAACGTGACCCGTGGTGTGCCGCGTATCGAAGAAATCCTCCGTTTGACCGATAATCCGAAAAAGCCGGCGATGACGATTCATTTGAAATCGGCGGATGAGGCCGACAAGGATCGAGCAACGGTATACGCCAACATGTTAGAACATACGGTGCTCCGTGATGTGGTCAAGGGCGTCCAAATCTGTTTCGACCCTTTGGAGCGCTCCACCTTTATCGAGGGCGATAAAAAATGGATGGAGACCTTCTACGCATTCGAGGATATGATGAAGGAGTGTAATGAGGACGAAGACGAACCGGCGGCAAAATCGAAATGGGTGGTTCGAATGGAGCTGGATGCGGAGTCACTTCTCGAGCGTAATATCACGATGGATGATGTTCATTTTGCCATAAAGAATGTTCATACGGATATCCAGTGTGTCTACTCGGATTACAATGACGAAGAGCTGATCTTCCGTATTCGAACCAATGCAAATATGTTTAAGAAGAAGAAGGGCGAACTCCAGAGTCTAGACCAGAGTGACGAGATTTACCTGCTTCGCAATTTCCAGGACGGACTTCTCAATAATATCGTGCTACGTGGTGTTCATGGAATCGAGAATGTTCTTCCAAGGAAACTCCAGAATATGGTCGCCAAGGAGGACGGCAAGTATGTCAAAAAGGATACTTGGGTATTGGATACTACCGGCACGAATATGCTGGATGTCCTTGGAACGGAGTTCATCGATTTCCAGCGAACCTATAGCAATGATATTGGCGAGGTATTCGATGTTTTAGGAATCGAGGCGGCTCGCCAGATCATTTTCAATGAGTTTACAGAGGTGATGGAGTTTAGCGATGTCAATATCAATTACCATCATCTCAGTCTTCTTTGTGACAGAATGACGGTGACGAAAGGGATGGTGGCGATTTTCCGTTCTGGTTTACATAATGACAATATCGGGCCTATAGCGAAGGCGACCTTCGAAGTTCATACAGAGATCTTGTTACAGGCCGCTAGACACGCCGATTTCGATGAGATGCGGGGGGTGAGCGCGAATGTCATGTGTGGCCAGTTTGGATATTATGGAACGGGAGCCTTCAATGTCATTTTGGATATGAAGGAGATGGCAAAACAGGAGGCGAAAGAGGCGACGGTTCGACGCGACGACCAAGACATCGAATCCGGATTTAGTCAAAAAGAGGATTTTGGGTGTGCGAATCTACAGATACAGAACAATATTACGGCGATTCATCAAGAGAATGAGGGGGTATGTCAGGACCAATATGATATGGGTTTCTAACCGCCCCCTTTGGGTAGTCTGTGGGGCCACAAATCAATGAATGATTGTCCGGGGAAAGGGTTCATAATGAACATCATGGGATATATTTAGAAAAGAGTTGGTATAAAATATTTATTCCATGTATATGAATGAGATTAGACGTTTTTTTGGGATTGGAAGGGGGAGAAATCGTCCTCGTCCCCCGACTATCTCGATTCCCAATTTTCATTATCCAGCCGATATTTTTTCTTATCTAATGAGTCAATCGGCTGCTTATAAAATTACATATGTAGCACCCAGCGGAGAACATGTGGAAGTCGCCATGCCGTCCGATGATAACCCCCTCGGAACCTTTTCGCCGGACTCTACTTCCAGTACCTCTAGCCCTACCATTACACCAGCGGCTGCTACCCAAGAATCCAGACCAGCTTATAGCACATTCACTACACCGCCGAATAATGATTCAAGTCCAAGTCCAAGTCCAAGCCCTATAACGACACCTCCTATCAAATTGTCCCCCGGTCTTCCGCCGTTTTGGGTAGCGGCTATTCGAGCAATGTATTATACGAGAGATTTTTCAGAATCTCAACCGATAACCGACTATGATACATTGACGAAATTGTATTCCAATCTTGCTAGTGAAATAACGAGCATTATGAGCGATGGCAAAAAGGGGAATAGAAACGCAGCAGCCGTTATTTATTTTTGTACCGTGACTTCGATTTTATTCCAATCTTTTACTCAAAAACCCTATAACTATTTGAATTCTACTTTTCCGAAAATATTCAATGATATAACATACAATGATGAAACAATAACCGGCACAATGACTTATTCCAAATTTATTAAGATCAATAGCTATTCAAAAAATATGAAGAGTTTATTAAAAAAATATAAGTATGGATACATTTCAACAGAAGACAAAGTGATGAAATATAGTGCTCCTATCATGTTAAAAAATATTTTAGATATTTTGAACGATGTATCCCCCACAGGCACGGATTGACGAATATACCATGGACTTTCTAATATAATATTATATTATACATGAAATACCTCTTGATTCTCATATTATGTGTCATAATCATATGGATGTTAAATATAAAAATTATAGAAGGGGCTTCGATACTTGATTCGGGGCCAGGTAAAATAGATGTTAAAGAAATGAAGGATATGCGCGAATTTTTAGAACAAATGTATATGATCTGTTTATTGAATCCAAATGATTCAACGTCAAAAAACATACGCAATACCATTTGTTATAAATGCTCTATATTAGGTAGTTATTTATGGCCTGCTTTAGGCCCCTATACCTATTCTTCTTTAGAGCAGTTAACACCTCTTTACGGAGAGGCCGGTAAACCCACTTCAGACATGGAAAAATCCGCACAACAGCAAAACACGACCCCTCCTCCAGTGCCCATTATTGTGAATGATATGGATTATCAATCATTCATTCAACTGGCAATATTAGGACAATTATTACAACCCTTTACCATAGAGGATGCGAATGGATGGAATTCCGATGTTATATGGTTTAGAGATAGAAAGGATAGGCCGCGTGATGCATGTAAAGAATATTGGGGAGGATATCAATCCTCTATTGGTGTCATCACTGATTATTTTGAAAAGATAAAAACGCTTTTGGCTTATTTTCATGGCCAAACCCAATCCAAACGTTCGATTCACTATGGTGATTCCATATATACCAAAGACTATTCTGTATACAGCGAATACGATCCAAGCTCCACCCAATCCCCAATATAAACAATTCGGTATGAAAACCATGTAAAAACAAATATTGGAGTCATTCTATGAAATGGCTCCTATGGATTCCTTTATGTGAAGCATTTCGCACGATCCCACATTCTCCCTTGGGTCGATCCCACCTTTCTTTGAAGAAAAACACCCCTTACGGATCTTTAGAGTTTGTTCCTTTGTCCGATGTCTATAAAGGTCTCGATTCGGATGCTATACGTAGCATTTATTTTTCCGACGATTTGAAAGACATCTATCTGGTTGAAAAATCAGAATCGAAGGTCACAAAGGTGGTTCATTCACACCCCTTTTTAACCGAACCTTTGATCGAAACCGCGCGAAAACACGAAATCACCACGGTGGTATTAGATCCAGTAAGTTCTCTTTTTGACAAAGGCGGACAGTTTGTGACGGGATTGTTGGATATAAGTGTCATGGCCATCGCCTTCTCCATCGTGTATAATCTTGGTTCCATCTTTTTTAAAGGACTCCAAAATGGGTCCACGAATGGTCGAAGCAACAGTCCCGTGAGTCCTTTTGGTTTCATGAAAAAGACGGAAAAGGCCGTCGACCAAACCGCCATTCCAACTCGATTGACCGATTGGGCGGGGAGTCCCGAGGTCCTAGAAGAATGTGCCGAAATCGTCACCTACCTTCGTAACTCGACTCTGTATGAAGCCGCCGGTGCTGAATTACCCAAAGGGATTTTGCTCGATGGACCACCGGGAACGGGCAAAACCTTGTTAGCGAAAGCCATTGCCGGAGAAACGAATGCTACTTTCTTATCCATGTCCGGCAGCGAATTCGTCGAATTGTATGTAGGCATGGGCGCCGCCAAAGTGCGCCAGCTCTTTGAAGAAGCTCGTGAAAAGGCGCCTTCCATTATTTTCATCGACGAAATCGACGCCGTCGGGAAAAAGAGGTCGGTTTCGAATGCTGTTAATACAAACGACGAACGCGAACAAACCCTGAACCAGATTTTGAGCGAAATGGACGGATTCGAACCCAATAAGGGGGTCATGGTATTAGCAGCGACGAATCGCCGCGATGTTCTCGATGATGCTCTTTTGAGACCCGGTCGATTCGACCGTCTGATTTATGTTCCTCTTCCCGACCGTCCGAGTCGCGAGGCCATTTTGTCCCTCTATATGGCGAATAAAAACATCCGTGTTCCTGTTGGAGATCTAGCGGAAGCGACGGCTGGATTTTCCGGCGCCCAATTGAAAAACCTTTTGAATGAAGCGGCGATATTAGCAGCGAGAGGGGGCAGCATATTGGTCACAAAGGCGAATATAGACGAGGCTCTCGAGAAGCTTGTCATCGGGCTTCCCAAACGGGTGGATCGACGGTCTTTATCGACTCGTGTTCGTGTCGGGATTCACGAATTGGGTCATGCTCTTCTGGCTGCTTCTTTTCCGCACATTTTCGATTTGAAAAAGGTGTCGATGAAACAGACGTATGAGGGGATCGGTGGGTATACGCTTTTTTCTGAGATTCAGGAGGGCGGATTGTATACGAAAGAGGCGATGCTGAGTCGTATCGTGGTGGCGTTAGGGGGGAAAGCGGCGGAGCTTCTCATGTATGGGGAAGAGGGGGTTTCGGTGGGGGCTTCCCAGGATTTGAAACAGGCGAATGAGCTGGCGCGTGCGATGGTGGAGCAATACGGGATGGGCGTGGGTTTAGAGGCTTTTTCGTTGAATCCGGGTAGGTCGTCGGAGAGGACGCGCGAAACCGTCGATGATGCCGTGACGATGATTATTGAATACGCGATGGTCCAGGCGAAAAAACGGTTGACGGAGCTACAGGGGGTGCGTAATCGGTTGTTGGTGCGGTTATTGAGGGATGGAGTCTTGGAGGGGGCTGTCGTTATGGAGGTTGTATAATCATATATTTGTCATAAAGATATGATTATAGGTTGTCGAAATATTCCTCCAACGAAAGCGTCGCCCCATTCTTGGACATAAGCGACAAAAAGGTGGGGTCGGTCGCTGGAATGGCGGGTTTGACAATCGAATAATCGGGCAAAAAATTGCTCGGCGAATCTCCGCCAGTAGGCACGCGAACGAAAATATAGTTCTTCCCCTCGGCCAATCTCAACCAATTCGTGGAATCCGCGAGGTGTTTGAGTTTTTTTTGATGGAAAATGACGAGAGGCAATCCAACCCCTCTAGCGAGAACCCATAAATCCAGCGTTGTGAGCGCATAAGCCTCCATGATAATCGCCTCTTCCAACGTATATTTGCCCTTCATGATATTGTCGATCATATCGCGCTTTCCCTGATTGCGAAGGATTTTCAACACCTTTTCATAATGCTGCCCGTATTTCCCATATTCTTCGACCAATCGCCCCTTGATCTCTTCGACTGTCATAAAGGTGCCATATGTATACTTATGGGCATAGATGATCGGGTAATAACTACAACGAACGGTTTTATGAAGCGACATTTCGCTAGATTTCGGCGAGAAAAACGTCTTCCATTCCGATGTCGCGCGTTTTCCTACGATGGCATGCGTCGATTTGACACACTCGACTTGTAGGCGGTCTTCCACATCCTTGAAAGAAGTCGTCTTTGTGACCATCTCGCGCTGCGTCTGTTGGCTGATTTCATTGCCGTATTTTTGTGTAAGAATCGGGTTCGCCGTTTCATACGTGATGAGCGTATTCCCATGTTGATAAGGTTCTAGGCTTTTCAGATATTCGGGGGTTAGCAGGGATTCGAGAAGGAGCATTTCGGTGGGGTTGATCTTGTATTCCGTATTCGTAAGATTTAGATAGGTTTTCGCGTTCATCATAAAGAGTTGTATTCGTTTGTATCTGGCCAATTCATCGGCGATACGGGCATAGTAAATGACGTCATTTGGCTGGCGGCTGACGAGATGATATTTCGGCAAGAGGAGCTGGTATTTCCCGTTTTGGAGAACACAGTAGGATTTGGATTCGGGGGTCATGAAACAATCGCTGATTTCCTCCAATGTATCGAGCGCGTCGTCATCATATTCGCGAAACGCCACATAGGGGTCACAAAGGGCATGTAGCAAGGTTTCGAGGGTTTCTCTTGTGTGGGTTTTTGATTCGACGAGTTTTGTCATCTGTTGTTTGTAATGCCCGTTGGCGGGGTCGTTCATCAGGATGCGGACGGTGGTGCGGAAAGCGCTATAGAATTGGGTTTCGAGCCGGATTTTGCGGATCGTCTGGGTTCGGTCAGGGTCTTCCGTTTTCGTCTGGGCCATGATTTTATCGGCGACCAAATAGTTCTCATCGCGGAGTAGGGGGATTTCGTCTTCTACGGGCTCGGCGGGTTCAGAAAGCATAATGAATTGGTTGGTTTCGGTGAGAACGCCGACGATATATCCGTCTTCCTCGATTTTGAATACGGGGCGGGACAAGATTTTGCCGTTGGATCGATCATAGACTTTGTGGAGAACATCCACCGTGTCCTGGTAATTCATCCAGAGATCGGGGTCGTCCATAAAGACGGCGGGCAATTCGTCTAAAAGGGTCGATGGGAAACAGGGGATGTAGACGGCACCGGCCTTGTACACGACGGTGATTCCGACGACTTTGCCCTGATAATTGAGAACCTGCGCCTTGGGTTTGAATTTGTTTTCTAAGAGGAGGAGGAGGAGGGTTTCCGCAGGAGGACTGCGCTGGAACTTGTAGGTGGTAGGCATGCTCGATTTCGGCGAGCAATAATTCTGTATGGAATTGCGGATGATTTGGAGAACCTCTTGAATGGGCGACCGGTTCTCCACGAATGTTTTTTGGATCGTGGTGGCGCCGTCTTTCTTGGATGTGAACAAATAAATGGGTTCGAAGAATTCGTCGTGTTGAAGAAGAATGACCGTTTCCTTTCTGACGTCGAATAATACGGGTGAATACACAGAGGTGGGGCAAAGGAGTTCGATATCGTCTGTCATATCGACTTGGCGAATCCGGAGAATCGCCAGATTACATCCATTGGGGAAGAGTAGCGGATTGGGAGAACATACCATGTCCCATAAATACGTATGGTCGATATACGAATCTGGATTCTTCAAAAAATCGCGGAAGTTCTCGTAAGCCGCGATACTGTCGTTGATAAAATCCATATGGGTTTCATTCCCCTTGTCTAACTTCGTTTGGAACTCGGCGGATTCGTATATCCGGTGGTCGATCGCATCTATATCCACGATTTTGGGACGGAAGATGGCGGCGAGCGATCCATTGTGATATTTCAAAAAGAGGTCGATGCTGACGACAGAGGCGAAGATATCGCACATGGCTTGTATCGAAGGCGTTTCTTGTTTGGTCTGATAGGCGTATACATCGGCAATACATGCGACGAATGACTTTTTCGTCGAGTTCTCCACGCCATATCGAAGAAGAGTGGTTTGGTCGGGTTTGAGATATTTATTATTATGGGGATCCGCGGCTTTCGAATTGTCGGATTGTAAAAAGAACTGGACGGAGATCGGCATATAGCCCCATCGTTTAGGAGGGAGCGGATATCGCCGAATATCCATGATATAGGTTTCTTGTTTTTGATTCCCTTTTTTTGGTGCTTCCACCGTCGGTCCTCCTTCTTGGCATTCTTTCCGGCGGGTGATTTGGGCTTTTGAATCCCATGCCTTTTTGAAACAACAGGGCATACACAACCCTTTTGGATGGAGTTTTCCCTCTAAAAATCCGGGCGAGTTGTCGAAATATTTACCGTCTTTGTCTAAATGTTGTTCCGGATGATTGAACTCGTATACATAATGCCCCGGTTTGACGGTTTTTGACCCGCGTTCTAATATCTTGCCGCAGACCTTGCCTTCTTTCGCGTCTTTTTCGCTAATGGGTTGGTTTGTTTTCAAACACCAAAATCTAGGACAGATATAATAGTTTTTATTGTCGGGGTCCGTTCCGTATTCCAGGGCATGGTGATAGGATTTTGACCGGTTTTTTTGATCGGCGGCATCGATTTCGTCTTTTTCTTTCGCCGTTAGAATAACGGGCTGGCGATATCGATTTGCCGGACAAATCTTTGAATAGGCGCTGAAATTGCCGGTGTCTTCCGATAAAAAGAGGGTGGGTTCTCGCTTTTTCAGTTTGGATAAAAACAAATTGTTCGTCCCCTCTTTTAGCAACATTCCATCGAGTTTATGGGCTCCTCCTTTGACCTCTTCTTCTTCCATATACATGAGACTATTGGCGGAAGATTCACTGGATTCGCTAGATTCTTGGGGAAGGGAACTGGTAGGTTCTTCCGGAAGAGGGGATAAGGAACCAGTGGGTTCCTCTTGTAAAGGGGAGAGGGAACCCTCTTGTAAAGGGGATAGGGAACCGGTAGGTTCTTCCGGAAGGGAACCAGTAGGTTCTTCCAAATACTCTTCGAGAACATCGGGTTCGATTTCTGCTGTTTCATATTGGTCCAAATCGCCAAAGGCCGATACCTCCATCTCATCCTCCTCCGCAAAGGAGGTCGTCGTGTCATAAAGGATTTTGGTTTCAATGCCGGTCACTACCCGGCCGAAGGCCGGCTCTTTTGTTTTGACCTTTTTCGCCCCCATTTTTGTAATGGCGGCACTGGTGAATCCCGTCGATTTAGGATCTTGTGTCAACCGAAGAAGACCATCCATATAGACGAAAAATACGTCCATATATTCGAGCCAGACATCCGCGATACTATTGTCTAAATAGAGGTCGCATACGAAAGCCGATTCATACGATTCGACGCGCATGCCTACGGTGAACCCCGGACTGTCTGCTATTTTCATCGACGTTTTCACGAAACGGCCGTGCTGTTGGTCGTGATCCGTTAAAAACTTCGCTAGGCGAAGAGCCGCCGCCTGTATTCCCAAGTCGTATTTTTCGGCAATGAGCCGGACGGAATCACGCGGATTCCCGAAAAGCCCAGCAATAAAGGCGTCTTCTTCATTCATCGCGCTATAGTTCTCCACGCGTTTGTACCGGAACTCGGCGCCCTTATCCAAATCGGGTTCGTCTCCATCGAAGATAGCCATAAAAAACGGGCTTACCTTGTCCCAATCGAGATCCTTCTTCCACGACGTCTTTAGGACCACATGGAGGAACTCGATTTCGATTTGGGAATGACGCAAGTTCTCGAATCTCTGGAGTTCGTATCCATTCTTTTTGAGAAAATCGTTCATATGATCGATGACGGGATTCGCGACTTCTTGTAGAAGGACATTCAGTTGTTCCACTGTCATCGGTTCTCTAAAATTATTCCCTGAAATAGAGATGTCGCCATTGCCAAAGACATGGAGATAGAAATCGCCCTTTGGATGCTCGACTGAAAACGAGATTTGTTTGTTGCGCCCCGTTTCTTTCGCCAGTTTAATAATGGTTTTCGGTGATAAATAGGGGATTTTCGTTCCATATTTGGTGACGGATTCGCTATACAATCGGTAAATGTTCTCGCGTCTGGGTCCCGGATTGTATTTGATAAAGGGAATGTCTAAAGTAGAGTGGACGTTTTTGAAAATGACGTCGAGGGGCAGGATGTGTTTGAATTCGGGATGAAGGAGGATGGAGAACTCGCTCACACCGCGTTGTAAATACTCCCCTTCGTCTAACCGTTTTTGATGAATGTCATAAAGGAAATCTATTCTATCGTTATTGACCGGGGCTTGTTTTTTGGTGGCGGCGACGAGTTTACGGCGGTTTTCTTCGAGGGCCTCTACATTGGTAATGTCTTCTTTGATGAGAAGGGGGAAATAGAGGGCCATCGCCCATTCTTGAGAGATGCCGGAGGATTCGCAATAGTCGAGAACATCTTCGGCAAAACAGGCGTAAAGAGTATTGTCTTGGAAATGGGCGCCGTGGTTATTCAAGAGGAGCTGGTATTCGAACGATTCTAGGGGGTTCGACGACGACTGTATCCAGAGGGCCTGTTTTCCGGGGACGGGTAACATATCGAAAGGGTTCGCGGAAAAGAGTTCATTGTGTGTGGTGCGGAAACGTTTTCCCAGGGGGATTTTGTAGTGGCGGGTTTTGTCGTGAAGTATTTCGGTGAGTTCGGTCATGTCTTCCAGAGTGAAGGTCTCTTTCGCCGTGTCGATTTTGCGGAGAACGGGGGAGGTCACATTCAAATTGACAAGAAGTTGTTTGTATTCATCGGCGGAGATGGACCCCGATTTTCCAAGCAGGTTCTCCAAAATGACTTGGAGATTGAACTTTTGAATATGACTAAAGAAGTAGAGTTCGTGGTAGGATTTGGGGGCTTCTTCCTCTTTCGAAAGAAAACTCAAGAGTTTGTGTTTGATCGTGAAGATCGAATCATCGGGATGAATGACTTGTTTGGAGAACCTTACGGGGATAGATTCGGCTTCGATAAACGCGCGTTCTTTTTCATGGAAGGGGTTTTCCTCCGTAGAGAACACGACGATTTCTTTGACCTCGCCCTCTTTTCCTAATACGCAAATTTTGAATATAGATTCCATTTATTATGATACGTATAATATATCGTAATAAAAAACGAAGGATCCTACACCGTATGTTCTACGCGTCATAATACGGATTGTCCGTGATCTTCATTCCGCAATATTCTTGGGGCGACGATTTGTAGTCTTTCGGTGAATAAATGCCTGCTTCTTTGGCTTCTTCTAATAAAAACTTGAAATTCGACCAGAACTCCGATTTGTGACCGATCGATTGGGTGGCGACATGCGAGAGTTCGTGAATGGCGACAAACGTGAGTGTGTTCTCATCGATCAAGTCATTGTTGTTCTGTTTGGCTTTGTTCAAACAAAACGCGATTTTCTCGCCCTTGTTCTCGCTATACGCGGTGTGTTCGCTTGTGGGCAGGGTTTCCATGATTTGTTTTGGGTTGAATCCGTCGTGAAGACGGAGAACATTGTCCTTGTCCGGATATTTTTTGAAAACGTATTCGACGAGCTTCTTACATTTCTCGGTGACACGGGCCAATAGATCCGCCGCTGCTGCTACTTCTTTCCGGTCGCGCACGCAATATTTATTCCCATCCACCGTGGAAATGACGCATTTCAATTGGAGTGTATCTTTATTGGCTAAATATGTGTAGGCACATAAGGCGACCAATCCAAATAATACGACTTGTAGAAAGAGCTCTTTTTTGTCCATATATATGTAGGGTGTCATTTTTCTTTTGACAATTTTTTATCCGTCGATCGAAAAATGCCGACAATATCGTTGAACGGCCTCCACATCGGGCGCATGTTCTCCTACTAAACAAACGAACATATTCGCAGGATGAAAATACCGGCGTATGACTTGGTGAATGATATCCTTTGTGACAGGTTCGACGTGGGTTTTAAACACTTTTTCATAAGGGGTGATGTCGGTTTTGTCATAAAGGATATATTCGATGCCATTATAGGTGCTTTTGGTTTGGCCTTGTTCCATGCTGAGCGTCATTTGCCCTTGGAAATACCCCTTTGTCGAGGTCAGCTCTTTTTGTGTGATGCCGTGTTCAACGAGGTCATTGAGGAGTTGGAGGAGGAGAGGGAGAACACCGGGTTTGGATTTGTTTCGCAGGGTCTTGGAGGGGTCACAAAGGGTATATATTTCGAAATGTCCGGAGGACGCGTGATGGATGGATCTTGCGGTCGACGTATAGGTGAGGCCGTGTTTTTCGCGCAGGAGCATGAAGAGCCGGCTAGACATGTATCCGCCGATGATGTTTTTGAGTAATAGGAGGGGATAGACATCCTCATGATGGTGAGGACAGGTCCGGAACGAGAGGCTGATATGGGTCGCTTGGACGCCCTTTTTGCGAATGATTTTATATTGGATATTGGGATGGTTTCTAGGGATGGTTTCGAGACAAAGCGTGGGTGATGGGGTCTTGGAACGTGTCATAAAGGTGCTATGTTCCAAGAGGTGTTTGATGGTTGTGAAGGGAAGATTGCTGACGACACTGATCCCCATATTGTCGGGGCGATAATATTCGCGATAGAGTTGGACGACGTCTTTTAATGGAAGGGACTGAGGCGATTTGTGGTAGTCGAGTGTGTCGATGGGGTCGCTGTAGGGCGTATCTGCGTAGAGGTCTTTGTAAATAGCGTCTTCGATATGGGTGAGGGGATTGTCGTCGGCGCGAATGTTCTCTTCTAGGACGACATGGCGTTCTAAATCCATCTCCTTCTTTTTGAAAACGGAATGAAACAGCATATCGGCGAGGGTTTTGAGACAGGGCTCTATGAAATGGTCCATACATTTGACTTTATAACACGTGTATTGGCGGTGGGTCTCGGCGTTGAAATAGGCGCCTCTATCGTCATAGGTCGTGATGATGTCAAAGGGGGTGGGGTTTCGCGTGGTGCCTTTGAAACACATATGTTCGATGAAATGAGTGATGCCTTTTTTATAGGGTTCGTTTTCATGAATAGAGCCCATCTTAATGAAGACGAAAAACGTCGTCATGGGGAGGGAGTGTCCTACAGGTTGATGTATATATTTGAACCCGTTAGGGAAGGTATGGGTTCGTATCATCTATAGTATTAGAGGTGATAATATAGATGTTTTTTGTATGTTTTATGCTGAGCCAACACCGACCTCTAAAGGCACACGGCCAAGGTCAGGTTCGATGGTGCTCTGGTTCCATGGGCCTACTGCAGACTTAGGGATGATAGGATCCGAGCGCTCTTGAAGATTGGCATTGCGAAGGGTTTGGCCAATTGTGTCTAAACCGATGTGATAACCGGCTTGGAGGAGATCAGGAGCAGCGATGTTGCCCTGAGCGACAGGGTTCAACGCAGCCCATTGGCTGTTCTGGTCAACAGGAAGAAGGTCCTGAGGAGCCGTCACAGACTGGGCAGTATAACCACCTGACACTTGAGGGGCTGGTGAAGCCGCTGCTTCCTTTGATACGGTTGGGACCTTTACTGGAGGGGGGGAAGACATCGATTCACCAGTGCTCATGGCATCGACTCTCATGGACTTTGCTCCAGAATAAGCATACAGAGCATAGGCCAAAATGAGGAAGACAACGAGAACCATAACTCTTTGGGCCGTAAAAAATTTGGAAAAACCACTTGAGAAATCACGAGCCAGACTCTTGAACATTATATAAAGTGGCGGATAAAATTATTTTTGCCTCTTTCATTATTTTTGCTAAAAACAATATTGTTTTATTCGTCGCCTTCCTCCTCTTCGGAATCATCACTACTGCTATCTAAGACATCGTCGAGCATATATTTATGTTTAATCTGGTTGGCTTCTAAATAAGCCGAAAGTGCTAAATCTCGGGCGACCTTGGCTTTTTGCCGAGCTTCTTCATACATTTGGTAATACAGTTCTTTTCTCTCTTTCAAATTGACCGTATCCGCCGATTCGTCTAAATCTAATTCGACTTCACAAAGGGAATTTTCTTCTAAAGGATTCTCTTCTTCTAGGGATATGGATTCCTCGGCCGGTTCGAAGGAGGGAACCTCCTCCAAGGCGGGTATTGGCGCAGCGATTGGCTCAGCTATTGTGTCAGCGATTGGCTCAGCTATTGTGTCAGCGATTGGCGCAGCTATTGGCGCAGCGATTGGTTCAACTTCTGGTTCAACTGCTGGCGCAGCGATTGGTTCTCCCTTTTTCTTAAAGATACAGGTATTGAATATCTCTTCTGGTTTCATCACCATCATCTGTTTGACCTCTATATCCACCTGAAAACTCTTCGCTGAGGAACGAACCCCCTGAATCTCTAAAATAACCATCACCTTCGTATTCTCCACAATCTCTTCCAATGGAACGGGTTTCTCATCCTCGTCATATATTTTCATAATGGAATTTCCCCCACGTGACGGAATGTTGGTGCGAACAATATACTCCTTTCCCGATTTGTAAATCTTGACAGGAGAAGCGAATGACTGTTCGATGTCTTCTTTCTCTAAATCCGTCTGGAACCATTGTTGGCGGTTGTCATAAAGATGTTGTTGTGTTTGACTCTCTAAACGTTCCATCCATCGAAGAAAGGCCTCGTTCTCTTGTTGGAATACCAGATCGCAATACATCTTTTTGCCCATCTTGGCGTGAATCTGTTTAATATAACATTTAGGCGGTTGAATATAAAGGGGTTGTTCTTTAAAGGCGTATCGAATAAAAAACCCGCCACCCGCGCTTGCTACCGGCTTACACAGGATAAGGTTCGAAAAGGGGAAGGCGTCGTTTGTTTCGTGAATCATTATAGGATATTTCCATATTCTTCTTTAAGACAACAAACGAGAACGGCAAACGAGAACGGCAAACGAAGAGTTGCGTTTTCAAAGGAAAAATAAAATGGGGCGACAAACATAATGAAGAGAACCTTACGCGAAACATGTATCGATTTTTTTACCGACGATCATGTAAAACAAGATGTGCGCGAGATGATGAAACCCCTCTTTCGAATGATTTATAATGAAGTCTATCTCTATTTATGGATTATTGCGTTTTATCATCTGTTTGTAGTTATCATGATTCTGTCTATGTTTTGTCTTTTGTGGCGATTGATGAAACAATATGAAATGAAAAAGCGGTTGATCTCTCATTTTTTACCGTTGAACGAAAAGTATCTATCATGAATATATATGCCTAAAAGGAGAACTCGCCAAAAGGGACGAAAGATCAAAGGTGGAGAGGGCGCTGCCGATTATGGAGTGAAAGTCTGGGGATATAATCAAATAGCCGATCCCCATCAAGGGAATGTGATTCAGTCACAATTAATGACCGGAAAACAAACGGGCGGTGCTCCTTTTGCCAACACACCGCCAAATATTCCAAATGTAAATATAACAGACGCTCAAAACGGGGCTCTTCAAATGCAAAAGGCATCGATAGATCAAATGACATCTAGCTCACCAGCACCATATGTCCAGTCACACAGTGTTATACCACAAACGGGAGGCAAGTCGAAGAGACGAAGAAGGTCAAAAAGAAAATATCGTCACACAGTAAAGAATGGACGACGAACGAAAACAATTTATTGAGAACATACAAAAATGGGTGGCGATCGATTCCCAACTGAAAACGATTCATGAGAAGGTCAAAAAGGCTCGTGAGACAAAACACCAGCTGATGGCGAATATCTACCAGTATGTAGAGAAGAAGTCCTTGGGAAATACAAAGATTGAGATCAGTGACGGGGAATTGCGATTTTGTGATAAACGCGAATACCAACCGATTTCTTTTGGATATGTGGAGGAATGTTTAGAAGCCCTTTTGAAAGACCCGAAACAAGTGGAAACGATTATGGATTATCTACACGAACATCGGGAAGTGAAAATATCGAAAGATATTCGCCGAAATTACAGCGAAAAATGAAACCTATAATATATGACAGATTTATGGAAATTCTCTGAAACGCCTCTATTGGGAGGGGCTTCGCTGGAAGAGGCTTCTACCGAGGAAACCTCTATAAAAGGAGGCATGTCGGTAGCCGATTTTTTCTGTCAAAAAAGACCCGAAGGAGATAGTCAGCGATTCACCCTTTTTACGGATTTGACCGTCCCCTTGGGCCTCGTTTATCTGCCTTCTTGTGAGGAGGGTTCCAAGGAAGACATAGAGGAAGACGAGCCAACGAGTTCCTGTGAGAACTTTGACCAATTGTTCTCGTTAAGCGCGACTACTTTAGGCAAAAAAGAGACCAACCGGAGAACCCGTAAGAAAATACCTGCCTAATATAGTAGATGGATTATACTGGATTCACAATTTTATGGAAAGTCATTCTGTTATTCGGGCTCATATACGCTTTTTATTACATGTTTACACACCTTTCGACAGAATGGAGCATGCTTATTTTGACCGGATATTTACACTGTTATTTCTTATTCATCTCTTTTTTTCCCGTTGTATAATGCCATATATCCCATATGACATGATATCTCTTTATGACACGCTGCTTATACATCCTCCGACCATTTCGTTTTATTAAACGAATTCACTAACAAGAATTTGTCGGCATTTTCTTTCCAAACCTTCATCTTGGCCCGTAATTCCGCGTCTTCTTTGGATTCCGGCTGTTTGTTCTCCACCGACGCCTTCATCAACGCCTTATCCGAATCCGATGGAGCGGGTTTCTTTCCATAACAATTCACACCAAACCGGACTTTCGGGTTTTTAATCATACCTCCATTAATACCCGGGCGACCACATGACATATTCGGCTTTCCAGAACAAGGTTTCACTCCCTTTTGTAAAGCATCCCATGTCGATTTTTGAGTAGGAAACAAAGCCATCTTTCCCTCGCTCCATCCGTAATTACACCATTCAGCCCCATTATTATAAGCATCCTCTATCTGGTCATAGGTCGCCAATGTAGCACCATAGATAGAACATACTTCACGTGCTTCATCATACGTATATAAATTATTCCGGATGTTAAACACCTCCCCCTCAGGAATAGGAGTTTGCCCCGGACAAGTCGAACTGGGAACCAACCTGGCAGACGGAGTAGACGCCGGAGTAGGTTTACTCATACTGTTTATCCAGGCATCCAACACATAATCCAACAAATCAATCTTTAGGACATATTTGAAAAAATCCACGAATAACAATCCTACGAATAATAACAAAGACAACATTTCAATCATCATAATGCTAACCGGCTTCAATGCCGCCGTCATAGGTATCTTTACGCAGAAAATAACAGTATACAAAGCGACTAGGAAAAGGATAACAGTAAAGATGGAAAACGGGTTCTCAGCAAACGCCTTAAAACTGCTTAAACTACCGGCAAAGATATCACCGAAGGACTGAAGACTTGTATTGGCATAAGTCGCCGCCAGATAAATAACAATGACAACCAAAACAAGGATATCCAAGATACGAGCACTACGTAGAGGGCCGTTATTCTCGGCCGAACCCCCGTGTAATACACCTAAAACCAAATAACCGACGCTATAACACGCCAAAAAAATAAGCATATAAATAAGCGTTTGATTTGTCAATATGTCTGATACAGTCGTATTTCCCGGTATGGTTGCTATAGGTATACCACTCATTATATAGTAATAGCAGGATTTTTTTTCCTATAAAACAAACAATAGGCTGCCGGAGAAACGATTCGACCCACATCTGTGACCGGTTCTACAAGAGTGTCATTATAATGATGCCAAATACCTTGTCTATTCTTTACATATGCCGTATAATGACCTCCCATGACGCCCCCCATATGATTACATACCCCGAATAAATCGTAGGTATAAGAGGCCGCCTGATACCCCTTGATATATCTAGACAAATCCAAGTTCTCTAGAGGGAAATCGATCTGGGTCTGTAATTTCCGCTTTCCATCTGGCAGAAACCGTTTCAATAACACAACCAATACATTCGGGAAATTCCAGAAACTCACCTGTCGATGAACCTCCTCTTTTTGTTGGGTCGCGTCATTGAACCATGCGTTGTCTCCCGACATCGCCTCTGGACAAACAAATAGATCTAAACATTGATAAATGTTCGTAAACATCTGGTTTTGATAAAAGAGCTGTACATCCAACATGAAATAATGTTCGGCCTTCGATGACAAGATCGACTTTGTTACAGGATGCGCAATTTCGGTGACATACGTCCCATAAAACAATTCGTGGATCTTCGAATATTCTTTGGAATACGTCGACTGTAAAAAACGGTAACAAAGAAGTGCCCGTTCATCCGTTGGGTTCTCCGCTTTCCCGTTTATTTTAATCGATACAGGGCCACAAGAGCTCGTATGCATACATTCAATGACAAATAAAAGGAACTCCGAAATATCATTTTGCGCCCAACCCGTAAAGAGTTCGCGACCCTTCTGTTGGGCTACTTGTTGGACCATATGAACGAACCGGTTTGGCGAGAGAACCCCGTGTTGTGTCAGCATCGCCTTTCGCAATTCATTCCATTCCTTTAGGATCACCCCGTCTGGCGTATCTTTCGGTTTTATTTTATCGACAATTGTATGAAGTTCATAGGTTTGTTGGAGAACTTGAAGACAAGAGTTTAAAAAACAAGTATTTCCTAAATTGGTGAGGCCTACCCGAAAAAACGGTCCTTCTTTGTTTATTCCGTTTGCTTCGTTTACTTCGTTTACTTCGTTATACGCTACTTCGTTATACATGATAAATACGATAATACATATAGAAAAAACCCTTTATGTTTCTTTATGGATATTTCTAGTAATTCCATTCATGACCTTCATTCTATGATGTATTACTACCAGCGAAATATGCGCGATTATACCGACAACATACACGAATACAACAACAACATGACGATGTATATGAATATACTAAACAATCCTCATTCCAGAGATTACCTCTCTTTTCGGCCCATTCATCAGGTCGTTCGAGACACGAGTCAACGACGGGACGAAGGCAATGCTTTTAGACAAAGATTCGAAGACGTGGTGGTTCGACCGACGGAAGTCCAGATTGCCCGAGCGTTAGAGACGTTTGCTTATTCTCCTATGGAAGAACCCCATACCTGTCCGATTACTCTCGAACCGATTCAAGAGGGGGAAGAAGTCGGGCGTATCCGGCATTGTGGGCACATGTTTCGTCGTTCGGCGATTGAAGGCTGGTTTTTGCGGAATGTGCGTTGCCCCGTTTGTCGATATGATATTCGCGAGTATGATGTCTCGGGAAATGATTCTTCCGAATTCGACGATTTGATTCATGAGTTTGCGGAAGAAGGTCGAGCCTTCATGAACCGGACTCCTTTAACCAATCTGTTTACTAATAGACCTTTGGCGAATACGTTGGCAAATGCCATCCGCACCTTTGTGAATAACGAATTACAACGAATGCCGGTGAATGATGCCACCACAGAACTCTTGTATTCGTTTGATCTCCCTTTAACACTGGATGCTTCGGGGAATTATCGGCTATAAAAAATCCATTTCCCCCTATGTATAGTTTATCGTTTCCCATAAAAGGAGTCCATCGTTCTTACCCCGTTTTGCGCGTTAAAGACCTTCTTTAGGAATTCGTCGAATAGGAGCGCCTTTATTTTCGCCGACGTGTATTTCTCCCGCTTTTTCATAAAGACTTCTACATCGCCGCCCGTTTCTTTCATGAGCACGGCCATGTCTTTCCGGAAGGTCTTGATTTCCGTCGGTTTTTTATGGAGCTCCCAGATTTGCTCGACCGCCAATCCAAACAGTTGCTGAAGAGGTTTCATCAACTGGTTCGTAATATAATGGGTATAATCGATCGGCAGCCGATTCGCCACAATGTAATCCGGCGTTTCGATCTTCTCCCCCTGTAATTTCGCCCCCTTTTTGACGACATACACATATTTCATTCGGTCGCCCGCTTTCGGTTTGTTCCCCGGATCTCGCTGCCCCATTCGGTCGGCTAACACGCGATGAGCAATCGCCGCCGGATTCTTGTAATCGCCTCGCAAAGCTTTCGTAATGGCGAGTTTATCCATCGGCACTTTGCCGGCGATGAGCTGCTCCAATGAATGATTCAAGAATTTCATGGCTGCGCCAATATCGCCTTTCATGAGATGATGAAGAATCCCGCCATAGACGTCTTTCACCAAGTCGCAATTGTCCCTTCGTTTGAGGACTAAGCCCATGAACTTGAGATACCCGTCATTGGGATCGTCTTCATACAGCATGCCCACATACCGCTTTTTCGAGAGCAAAATGAACGGCATCAGCGTCTTTTCATAGGCCAATCCCATCGGCGGTTTCAAATAGTCGGTACAGAGTTGCGCGGCCTCTTGCGCGATTTCGATCGTCATCTCGAGCGCCGGTTTGCCTCGGATTTTCTCCCCCGTCTCCGGATTCGTCAGATTGAAGGTGAAGAAGACCGAGTCCGTATTATGAACGATCAGGTTCCCGACCCCCGCCGCGAAATGGTGATTCGCCGTCGTCAGGTCATACACATACTTGCCCTCATATTCAATGGGATTCTTTGTGACAATCTGTGTAGAGCTATGTATAGGTCTTGACTTGGTAATCTGGAGACTGAAATAGTCTTCACAAAAATGTTCGAATTGGATGAATTTGCCCTTCTGTTGTGCCATATAGGCCAGTTTTGCTAGATAGGTCATATCCGTCGAGAAATATTCACAGTCCTCTTGGAATGTCAGCGGACTATAGAGCACGAGGTCCAGCTTCGGTGGCTGTCGATGTAAGAGATGAGTGCCTATGTTGCAATCGTTCGGCGAGATTTCCTGCCCATTCGGTGTCAAGAGGGAATGGTCGTCGGTGACATCGACGATGCCAGTTCGAGTCGCTATCCTGAACATTTTTTTCGTTGGATGTAATGGATGTCGAATGACGCGAAAGAGCGGCGTCCATCCCTCTTCCGTCCAGGATTCGACATCTGTCAATTCGCAGAACTCTTTTCCCTCTCTGCCTTCCTCTGTAGAGAAGAACCAGCGATCGCCGCCATATTTCGTCGCCAGTTGTTCTACACTTAGAATCTCGGCGGCCTTCGAATGGGCTCTTATGAGGATCGGCGTGTAATTCGCTACGGAGTCACCATAGACATACTCGGCATTACATTTGACGGCGCCATGCTGCGCCGTTTCATACACCGAATCGCCATAGACCTCTTCAATCATCCTCTTGGCATAGGTAATCATCATCTGTCCCGTCGCTGTTGTGGAAGCCGCTACATCCATGTCATAAAAGGTCGATGTCTTTGCTCCGCATTGGCCGTAGAGCGAGTTGGCGGTGACCTTGTATCCGAGCTGTCGTTTGTCCAAAATATTCTGCATGAAGGGGTCGGGCTCCGTCTTCGCTTTTTTTCGGGTGGCTGCTCTGGCATCGAGTAGCTCTGTCAGGATACTCGGCATAATCGATTTCTGCCCCTTGGGTAGTTGAGCCCATCGGCAGACTTTTGTGCCCGTCTGGATTTTCTTGGCGACGGCTGCCGGATGCGCTCTCAAATACCGGAAAGTCTTGAACTCGATGTTGATATAATGGTAGCCTGGCAGGTTGTCATAAAGGAATGTATTCCCTGATTTATCACGAGGGTCGCGTTCGCCGGTCGTTCGTTTGAGATTGCCCTCCATATCGTATTCCTTCGTCCAGACTTTCGAGTCGTGCGAATAATTTTGGCTAATCATGGAGCTGGGATAGAGGGACGAATAATCGACGCAGGCGACGGGGTTGTCGATATACATCGAGCATTTGGGAGGGAGAACGATGGCCCCCTCATATCCCTCATTGCCGCCCGTTTTCTCCAGGTCGGGCATCAGCGTGTCTTTCTCCCGGCATTTCTTCGCGACATAACTCGTGAGTTTGACGCCCTGACCGCGAAAGACTAAAAACGAGATGGGGACCGAGCAAATCGACGACATTTCGGTGTAGCCGGTGATGACATCGAGTTTGCCCATCAGATGATGGACGAGGTTACAATCCTGAATACAGTATTTCGCGACGATGGCGCGATCGGCCGAAGAGCCCTTGGTGAGCCGGAAAATGTCTTGCGGTGAGACGTCGTCCTTCGCCATGCCCCAATCGACGGAGACGACGGACCCTTCGGGCTCCGGAATCGCATGCTCGCCGGCGACCGTAATCACATTGTATGATTTGCCTTTTTTTTCGACGCCTGTTTCGATCGCGAGGACTTTCAGTTTCAGGCCGTCTTTATAATAATCCGACGAAAACGAGTTGATTTTCACGTGGATGAAATCGCCGACGTGAAGCCCCGCCAGGTTCTTGCTATAAATCTTCGTATTGCCTTCTGCCGTTATTTCGCTACACTTGATTTCGTCGCTGATATATTGACCGGCTACGTCGTCGAGTTTATACGAAGAGAGATTGAAATCGCGGCGGAAATAGGCATACAGGTCGATTTGTAGGCGGCCCATCATCGCCGGATAACGGAGGTCGTACTCGCCACTCGCGATTTTGATTTGGGTTTTATCGAGAACCCATTCATCGGCCACCTTTTTGCCCCCTATCTCGCCTCTTCTTCTGGCGAGTTTGAGGAAAGCTTCTTCACATTTGTTCTCCTTCGCCCTCTGGAACATGAACTCATAATCGAACCCGAAGATGTTGTATCCGATGATGATATCGGGATTTTCTCTTTGGATCAGGTCCGTCCATCCTAGCAGGACTTCTTTTTCTGTGGGTTTGGATTCGATGACGACGCCTTCGACTGGGTTGCAGGTATCGAGAACGAGACAGTGGTTAAAGATCTCTTTAGAACCATAGGTCAAGAAGGTCGAACCGATGAAGGTCACTTTGTCGCCCTCCACTTTGGGGAAATGCTGGAGGAGGAGAGCGTTGGCCTTGGTAATCTTCTCTTCACGGGTTACATCGGCCTTCAGCAAGTAGTCATAAAGGAATATTTCTTGTGCCTTCGGCTTGGCTTTCGCCTTTGGTTTTGGTTTTTCCGGTTCGTCTTCTGACTCGCCTGCTGCTTCGTCTTCTGACTCGTCGTCATCGTTGCCTGTAGCAGCAATGGATTGCTGATTCATTTTCTCGAAGAGGCTCTCAATCGTGTCGTCGGCTTTGACGTCATGAGGAACCGGTGTTTCTAAGAGAGCGGTGATACGGGATTTGACATCGGCTTTTGTCAGGGTCTCGATGGTATAAACGAGGTCGATGTCGCTGGATTTATCGTAGCCGAAAGCAGCTGCAATCGCTTTGGTCATAAAGGATTGTTTTTGTTTGTCGGTGGCGGAGCCAAGCTGATGACTCTGTAGCTGGAAGGCGTCGACCATTTGTGTGGCGAATTTTTTGTAGGTTTTTTTAGGAAGGGGGAAGTCGCCATGGGACGAACTGGCTTCAATATCAAAACTACAGATTTTATAGGGGACAGGACTCTCCTTCTCATTCATGGGGCTAATGTGTTGGAGAGAGCCGACGTATTCGAAATGACAGGTGGTCGTCTTCACTTGTGGCGCGGCCATCTTTTTGGTTTGGAGAAAGACCCAACCGGAGGGGCTGATTTGCTGGAGATGGAAGAATCTCAGGAGGGGTGGGATACTGCTTTCATAGAGTTCTAGCGGGAGTTTGTTGAAGAGGAAGGGTTTGGATTGACGGCGGTTGGTCTCTGGGTCATATTGATACCAGAGGTTTTTGGTGCGGTTGAAGGCGGTGAGGTTCGCGAAGGTGAACTTGACGAATCTGGATTTTTTCCCGGCGGCGAAACCGTAGAGTTTGTTATGGTCGACGAGTTCGGCGGAGAGGACAGAGGGGGCGGTTCCTTTGCCGACTTTGGTTTTGACATCGGCTAAAAGGTTTTTGGCGGTGAGGGGCGACCACTGATCGCCGACTTTGACGTAGAAGAAGGGTTGATAGTCGGTGATGGTGATGGCCGCCGTCTCGCCCTTTTCATTGAGCCCAAACATTTGGATATAGAATCGGGCTTGTTTGGTGATGCCATTGGAAGAATCGGAAGCCGAATCATCGTCGTCTTTATAGTCGTAGGTGTGGAAATCGAGAAGACGGAAAGATTTGCCGATACGTTTTGTTTCTGACATAATTGTTTTGGAGGGGTCTTGTTTGGGAATTTTCGAATCAATTTTATATATGCGTTCATACGAAGAGCAATTTTTTCACCAATCATTTGTGGATGTATTGGTGAAAATGGTTATACGGGTTCAGTGACGGGTTCAGTGACGGGTTCAACAACGGGTTCAACAACGGGTTCAACAACGGGTTCAACAACGGGTTCAACAACAGGTTCAGTGACGGGTTCAGTGACGGGTGCTACGCCAGGGGAAAGCGTGAGTCCTAAAGCAGCACATATGTATTGGATGACATATTGGTCGGAATTGCCCCAATTGGCATAGTCTTCTCCCGAAAGAGTGACTTGACTCACAGAAAGCGGTGAATTATTTTGGTCCAAAAGAATCACATTAAACATGATATAGGAGTTTAATACAAGTTCATTCACTGTATAACGGAATCCGTAAATCATAGGAGGTGTTGGGGTAAGGGGGGTAGGAACAACAGAAATACTCATTTTATATATTGACACATTTTTAAATGTGCGAATTGACCGAATCATTGACATTAGAAAAAATACCGACGCGTAGTTCTTCTTCTTTTGGGAGTTCGATGTCTTCTAAAGGTTTTTTTAGAAGGAGTGGAGAGAACCCAACGTTTCATATCTTCCGGTTCTCTTGCTCCGGAATAATACTCGATCTTGTTATGGACGATTTTAAAAATAGTAGGATAACCGCTGACATCGATGGTTTTCCCGTGTTTCTTTTCGAATTGGGAGCGTTTTTGTGTTTCGGCTTCTTCGATTTCGACGATTTGAACACGGCCCTTTGGTAACATCCGTTTGAGCTCTGCCCATTTTGGTTTGAGTTGTTGGCAATGACCACACCAATCAGCGTAAACTTTACCGATGATGATGGGGGACATATATAATGTTGGGGATAAAAAATATTTGTTAAATATATATGTCAGGTACGATTTCATGTGATTCTTTAACTGTAAGATCTTCCAGTAATTTTGACGTGTTTTCACGATCTACGAGTGGTGCTGGCTCGAATGCTGTTTGGATTGCCCACCCTGGACAGAGCAGCATTACGCTAACGGGAACAGGTGTATGGTTAGTTACTGGTTTTTGGTCATGTGGCGCAGCTGCTTCGGCTATGTACCTATTTTTTTGTATAACGAATAGTGCTACTAAACCAAACCAGAGTGCTAGAATTGGTACTTTACCTTTGGATTCAACCATTCTATATTACACAGGGGTAGCGTATAGCTCGGGTGGTGCGTATGACACGATACCGATTTCTCATACTATAACTGCTGCTGGAACGTATTATTTTTATGTGGGTGGTTATACAAACGGCTGCGCATATAGATTGACCTTGACCAAAATAGCGTAAGATTTACTTATTTGAATATATTGCAACGCTACGAAGTGCTACTTTATAACGAAGCTGAAAAAGAGATATAGAACATACACAATTAGTAAATGATATAACACCATTTATTTCGCTCCATATTATAAATGAAACCCGTTACCACCGTTTTTCTCATCTTTCTTTTATTGACATTTCTATCCGGTATTTATTTCTGTGCCACACATGTCCATGTTGTAAATATATATGAAAACTTCGACCCGAAGCAAGACCTTCAAGGCCCTACCACGATTGATTGTCCCGATCTTCTCATTAAATCGGGGAATTCGCTTCTTCTTTTCAACTCCCGACTCCCGCAAATCCCCGGAACCAATCCCCTCCCCTTTTTTAGTTTAGACGAATATATCCAGTATTTAGAGAACCAGAGAAAGAAAGGGATTCATTGCCCCGTTCTCTTCGTTCAGGAAGAGAACAATACACAAGGCCAATCCGTCTTCCGTATCCGTCCGGATGTGTTTGATCCTCAAGGAGGACTACCGACAGCGCAGCAACAGCAGACCCCCTTCGGACAACCCTTCTCAAAAACCCAACCCAGTCCTGCTAGTTCCCCTATCCAAGTCATCGATTCCAGTGATGACAATCCAAAATGGAATCAAAATCAGACACAAGGATTCGACCCCACGAATTTCCACGTAGGCCAATATACGACTTTAGACGCTCTTCATGATTCCACTTATCAAGGCAAATCCCTTTCTGACAACCCGATGGATGCGAACTGGGGAGGCGTTCTCTACACCAAATCAGCAGTGGATTCTGGAAAATACAAGGAAAATGAAGTGGCACCCCCTTCCGCGAATGGTCCTTTCCAAGAAAAGAGCGACAATGTTCATGATCAAAAGATGGCGTCACAAAACAGTATTTTCGCATAGAGTAGGGGCCGCGACTACGTCGCTATAACCTACGGTTACTATGCCCCGCCGCTACTATGAAATGCGCTGTCGGGGCGCATGACCCCATCCCTTTACCATAAGAACCATTCTGTATGACTTCTATCCCTTTACCATAAGTCTTTATGACTTCTTCGAAGAGTGTCATAAAGGGTATATATACCAAAGGGCCCTACAATGGTGCAAAAAAAATATTTGGAAGGTTTCTCTCGGCTAAATATAAATGAAGCCAATTCTCTGGAATCTTTTTTTAGTAGGAGTTCTCCTGGTTTCTCTAACGATAGGGACGGCTGGTCCTATTGAACCCTTGTCCATGACAGATTTAGCGGATTATTCGCCAGTGATTGACATCTCCAACAATCCATTTGAGACAAATGTACCGAATCTTACTCCCTACGAATGGCCATCGTCTTCTCTTGCTCCTGCTGTGACGACTGCTGTGACGTCCGTTCCTTCATGGCTTCCAACTGGTACCCCATCGAGTTCGCCTGCGCCTACCACCAAAGTCCCCTCGAGTTCGCCTGCGCCTACCACCGGAGTCCCCTCGAGTTCGCCTGCCTCTACCACAGGAGTCCCGTCGAGTTCGCCTGCGCCTACCACAGGAGTCCCGTCGAGTTCGCCTGCGCCTACCACCAAAGTCCCATCGAGTTCGCCTGCGCCTACCACCAAAGTCCCATCGAGTTCGCCTGCGCCTACCACAGGAGTCCCGTCGAGTTCGCCTGCCTCTACCAGACCAAAATAACTTTATGAATTCTCCCCTAAGATGTCATAAAGGATTATATCCCCGAAAAATACCGGACGATTTCTTCGCCACATGTTTTAGGAATCCGTCTTGGTTTCCCCTTACATTCATACGTAATGTTCTCGAACTCCTTTGTCGAGAACCCGGTGCTCTTTATTTTCGCTAACAATCCGGAAAACCCGCCGAAAGCTTTCAAAATGGCCTGCGCATACAGAGCACTAATCCCCGGAATCTGGCAGAGCAAAATCTCGCCCATGTTCTCCGGTGTAATATTTTCCTTTTTGACTTTCTTCACAAACCCTGAATAGGCAGGGGCTTCCGGAGTGGGTGCCTCTAGTGGTGCCATCGTATCCGAAGGAACAAACGTATTCGCTAAAGGTTCTCCTGGAGGAATCAAATACCATGGCAAAACCCCCTTCATGAAATTGCGATCGATCTTGTCCGCCATATGTATCAAGAGTTCGGCGGTTTCTTGTAAGCCCGAGGTACGTAGGACAGCAAACCCTTTGAAATAATAAAGGGACGTCATCGCCGACAAGACCAGCTTTTTCTCTAAAGAGGTTCGTAACGAGGAGAACACGCCCTCAATCAAATAGACGACATTATGGGGGGCGAATCCCGACGCGTGTTTCAACCGATGACTCTGCTCTTCATACCTCTTGTCTTTAATACTCGCTAAAAGGTCTGAAAGGGATTTGCGCTCGACCAAGAGAACATCCTTCCCCTCATCTGTCTTAAAGAGAATATCGCCAATGGGGAGCGCTTGGGTCTCTAGCGTGGCGTAATTGGGGTCATTCGCTATCATTAGCCGGCATTTCTCGATGAGGTCGTGTTCTCGAACATCCATAATCATTCGCATGGCGTGAATAGGGGAAATGTTCTCTTCTGTTTGTATGGTTTATTGAGAACATTAGAAGAATATACCTTTATGACAAATGTTGATATGTCATAAAGAAATCAATTATATAATTACTATTTAGCCTATTATTAGTAGGATGCTAATAAGAAGGGAGGGGTCGTAGGGGAACCGTAGGTTCCCTACTTTAATAGTGAGCACCACCCATCCAGTAACCAGTCGTAACACTAGAACCAATAGGACGATGTTGTTTCACATTCGGGTTGGCAGTTAGCTGGAGCTGTCTAAGGGAGCAGCAGCGGGTCTGGTAGCTGCTGCATCCAAGGGCAATCGCACTCCATGATGTGCGACCGATTTGGTAAGGAAATCCGGCCTTCTTGTCTCCTCCTCCCTGGTTTCGGTTGATGATTTGATCGTAGTTTCTGGCACGTGAAGCGGCGTTTGAAAGTCCCATCTTATATACAGTCCAAAGATATTTTCCTAAACACGGGTATAAAATTGAAGAGAATCCACGAGAGATGGGGTTCGGTATACCATGAATCTATTGAACGACGACGACATCCGTATTGAAAAACGCGAAAACGGCCAAGACGTCTACATTTTCGACCCCTACAATCCCCTAAATCAAGAAATCACGCAGCCGGAAGTCGAAGGGATTCTGGCGCGGTATGGCCTCCAATTGACCGTCTCGAATTTCCATCTCTATCGCCGCGCATTCGTCCATCGGTCGTATATTCGCCGACCAGCCCTAGAAAACGCGCAAAACAATATCGAAATTGTTCCTAAACCCGGCGAATGTTTGGATCTCTATACCAAATCGAACGAACGCCTCGAATTCGTCGGGGACGGGATCCTCGAATGTATTACTAAATATTATCTCTACCGCCGATTCCCCAAAGAGAATGAAGGCTTTATGACCGAGAAGAAAATCGCGCTTGTGAAGAATGAAGCCATCGGCAGACTGGCTCTCGAAATGGGTCTGCATAAATGGGTCATCCTTTCTAAAAACGCGGAATCCAAACAAATCCGGACGAACTTGAAAAAACTGGGATGCTTGTTCGAGGCGTTCATCGGCGCCATGTTTCTCGATTACAATCACCTAAAGGTGAAGGACGAAGACCGTTGGTTTGAAACCACCTTTTTGACAGGTCCGGGATTCCAGATGGTCCAGATCTTTGTGGAGAACGTATTTGAGAAGCATGTCGATTGGATGAATCTGATACAGAATGACGACAATTACAAGAATATCCTACAGGTCAAAATACAGAAGGAGTTCAAAGTGACGCCGCATTATATGGAGGTGGTGGAGCATGATGCCGATACAGGGTATCATATGGGTGTTTATCTTTGTTTAGGACAACCGGCTTTTGGATTGAAACATCATCATTC
>Ga0114978_10000618_pt1 | contig 30563 bp, 25 predicted proteins | sample S_140212_EF_Meta_FD_87027 | JGI IMG/M metagenome (GOLD analysis project Ga0114978, IMG submission 87027) | Freshwater microbial communities from Lake Simoncouche, Canada to study carbon cycling - S_140212_EF_MetaG | ecosystem: Environmental > Aquatic > Freshwater > Lake | place: Lake...
AAAAACAGATATAAAAACAAATAAAAAATCAAATAAAAAATCAATATTAAAAAAAAAAGTTAATACTTTAAAAAGGTATAAAAAATTAAAAAATAAATCTTTAAAGAAATTTTAAAATAACCATTATGATAATTATAAATAAATTGCGTTATTTATAATTAATTTAAATATTTGTAAAGGGACAAGTATTTAAAGATTAAAAATTAAAGGGTATATATAATGAATTTATCTAATAAAAATATTTTAACCATACAGACCGTCCAAATAGCCCCTTTTAGAACTCTTATGACGGCGCTTAAAGATATTCTGCTAGAAACCAATATTACTTTTTCAAAGGAAGGAATCAAAATTATTAATATGGATAAATCTCATACTATTTTGGCGCATTTATCCCTCTATGCCGGCAATTTTGAAGTATATGATTGTAAGATGGATAAAATTATTATCGGCGTAAACATGTTTCATTTATTTAAATTGATTAATACCATCGACAATGATGATACATTAACGATTTATATTGAAGAAGCAGACTATACTGATGGTATTGTTCAATATCTGGGTTTAAAGTTTGAAAATGGCGACATTAAACAACACAAGATTCAAAAATTGCGTTTAATCGAGCCGGATACCGAGGAACTAGATGTGCCGGATGTAAAGTTTTCCTCAGTGCTTAACCTGCCTTCGGTTGATTTTCAGAAAATAGTGCGTGATCTTTCATGTATATCTGATAAAATCGAGATTAAATCAATTGCTACAAATGATGGAGCTGAATTGATTTTTAAAGTAGTTGGCGGGTTCGCAACGGCAGAAATACGACGGGCAGAATCAGACGGAAGTATGGAATTTATTCAAAAGCAAGATACCAGTAAAATTATTCAAGGCGAGTTTTCGTTGAAAAATCTAGGCTATTTTATTAAATGCACTAATCTGTGTAATCAGATCGAGATGTATTTAGAAAATGATATGCCGTTGGTGGTTAAATACAATGTGGCCTCCTTAGGCGAAATTAAATTGGCTTTGGCGCAATTACCGTCGTCTTAATATATTTTGTTAGTCCGCAATTTCCTTCTGGAATTTGTTTTTTTTAATTTTCTCGTGTTTCTTTTTGTATATTTATTCCTTTTAGATGTATTCCTTTTTGTAGAATTATTTTTCTTAGTTTTTTTATAAAATCTCTTATTTCGTTTCACTCCTCCTTTTGCTGTGCTAACAAGCTGATCATACTTAACAAGTTCTTTATTATATTGAATATTTGCTAATTCAGCAAACTGAATCAGGTCATACGCAACTACAATTTCATCGGTGCTTTTTGCTACAAAGAGACCATAATTTTCTAATTCTCTAATATCTGTATATATATAAGTTTCTTCTCCAACTTCCTGTTGAATAACATAATTTAAATTAGAAAATATTTGACTACAATAATTTTCATGTATTTGACCCAACCCTTGTTTTGTTTGTAATTCTAAATTAAATTGTGATAGTTCACTGATATTGGTCTTAAAAGATATTTTCGAATAATCTATTGGTGAATTATCAATTTTTTGGTCCTTCTTTATAGCCATAAAAGGATTATAAAAGATTAGATATATGTATACATATAATATCATAAAATTATTCACATTATTCATCATATCGTTAAAATTCTTAATCTGGTCATCTGTAAATGTTATAGAAGAGTCTTGGCTAGTTAATAAATAATACATATATTGAAAGCCATAAAGTCCTTCATTATTTTCAGGTAAACCACTGGAATAAAATTCATTTCTTCTAGTAATATTTTCAATGTATATTTGTCTATAAAATGTATAATCAATATTTAAAAATCCTAATAAAGTGTTCTTATCAACATTTCTTTTAGATTCTCTTTTGTTAGAACCAGATGCTGTTATATTACTATTTATGTATTGTATAGCTTTCTCCTTCAATGTTGGAGTATTCTCTATAATTTTCATTAATTCAGTTGACATTACCTCTCTCGTGGATTTATAATCTAATCTTTGAGTATTAACAGATAATTTTTTTAATATAGCATCAACACTAACTTCATTCATCTTTTTACCCTCTAATGTTTTCCAGATAGATTGGTCAATCGACATAGCTTGATTCGCCAAAAATACTAATTGGGCAAATTTAAAAGTTGTTTTACCGATTAAAGCATTAATCTCAAGAATAATTGGATTTATGTAATGTTCAACAATAAAATTACGTCTATTTTCAATAAATGTGCTTTTATTCATATTCTGAAGAGATTTTCTAAAACTAGGATTTGCGCAGCCTTTTTCTTCTTGCCATTTAGGATTTTTTGTTGCTGTGCCAGTTCCTTGCCCCCAAATATCATTTAATACTCTATTAATTCCTATTAAATTTGGTGTATATTTTTCCATATCATCAGGTGCGTTTAAATCAAATGATAAAAAACTGGTGGCACTTTTTATTTGATTACAACAACGGTGTGAACGCGCGTATTCTAATAAATAATTTTTAGCATAAGGCGTATCGGCAACTTCTTCTAATCGTTTAGGTTTAGTAAATGTTTTTCTATTTTCCTGTATTATACCAGTTAAAGCAAGAGCCTCCGCTATAGGTAATACATGTTCTAATTCCATTGTATGCCCGGTCTCATTTATTCGTAACCCGCAAATATAACAATCACCAGATTCCCATTGATCTATAAAAAATTTAGCATTATTATAACATATGTGTGCTGAACCTAAAGTAATAATATATTTAGCCAATGCGAGCGTGTTTAGACCTTGTGTTTGTGGAGGTTGTAATTCTGTAACATCCCTTGCGCCGGTACCTATGTCTTTTGTAGATTTATTAAAAAATAATTCTAATATTCCCGTAGATGTTGTTGGTATTCTTGTAGGTAATGTATCCATATAAATTATAATAATATTATAATAATTTATGGTATTATAATTTACGGTATTATAATAATTTACGGTATTATAATAATTTACGGTATTATTATAATAAAATTATAATTTATAAATTTAAAACCAGGGTTTTAATTCTAGCTGTTTATCATTTGAATAAGATAATACGGGCATCGCGAGAGGCACAACTAGGGTGCTGGCATCCGTTTTATATTTCATATAACCTTCAGCTTCGCCATACACTTGATGAATCGTATATTTAAGCACAAGGTTATTTAATTCTTCTATTTGTTGAGGAATATTTATTGCTAAATTTTTAGAATTTTGTAAAAAAATACTTCTCATGACTATTTTTAATTCGTCATAACTTTGTTCACCTATAATATAGTTTCCATTCGATTTTTTATAAACACCAGCCCTTATTCCATTTTGTATCATTTTAATATTATTAGAACTAAAAAATGCGTCAGATAAAGGCGTATTGTTCCAATTTCCAGTCATCGCGTCTCTAAATGAAGAACTTTCATTAATAGGGATGCGGTCAGTCATGGAAAAACGTAAATCAGTGTTTGGACCTAATATATCTACTCTTCCATTACTACTTGTGCAATTCATTATTATATATATTGAAACTAGAAAAATATTGCTATTATTAATTAATATATTATGTAATATAAATATATATATGAGTAGTTTTCAAGATACAGTTATTTCAGTAGCACTATTTTGTTTAATTATAACTTTATTAATAATCGGAATAGCATTATATCGTAATAGGGCTAGTTTAGCGTTTCCTCCAGTTGTGGCGGATTGTCCTGATTATTGGATAGATAGTTCAGACGGGAATGGAGCAAGTTGTAAAAATGTGAAGAATTTAGGAAACACATCATGTAATCAAACTATGGATTTTTCTACATCTAATTGGTCTGGTAATAAAGGCCTCTGTAATAAATCAAGATGGGCCAAATCTTGTAATCTAACATGGGATGGAATTACTACAAATACTAATATTTGTAGAACTTCAAATAATTAAAAAATGAAATATGTAAAAATGTATATGTAATAAATGTATATGTAATATACAAATAGTATAAATATAAAAATATATTAAAATTTATGATGAATCATTTAAATCTTAATAACATGAATCTTAATAACATAAATCTTAATAACATGAATCTTAATAACATGAATCTTAATAACATAAATCTTAATAACATGAATCTTAATACTATAAATTTCAATAAAACATTAAATAGAGAGAAAACAGAAAAAGATATTATAAAAACTCTCAGCGAATTTGAAAGTAATAAAAAAAATCTTTCATTCAAAAGAGGGGTATATGTATACGGAACACCCGGAAGTGGAAAAACCGAATTCGTAATGAGGCTTCTCAAGGAAATGAATTATGATGTTATTAAATATGATACAGGAGATATAAGAAATAAATCTATAATAGAAACTATAACAAAACATAATATGTCTGATAAGAACGTAGTTAGTTTATTTAAAAAAAAAGTAAAACCGATTGCGATTGTAATGGACGAAATCGATGGCATGAATAATGGAGATAAAGGCGGAATAAACGCATTAATTAAACTTATTAGACCAAAGAAAACAAAAAAACAGATTTTAGAAGACATTTCATTTATACCTATAATTTGTATTAGTAATTATCATATAGACAAAAAAATAAAAGAACTTATGAAAGTATGTCATACCTTTGAACTTAAAACACCTACAAATATTCAAATACAAAGCATTATTGACGAAAATATGCCTAATTTAGATAAATCTATAGTGCCTGATATAATAACATATTTACAAGGAGACCTTAGAAAAATAACAACGCTTTATAATATATATAAAAATAATTTCAGTATTTTAAAAAATGAGTTAATAAAGAATATTTTCAAACCTAAATCGTATAATGATGATACGAAAGAAATAACAAAAAGATTATTAAACGAAAAATTTAGTATAAATGACCACATCACCTTAATGAATGAAACCGATCGAACTATTGTTGGCTTATTGTGGCATGAAAATATTATTGATAATCTTAATAAAACTCCAACAAAAGATGCGATTAATTTTTATTCTAAGCTTCTAGATAATATGTGTTATGCTGATTATATTGATAGAATTACTTTTCAAAAACAGATATGGTTATTTAATGAAATGAGTTCACTTATGAAAACCTTTCATTGTAATAAAATGTATCATGATACTTTTACAAAAGCCCAAAGGTCAGCATCGCCAGATATTAGATTTACAAAAGTCCTAACAAAATATAGTACCGAGTATAATAATTCTTTATTTATACAAAATATTTGCCAGCAACTTAGCATTGATAAAAAAGATGCTTATTCGTATTTTTTAGATTTACGAAATAATTATTCAGAGGAAGACATATATGGTATGCTGAATGTATATGATATTGGAAAACTAGATATAAATCGTATGTATAGATATATAGATAAATATACAAATAAAGAAAGTATAACACAAGATGAATTTATTATAGATGAAGAAACCGCATTAATCGATGATGTATCCGCTTCAGTAGAAATGTAATTTTTATATCTTATGTAACAAGATATAAAATTAATATAAAATTTTTAAAATCTTTATATTTTAATATAAAGATTTTAAAAATATAAATTTAAATTTAAATATAAATATAAAGATTTTTTATTATTAAAATTATTGATGGAATTGATTATAACTGAGATAGAAAAAAAACAAACCATTTGTTTAAACATGATTGTTAAAAATGAAGCAGATATAATAGTAGATACATTTAATAATATATTATCTTATATCAATTTGGATTATTGGGTTATATCTGATACCGGATCAACCGACAGTACAAAGGAAGTCATTATTAATTTTTTTAAAGAAAAGGGGATTAAGGGTGAATTAGTAGAACATCAATGGCATGATTTTGGTTATAATCGTTCAAAAGCGCTTGAATGTGCGTATAATAAAACGGATTACTTATTAATTTTTGATGCGGATGATAGATTCTATGGAACTTTTAAATTACCAGATGTATTATGTGCGGATAACTATCATTTAAAATTTGGTAAAGGATTTGAATACAACAGACCATTATTAATTAATAATAGAAAACAATGGTGTTTCAGAGGCGTGTTACATGAATATCTTTCGCCCTTAAATGATAATACTTATCGATCGAGTGATAATATAGTTGGAGATTATTATGTCGATTCTGGAAAATTTGGAAATCGTAGCAAAAATCCAAATAAAGCTCTGGATGATGCTAATATTTTAAAAGAAGCATATGAAAAAGAGTTAATAAACCCAACCGGACTCGCAAATAGATATGCGTTTTACTGTGCGCAAAGTTATAAAGATTGTAGTGAAAATATAAAATCTATTGAATGGTATAAAAAAGTACTAACATTAGATACGTGGGAACAAGAGAAATATTACGCATGTTTAATGATTGGTGATTTATATAATAGAATAAAGGATGAAGAAAAATCGGTTTTTTATTATATGAAAACGGTAGTGTATGATTCGGAAAGAATGGAAGGGATTGTTAATGCGATGGATTACTATCGTAGCACAGGACAACATTTATTAGTAAATGCATTATATCATCAATTTAAGAATTATGATAAAAATATATCAGGTTATAATAAATTATTTATTGATACCATAAAACATAAGGATTTGATAGAATATAATAATTCAATTTCTGCGTTTTACACTAAAGATAAACAAAGTGGGTACCTTTGCTGTAAACAAATTATATTAAATAATATAATTTCCCCTGTCTTAATGATAAATACTATGAATAATATTATATTTTATCAGGATTTTTTGGATCAAGAGAATGATGTAGAAATTTTATTTAATAAAATAGATTTTATCCTTGATACTAATAATATTAATAAAATAGGTAAAAATATATGGCAAATTTTATATGATAAAATGCAATCTAAAAAGGAGTCTAAAAAGGACTCTAAAAATGAATATAAAAAAGAAATTAATTTACTTAATACCATAAGCGATACAAGCGATACCATAAGCATAAGCGATACCATAAGCATAAGCGATACCATAAGCATAAGCGATACCATAAGCAATAGCCATATAGATACTATTGTAAGAGAAATGAATATTTTACATACTCAAAAACGAGAGTTTAAAAAAGCATATGAAATGTATGTTAGCGCAATCGCATTAAATAAAAATACAGAAGATAAAAATTTTTATAAATTAGAATATGAATATTCTCTTTTTGCGTTTTATAATGGAATTAAAAATATCGATAAACAAATAATTACTGTTTTTAATAATTGCGAAGATTATAATATAATAAGAAATGTATTATCTAATATGAAATTTTATAAGCATGTATTAACCGCGGAAAAAACTATTAATTTAAATTTATCAATGAATCATGTATTCAATGGAATTAGTTATTTTTTTAACTCGTCGTCAAGTTGTATTATTCCAAATAAAACAAAGGATGGTTATTTATTAAATGCGCGTTTAGTTAATTATAAATATAATGATAAGGGAGATTACGCAGATTGGGGGGAAATACCTAATATAGTTACCATGAATAAATATATAGAATTATCGAATAATTTTGAAATACAATATGAACAACTATTAGAACCTACATACGAAGACGTCTTGCATATAGGAACAGAAGATGTTCGTATCTTTAATCATAAAGATAAAATTTCTTTTTTAGGTACAATTTATTACAATAATAATAAAAATGTAGGGATAGTTCACGGTGTATATGATATAAAAAATAAGTTAGATGGGACTCAAATAATTCCTTTATTTAATATGAATTCTGAATGTGAAAAAAATTGGGTATATTTTAATTATAACGGTGAATTACGGGTAATTTATAATTGGTTTCCATTAAAAATATGTAAAATAAAAGAGGATGATCATACACTTCTTGAATTAATTGAAGAAAAACCAATGCCTAATTTATTTAAATATGCGCGTGGTTCTACTTGTGGCGCAGAATATAATAACGAAATATGGTTTGTAATCCACATTGTTTCCTATGAATCACCGAGACATTATTATCATGTAATAGTTATTTTTGATAAAAATATGAATCTATTGAGATATTCTGCGCCTTTTAAATTTGAAGACATCTGCATTGAATATTGTTTGGGCTTAATAGTAGAAGATTCTCGTATAATAATGAGTTATAGCACAATGGATAGAACAACAAAAATTGCTACCTATAATAAAAGTTATATAGATGGAATATTAATATATGGAATTAAAAATCAACACATTAGTGAAAAAAATAATAATATACCTATTAAAATTATAAATTTGAAACGAAGACAAGACCGTAAAGACAATACAAAAAAGTTATTAGATATATCCAATGTATCAAATTATGAATTTATAGAAGCGGTTGATGGTAAAACATTAATTCCTACCTTAGAACTAAAAGATTTATTTAATGATAATAATTTTAACAATAGGCGAGGCGTTATTGGCTGTGCGTTGAGCCATTATAATTTATGGAAAAGATTAATTAATGATACAAGTAATGATTTTTATCTTATTCTTGAAGATGATATTTCAATATGCGAAAATTTGAGCCAAAAGTTGGAACAACTTAACCATGAGTTCATATCTAAAGATATAATATTTTTAGGTTATCATATGTGGAGGAGTAAGAGAAATAAGGTAAAAGATATATATGATATTCAATCCGAACAAATAAATATAGAAAAATATAATGAGAATTTATATATTGGCGGTACCTTTTCTTATTCGATTAATAAATCAGGAGCACAAAAAATGATAGATTATATAAATAAAAATGGAATTAAGTGTGGAATAGATTATTTAATTAAACGTAATACAAATTTGGATATATATGAAAGTCAACCACATTTAATTTTTTCAGAGTGGAATGAGGGTTTAGGTAAAGAATTTGATACGGATATTCAAAATAATTTTGATAGTATAGATTTTACTTCCTTATATAAAAAAAATATAGAAGAATTAAAAAAGGAATTTATATTTATGAAACAAATGGATCAAGTAAATGAAGATATATACTTTAAAAAATTAAGTTTTGAAGAAATGTTGTTACACGCATTAACTGATAAAAAATGTGTAGCATTTAATACATTAGGGTTTTTTAAAAGCAACGTTACAAATTTACAACCATCTCCATATTTTAAAATGGAAGATGGACTATTTATAAAAAAGGAATTTTATAAAAATTATATGAATAATTTTATTCTTAAAACTAATGTAGAAAATAATGTAGAAAATAATGTAGAAAAATCTAAAATTAAACGCGTAAAAATGTTATGTAATTGGTGTTCTTCTAAACAATTATGCTTAGAATGGTCTAATATGTGCACAGATCCATCTAATTTTAGATGGAATGATATAGAAATTACATGGGATAATACAAATATTGATTATTATGTTATTATTAATTATCCTCAAGATAATGAATATTACAATCCATTAAAAACTATTGTATTTCAGATGGAACCATGGGTATATGATAAAAATAGAAATTGGGGTGTAAAAGTTTGGGGAGAATGGGCAAATCCAGATAAAAGTAAATTTTTATCTGTAAGAGGAAGAAAAACAGATACTCATAATAACGTATTTTGGCATATAGAATTAAATTTAAATCAACTATTAACAATGAAGTTTGAAAAAACAAAAGAAAATAAAATTTCTACTATATGTAGTTCTAATTATCATGATGAAGGGCATATATTACGTATTGAATTTTTAAAATTTTTAGAAAATAAAAAAAATAAGGATGATAATTTATGTGTAGATATATATAATAGAGATAATAATCATAATTTTAAAAATTATAAGGGTCCTTTAACTGCGTACATAGATAAAAGTTTAGGGATTGTTCCGTATAAATACTATTTTATGATGGAAAATAATTTTGAAAAAGATTTTATTACAGAAAAAATATGGGAACCTATTTTATGTGAAACATTATGTTTCTATTATGGATGTCCTAATATTTCTGATTATTTAGATCCATTATCATATGTTTTATTAGATGCGAACGATTTTGAAAAGTCTTACTCTATTATTAAAACAGCAATTGAAGAAGACTGGTGGTCACAAAGAATTGATATTATACGGAAAGAAAAGGATAAAATATTAAATCAGATGAGTTTTTTTCCAATTGTAGATAAAATTATAAAAACCGATGTATCTAAAATTAATGTTTTTTTATAGCTAATTGATAACCATTATGAATTAAAATATATTGACCATCATATTTTTCTAGAAATGTGTTCATAGTATTTTTTATTTGAACACCATCTCCTCCTCCATAATCATCCATCCACATTATACCATTTTTTTCTAAAACATTAAATGAATTTTCCATATCTCTTTTTATAAAATCTGGTTCATGGCTACCATCAATATATATAAAGTTATATGTTTTATTATTATTTTCAAAAAATTTGTCTGATGTATTTTTATGTATTGTTATTTTATCTGAATTTTTACAAATCGAAATATTATAATCAAAATTCATTTCTTCATTATTATTTAAAAATTGACTATGGTCGTTATCAGTTATAGATAAAAATGGGTCTACGCAAGTTAACATTGAATTTTGATTATCAAGAAAATTATCAGCAAAAAAAACACTAGATAATCCTTCAAAACAACCAATCTCTAATATTTTATTTTCTGATGACTTATCTAAAAATTGTTCTAAATTTTGGTTTATCTCAGAATTTATAAACCAAGTTTGCGAATATTTATAATTATTCATTATAATAAGTATAAGTATAAATATATTCATATTTATATTTATTATAAATGTCTAATTGTCTTGTCTTTGAAGATGGTATTTTAATTGAAAATTCTATAAGTGATAATTTATTATGGGCTGGACTTTGTTCTGCAGCAACCTGTAATGGGAAAATAATTGAATATGTTCAATCGTGTTTACCAAAAAATACAATATTTGTTATTCCGAGAAGTGATGGAAATATAAATAGAATCAAAGATAATAATTTTCATGATGTAGATTGGGATAACCAAATACAACCATATCTTGATTACGCAAAGAAAAAAGGAAAGGTTTTTATTTTAGGAACACTTTGTCAGATTGATGAAGAAAAAGATATAAATTATTTATATTTACCTTTAGATGATAATTTTTTTAATTATGGGATAAATTATTATTTTAATCCTGATAATTTTCCTTCGTGGGATAAACGAAGTACTAAGTTATGTTGGCGGGGTAGTTGTAGTGGTGTAAGAGGTTCGCAATCTTTACGCGCAAGATTTGTAGAAGCTATACATAAATATGATATAAATGAAAACGTAAAACTTTCTAATTGGTGGATAGAGAAATGGCATGATGGTAATACTATACCAGAATATTATTTTGCTGATAGATTACACTATACAGAATTTTTTAATTATAAAATTTTTTTTATTGTAGATGGAGCATGTATTGCTTCAAATCATATGTATGGGTTTGCTACAGGAGCGATACCATTTTTGTTATCTAATGCTAATTGCTGGTTTTCCCATTTAATACTTCCATATGTTCATTATATTCCAGTTAATTATGATTTAAGTAATCTAATTGAACAGATTGAATGGGTAAAAAATAACGATGATAAAGCAAAAATAATCGCAAATAATGCGTCACATTTTGCTAAAATATATTTTTCAAGCGAATATCAAAAAAAATATATAAAGGAAAATATAGAAAATATAGTTTTAAAATGCGATGATAATTTTATAAAAAATAAAAATAGTATTAGAAATAAGCTAAAAATTAAATATGGTTTAATTGATAAAAATATTGATGTTACAGACATTTGTTTATTAAAGTTGATAAATAATAATATTATTACAATTCCGACAGGAGACAATAATAGAGCTAAGTATTTTGGAGACCCTATTCCATATATTCTAAAAAAAATATTTATAATCATCGATGATAACCAAATAGAATACGAGGATTTTTATACAATAAAAATTAACATATTAAATAATGAAATTAATACTCATAAAATTAATACTCATGATATAGATAATAAAACAGCAACACTCCACTCAAGTTTAAAAATTATGTATGGTAGTTTTAATGATGAATTGCCCGAACAAAAAATGGTAGTTAGATATTTAACAGGAAATGAAAAAGTTTTAGAGATTGGTGGAAATATAGGAAGAAACTCTTTAATTATTGCTAGTATTTTAGTAAATAATGAATATTTTGTAACTTTAGAATCCGATAAAAATATAGCAAATCAATTGATTAAAAATAGAGATTTAAATAATTTTAATTTTAAAATTGAAAATTCTGCATTATCAAAAAGAAAATTAATTCAAAAAGGTTGGGAAACAGAAGTAAGTGATGAATTAAAAGAAGGATACACGTGGGTTAATACTATTACATTAGATGAATTAAAAGAAAAATACAATATTGAATTTGATACATTAATATTAGACTGTGAAGGAGCGTTTTATTATATTTTAATGGACATGCCTGAAATATTAAATAATATAAATTTGGTTATTATGGAAAATGATTATTGGGATATATCTAAAAAACAGTATATAGATAATATATTATTCAAAAATAATTTTTATATAGATTATGTAGAAAGTGGGGGCTGGGGTCCTTGCTATAATAATTTTTATGAAGTATGGAAAAAAAATACATAAGAATTGTATACATAAGAATGGTATACATAAGAATTGTATACATAAGAATGGTATACATAAGAATTCGTATACGTAAGAATTTTTATATATAAAATATTTTATATATAAAAAACAAAATGATTATTGAGTAAGACTCGAAAATAATTCATTTTTTGTTTGTAGCCAACTTTCAATAAGCGCTGGACTAACCGTACAATTTCGATGGCGCATAAACTCTTCAGGTGAATCATAGTAAAGATGGATTGGATTAGGATTCACTTGTCCTACGTCTGCTCGTCGCTTACGGCCAGGAAGTTTTGCGCCGTTTTTATCATGTACACCCAACGTATCTACTACCTTGAATAAACGTTTCGAATCTTTTGAACCCACCTTCCATGGGTAAGCCACTCCAGTAATGGCGTTCTTGATAAATGTATCTTGGCCATTCGACGGATAGTACGCGCGCTTTTTAACCCGATTCACAAACTTATTTCGGTCATTCTCGTCACGGTCAGAATAATTTTCATACTCATCATCGCGTCCAGTTGGGTAATTGTGTTCATAATCCATCGCTCTAGTGATACTATAGTATAACAAAAAGTCTTTATTTACTTTTCATTTATATATTATTTTCATTTATATAGTAGTAATAGTCAATTGTTTAGTCAATACTTCTATTTCCATGTCTTTCCCTTTAAGCTGATCGGTTAAATACTCAATTTGATTTTTCTGTTGTTGTAATATCTGAACAATTTGGTCCATCGTAAGAACCTGCGGTGGATTATTTCCTTGCTGAAAAACAATCTGGTTATTTTGTTTATTTTGCGATTGAAAATCTTCTAACTGTTTTTTACGGGTTTCTTCAATTTCCAACATTTGTTTCAGCACATCTGGTTTCATTTCGGGTCGCCCAGCCTCATAATTTTTTAATAAATTTTCTATTTTATTCATATAAAAATCCTTCATCTCGGCATCTTTAATAAACATATCTACCGTTTTTGAAGATTCTTTTACATAATTAGGTTGTATATTATCTAATAATTTTTTTTTATCAAAGGTGTTGTGGTCATGAGAGAAAACCAGTATACTATGTAAAGGATCTAATTGGACAAAAGGGACCGTATAATTTTTCAAAAAGGCCTTTTCTTCAGCCAATGCCGCATTATTTTCGTAAGAATGGTCTTTTAATAGGTCTCGTTTAAACGCAAAAGTTCCGGCAGTGGCGTGATTTGGGCCATAGGGTCCGAATTGATACATTTTATTAATATGTTTAAAATAAATATACATTTCACTACTACCCGCACAAAGCGCATCCGGGTTTGCGCGTAAACGATCGACCGCATGGGAAACTCTTGTTGGTGGATAATAATCATCATCATCCATATAAACCAATATACTTCCTTTTGATTTTTCATGCATTATATTTCTTTTCTCTCCTAGTGGCATTTTCTTATCATATGAAAAATATTTAACTTGCGGAATGTGTGTAACTAAGTCACCTATTTTATCTGTTCCATCATCAATGATAATCCATTCCATTCGATCTTTTGGATAATCTTGATGGTTAAAACATTTTATCATGTATTCGATGAAGGGTCTTCTATTAAACGTAGGCGTACATACACTTACAAATGGTTTATAATTTTTAATTGTATTCTTTTTAGAAGGCATTAATATATTTTATAATAATTATTATTTATATTGTATATTATTGATATTATAAAAGAATTGACATTGTAAAATAATTTATTGATATTATAAAAGAATTGATATTATAAAAGAATTGACATTGTAAAATAATTTATATTATTGATATGATAGTCATTAACCCATATAGACACATATAAAACATAGTTATTGTGGGATTTAATGCTATTGCTGATGCGACAAAAACCAATGCGCCAAACAACATAAAAAATATGTTTACATTACATTTTATTATATCTTTAAGAAGATCCATGTCCGTCATTCCAGGCATTAAGACAAATAAATAAATATATTGTAAAAACTGTACAAAAGCCATACCATGTACAAATGGAAATAAAAACATTAGAAAGAAAGTGAGTAACCCCCATTTCCAATTGGTTTTAAATGCGTTAAATAAACCTGTGCCTAAAGTACCAATAAAAACAAGAGGAGCAAGACTAATTGTTAATATAGAAATTAAAAATATAAGAAAAATATTATTTACAGAAGAAAACAATGGAACATATTCTCTTATAATTTTTCTATTCATAATAAATGTTTCGGCTGTTGTAACAGCAAACCAGTTTTTAAATCTCTGGAATAGTCCTCTCGTATTTGCTTCTGATTTACGCATATAATATGGCCAATTAGACATTCTAGATTTACCTTTCATGCCACATGAATATCCGCCTCCGTCTTGTTGGTCAGGTTTGAAATAAGCGTTTATATTTATTGGAAGTAAATTATTTAGTACGGAATCATCTGTATTACTTATAAAAATGAAATTAGATCCTAAAACCAATATAAATAAGCTTAATAAAAAAAATACAATACAATATATTAAAAATTTAGCCCAATTATTAGGCTTGCCTGTATTTGTTTGATTTTGTTCTTCTGTAACTATATTATCCTGAATAGAAGACATTTTATATTATATAAATATTTTATTATATCGTATAAATATATATGGTTTCAAAAACTAGGAAATTAAATAATAGGGGAACAAAATTAAAATTAAATAAAAATAAAACAAAACGGGTATCTTATACAAATAGAGAAATAATTGATATATGCGAATCCGAAAAATATATAGATGTGGAAGACAATCTGTTTACAAAAAGATATGAAAAAGAAATGAGTAAAAAGCCATTATATCTAAGAGATATAGGTGAATACAAAAAATATTTAATTAAGGAATTTACCCACATTTCAAATAAGGATTTAAATTATGAAACTAAATTAACAAAGGATGATTTTTATAGTTTTATAAATAATGATTGGATAAATCAAATTGATGAAGAGAAAAATAAAAAATTCTATGTAGAATTAGATAATTTTAGAATAGTCCAAGAAAAGGTATATTTTCAATTAATAGATTACGTGAAAAACTATATAAAAGATAATAAGGGGTCAAAACAAGCGACAGCAATTAATAATTTATATCAATCAATAACTAATAATACTATTGATTCTACTAAAAAACATGCTAAAAATATATTAGATCAAACCAATGATTTTATAAAAAAAAATGATATGTATGGATTACTGGTTGATTTAAATTCAAATGAAATAATTTCATGGGGCTCACCAATTCAATGGTCATTATTACCCGATGAAAAAAATGTTAAAAAATATATTAGTCATCTATCAACTCCACAATTAAGTATATATGATTATCTTATATACATTGATGACCCTGATGATGATAAGGAGACAAAACAGTATAAAAAATTCGTAAAAGATAATTTTTTTATATATGTTGACGAAGTTTTTACCGCCTGTCTAGGAAATAATCACGGTTACAATCCGCAAGATATATGGGATATTGAATACGATATGTTAGATGCGATGGGTTGTGAAACTTTTAAAAAGGAAGACCCAAACAATTATAATGTAGTTACCGCGGATGAATTGAAACATACATTTGATTTTGATTGGGATACTTTTACAAAATTATTAGGTTTTCAAACCCCGCCGAAAAAAATAATAGTTTCTAGCTTAAATGCTCTTAAATGTATAACGCAATTGTATAAAAAAAATTGGAATACGCCAAAATGGAAAACTTACTGGTTATATATACATTACAGACAACTTATTCGATTTGAAACTTCTTTAAGACATATCCATTATAAATTTTTTAATAAAACATTAGAAGGACAGCCTATAATTATACCTGCTGAAATATATCCTATATATGCTTTATCATTTTGTTTTAATACATTTTTATCAGAGCAATATACACTTCATAATCAAAATCATGTATATGAAAGTTATGTAAAAAGATTAGTAAAAGATTTAAAATATTTATTTATCCGAAAACTTAAAAAAAATACATGGCTATCACAAAAAACAAAGGCTACGGCTATTAAAAAATTAGAAAAACTTGAAATATTTGTAGGCAATCCTGGAAAATTGAGATATGACCCTTTATTAAACTATTCAAACAATGATCCCTGGGAAAATATGCGGTTACTTGGAAAGTGGAAACATAAAAAATATATTAATTTAGAAGGAAAAAATGTTATTGATATACCTGAATTTGATTGGCAGAATTTTAAATTGGTTGGAACGCAAAATTATATGGTAAATGCTTACTATCGCCCAACAAGCAATTCTATATATGTTCCAGCGGCTTATTTACAGCCACCCTTTATTGATTTAAAAGAACGCGGTATGGAGTATAATTTAGTATTTATTGGCTATACAATTGGTCACGAATTATCCCATTCTTTAGATGATATGGGTAGTAATTATGATGAAAACGGCAATTTAAATAACTGGTGGACAGACGAGGACAGAAAAAAATTTAAATTGAAAATAAAAGATGTAGTAAATCAATATGAATCATTCGCAAAACGGGATGGAATAAAGTTTGATGCGGAATTAGGCGTGGGAGAAGATTTAGCAGATATTTCTGGATTAGCTTTAGTAGAAGAATATTTGCTTGAGTTTAATAAAGGAAATGATTTATATAATAGAATTATGAAACTCTCTTTAGAACAATTTTATATGCAAGTAGCGATGCAAGGCCGGCAAAAAATATATAAAAGCGCAATTAAAGCACAACTTAAAATGAATCCACATCCTTTAGAAAAATATAGATGCAATTGTCCTTTAGCACGTTTAGAATTATTCAAGACAATTTTTAATATTAAAAAGGGCGATGGAATGTGGTGGCATAATAATGATACAATATGGTAATGGACCTATTTCACTTATTTCATTTATTTCATTTATTTCATTAATTTTAGCCAATTTAATTAAAATAATTATTTAATTAAATTAATTTAGAAGTTTTATTTAGCTATTTATTTAGGCATTTTATTTAGCAATTTTATTTAGCCACATTTTCATAAAATTTTTATATTGAATATATATATAAATGGCTAAGTCAATGAAAGTTCGTCGTGCTCGCGCTCGTTCTGCTGCTCGTTCCGCTAAGCGTTCGGCCTCCAAGGCCGCCAAGCGATCTGCCTCCAAGGCTGCTGGTCGTGCTGCCAAGGCTGCGCGATCTGCCGCTAAGGCCGCTGGTCGTGCCGCATCGGCTGCCCGTGGTGCGTCCGCATCTAAGGCTGCCTCGGCATCCAAGGCTGCTGGTGCCGCTGCATCCCGTGCCGCATCGGCTGCCCGCGCTGCTGGTGCCGCCGCATCTGCTTCGGCCGCCGCTGCCCGTGCTTAAATTTTAAATCTAAATTTATAAGCATAAATTATATAAGCATAAATTATATAAGAAAAGGTTATTAAATAATAATAAATTAAAATACTTATTATTATTAATTAATGTTAAGAATACTATTAACAATAATCGTTGGAACATTATCAGGACTTATAGGAGGATCGATAGGATTAGGCGGGTCTTTTCTTATGCTTCCCTTTATTTTATTATTAGGAATAATAAAGGATTATAAAACTTCGGTAGGAACAATTTTATTAGCTGTTTTACCGCCAGCAACATTACTAGCAGTTATTGATTATTATAAACGCGATAAAGTTGATACAAAAATAGCATTAATATTATTTATAACTTCATTTTTTGGAGCATATGTTGGGGCAATTATTAATAAAAAATTAGACGAAAGAGTATTAGAATATATTGCTTCATTTATATTTTTTGTAATAGCAATTTATTATTTTTATATTGCTAGAAATGGTAGAGCATAAGGTAATCTACCGAGCATAAGGTTTACCGAGCATAAAGTTTAACGAGCATAAGGTTTACCGAGCATAAGTTAACCCGGCATTACCTGAAGAAAAGGTAAGAACATTATAGCGCTCTTCTAATACAATTAGGTCATAGTTATAATCGTATATACGCCAGGATGGTTTATTTACACCGATTGGTCCTCCTAAGGTCTGGTCACAAATAACGTTTACTTGAGCATTCGGGTCTAGGGGTGGTTGAAATGTCGTAAATTCAAACTCAATTTGATTAAATTTACTTAAATTCATTCCTCCACTTGGTTGAAAATCAAATGGATTCGTTTGCAGATTAAAATTATAACAATATAACCCGTCAGGCGAATTTCCAGAACTTCTGGCGTATTTTTCTACATAATTAAATACTCCAGCATCAAAGTCATTTTCTCTATATTTACCATCAAGTATTAAGGCCCATCTTTGCATAATATCTTTTTGATTCGCTTCATTATAATCACCAGTAATCCATATATTTGTTTCATTGGTTCCTAATGGATTTATTCCTGGAGTGTAACCCTCATTAGGAACAACACACTCAAGAGGCATAATATAGACTCCTCCCTCAAGAGGGTCAATTAAATCATAGGGTAAATAATCATATGGCCAATTCGTATAATTCGACCACTGATTGCGTAAAGAAATATCACTTCTTTGATAAAACCACATCCAATTTGCCACCATACTTAAACTATCCAATTCAACTCTTTTTGACCCAGTCACATTATTAAAACTATATTGATAAACTTCTTTAATTAAATACTGTTGATCTTCCGCCGCAAAAACCTTCACTTCATCTTCTGAAAGAAAAGCATAAGTGCTTATTAAATGTATATCCGCTGACCAGTTTGTTCTTTTATCTGTATAATTTAATCCTTCTGTTGTTGGAATCGGCGGGGGCTGTAAAAACCGATAAAACTGAAACAAAGGATCATTCTGATTTGCTTGAATATAACACATTTCAAGAGGATTACTTACATCACGTACCACAAACAATTCATTTACTGGTCGCATTTCAATCTCTATATGTAACTCATTGTATTGAAGACTCACTAATGGAAACGCCATTTTTGCTGCGAGCGTAAACCAAATATTAAGTGGTATATATAATTTACGCGAACGAATGGACGGTTCAGGTCCTTCTAGCGCACTAGTATAATAAGCACTAGGATAAACATTAGTTCTTGTCCCTGAATTCGCCGGGTCATTTAGTTCCGCAACATTTCCAGTCATATTATAGTATACTTTTTTCTTGGTTTCACTAAAATCTCTTTCTACTAAATTGTAAAGATATTGACCCGAAAATTGTTGGATTATTTGCCCTCCTACGGTAAAACGCACTTGTTTAATCATTTGTGAACCTAGATTATCTATCCATTTGAATTCATACGGTAACCATTGCCCCGAACAATCAGTTGGAGGCAAAATAGGACTCCATATCGTCGGCAAGGTAACTACTAAATATGTATCCATTAATAAATCAGCATATCTAGGTATTTTAAAATCAAAAGTAGAAGATTCATTTAATCGCAATGTTCTAGCACCATCAAAATCCAGTCTGAATTTTTGAAGACCAAAATTAGTATATTTAGCATAAACAAATTTAAACATGGTTTTAGATGGGTTACCATTAAGTATTATATTTTGATTTCCATACGAAACTAAATTTAATAGTCCACCAGGCATCTTTATATTATAATGTTAATATTATTTAACTATATTTAATTTAAAAAATATAAATGTTTAATATAAATAGGAATGGATACTTTAATGTCTTATAAAAAAAGTAATAATGGAATTATTATAATAAGTGCTATATTTTTTTTTATATTAATTATAGTATCAGTTATACTTTGGATCATAGGTAAATTAAGACTTGATAAAAAAAATTGTAGATTTATGAATTCTTTATATCAAGATTTCCCTCTTGTTACCTCTATAAATCCAAGTAGTGACCAGTTTGGTCTTAATGTCCGCGATTATTATGTAAAAACTGCTTATAACTGTTGCTCCGCAGGAAAATATAAAAATGATTTTGTAAATACATGTGCTTTAATCGATTGTATAAAACAAGGCGTAAGATGTTTAGATTTTCAAATCTTTTCTCTCAATAATCAACCAGTTATTGCTGTTTCTACGCAACCAGATTTTTACTTGAAAGAAACATATAATACAGTTCTTTTTTCAGACGCAATGGAAATTGTGGCTGATTATGCTTTTTCAGGCAGCACCTGCCCAAATCCAAATGACCCTCTTTTTATTCATTTACGAATTATGAGCAATAATGTTATAATTTATAATAAGTTATCTGATATTATTTCCAACACGCTAGAAAATCGCATTTTAGGTAAAAATTATAGTTATGAAAGTGGTGGACTAAACTTTGGCGCGACCCCTCTACTACAGTTGTTGGGCAAAGTTATATTAATTGTTGATAAATCAAACCCTTTATTTGAATCAACTGAATTAGATGAATTTGTTAATATTGCGAGTAATTCGGTTTATATGCGTTCTTTACGATTTCATGATGTTAAATATACACCCGATATGCAAGAATTGATTGAATTTAATAAGAAAAATATGACTATTTGTATACCCGATGTATCACAAGAAACAGATAATCCGTCAGCCTCGCTAGCAATGAAATACGGATGCCAGTTTGTGGGGATGTCTTTCCAGAATTTTGATTCAAATATGGAATTTTATGATGAAACATTTGATGATGCGGGCTCGGCATTTGTGCTTAAACCGGCAGAATTACGATTTATTCCTGTTTATATAGAATTACCCGACCCGCCACCAGAAGAATATTCTTACGAACAACGACCGGTTGCTTCCGATTTTTACTCGTTTTCCATATAAAGTATCATTTCATTTTATATATCATTCCATATATGTATCATTCCATATATGTATCATTCCATATATGTATCATTTCATATATGTATAATTCCATATATAATATTTTCTCTCACAAATATATAATTATGCCTGAAAAATGTAAGGAAGAAAAAAAAACATTTGAAGAAAGGGAACTAGACATTTTACGTGAATCCGTCGATAAGATAGAAGAATCAGCAAAAAAAAAAGTTGCTCAATCACCTATCATAACAAAAATTATCGAAGTTTTAGAAAACTTTTTACGTAAAAAACAATTAATGTGTTACGGGGGAACCGCTTTAAATAATATACTTCCAAAAAAAGACCAGTTCTATGATAAAAATACAGAAATACCCGATTATGATTTTTATTCGCCAAATGCTTTAGATGATGCCAAAGAATTAGCTGATATCTATTCGAGCTTAGGATATGATGATGTGGAAGCAAGAGCAGGCATGCATCACGGAACCTTTAAAGTTCAGGTTCATTTTATACCTATCGCGGATATCACTCACATGGAAAAAAAATTGTTTTATTCGGTAAAAAAAGACGCAATTAAAATTAATGGAATTTTATATGCCCCGTCAAATTTATTGCGATTAAATGTTTATACAGAATTATCCCGCCCCGAAGGCGATGTGGCACGGTGGGAAAAAATATTTAAACGGCTTACCTTGTTAAATAAACATTATCCAATTAAAAAACAAAGATGCGAAGCTGTAAAATTTATGCGAGATTTTGAAGGCAATCAAGAATTGGCTTCAACATTATATGGATTAGTAAAAAAAGCAATCATTGACCAAGGTTTAGTTTTTTTTGGAGGGTATGCCTGTGAATTTTATAGTAAATATTTACCAGTTAAACAGCAAAAAAATAAATCAAGTAGTCCAGATTTTGATGCTTTATCTGAAACACCCGAAGAATCCGCAAAATATATTAAAGACAAACTTACATCTGCCGGGGTTAAAAATGTTAAAATTTATAAAAAACCTGGAGCAGATGAAATAATTGCGCCACATTATGAAATTGCGGTAGGCAATCAATCCGTGTGTTTTATATACCAGCCATTAGGCTGTCATAGTTATAATACTCTCCGGGTTAATAATGATACGGTAAAAATAGCCAGCATTGATACCATGTTAAATCTCTATTTGGCTTTTATGTATGCGGACCGGCCCTATTATGAAAAAGACCGAATTTTATGTATGGCTCAATATTTATTTACCGTTCAGTCGAAAAATCGGCTTATTAATAAGGGATTATTAAAAAGATTTAATTCGGAATGTTATGGAACACAACAAACATTACAAACCATTCGTGAAACTAGAGCAGAAAAATTTGTTGAATTAAAACCTAAACGCGGGACAAAAGAGTATGATGAATATTTTTTAAAATATACCCCTGGAGAGAAACCAATTAAAAATAAAACTAATAAAACTAATAAAACAATTAAATTAGCAAAAACAATTAAAAAGGTTAGTACCAAAATGAATAGGACCAAAATGAATAAGACCATAAAAAATAAGGCCAAAATGAATAAGACCGAAAAAAGATGGTTTAAACTATTTTAATTATAATATCTAAGATAATTTAAGATAAAATATTATAATTTAATAAAATTTCTTCGTAGATGTTTTCCTCTTCATATATGGTTTCCTCTTCTTAGTCTTCTTAGTCTTCTTACTCTTCTTTATAGATTTTCCGCCATTACTTGTAAATTTATATTTTGAACATAATTCTTCCTCGTCTGGATTTAAACGTTTGCATTCAGCATAGGCCGTATCAGTATAATATTCATTCATTATTTTCTCTATATATTCATATTTATCCTCTCTGCTCATAAAATCAGGCAAGTAACTAAAACATTCACTTGTTTTATCTTCTCCGGCTAATAAAGAAATCTTTGTATTCTTTAAACATTTTGTAAATTTTGTGGCGGATGGACTATCCGGTCCAGGATTTGTTGTATCACGCCAATAATTTTTATAAGATATTCTATATAGAGGATATTGATTGGAGTCATTATTTTGTCCCTGAGTTATTTTATTTTTTCTGCCCCAATTTCCGACAACCAGTTCATCCAGATCACCTTTTTTATTATCAAATAATTTTTGAATCCATTTTTCCTTTTCCATTTCATTGCCTTCATCAATATTAATAAAATACAATTGTTTAAAATTGTTTGTAATATTATACAGAATTCCCTCTTTACGAAATATAACTGTAACCGGTTTACCCTGTGCGTTTGTTAATTGGCGTGCCCATTTAGAAACCACCCATTCAGTGAATTCAATGGGCACACCGTGTCTACTTATAAAACTTCTCTGACCTTTTTTATTTATTCGGCTATGGTTTGTTGAAATAATAAATAAAATATCAAGATTTAAATCTTTACATACATCATACCATCGCATAAAATGTCCTTTATGCGGCGGACAATAACATCCGCTCATTTGCGCAATTGTTTTTCCTTCTATAATATCAGCTTCGTATATACGGTCGGGGTTATCTAAATCATTTATATACATATATATTATATCAATAATTTATAATTTCTTCTGACTTTTCTTATGAGGTTTCTTCTGAGTGTTCTTGTAAGTTTTCTTGTGAGTCTTTTTTTGACTTTTCTTCTGCGTTTTCTTGTTAGGCTTCTTCTGACTTTTCTTCTGACTTTTCTTGCGTGTTATAGTTTTTCTGCCTCTAACCTGTTTCCTTTTTCTTCCTCCACTCATAATACTAATGGTTTCTTCTATTTTTTTAACAATTTCAGGATCTTCTAAGAGTTCAAGATATTTCTGTCTTAACTCTTCTTTTACATCTGCGTTACTTTGTATATACTTCTTATAGCCTAGCATCGTAGGACCATCAATATCTTCTACGGTTTGAAAATATTTTTGAAATTCTGAACCCGTAACCGCATTTTTTAATGTTTGAAGTTTTTGTTCTTCTGTTTCTTCCTCTATTTCTACAGGATAAAATTGTACAATAGCGGTTCTGATTGATAATAAAAATTTTTCCAAATTTCCATTAAGACAACTGGCTATAAATCCTATATCAGACCGGTTTTCACGATCAAATGTTTCTAATTCTTGTCCATAACCTTCAATAAACTCTTTAATATAGTTTTGTGCCCATGCTACTTGAACCTGGATAGGCAGTGATTCAATAAACATGTTTAATAATAATATATTCTCTGGATAAGCATTCCGTGATTCGTAATCAAATCGTGGATGATTCATAAGACCTTCTTCGCTATTAAAAATCGCATGTTTTACCAACTGTTTTCTTTTTTCTGTATCATCATAAATATGTGTCCAGGAATCTTCCGAATCATCGGCGTTATGCATCGATAATAGCTTTGTTATATAAATATACAGTATCAGAGAGAATAATTTTAATTTTTCATGGTCATCAGGATAGCTACGCGTAAGCATGTCATAATTACGACTAAACTGTTCACTTCCTACACTAGCTAAAATAGTTTTAAATAAATTATCAAGGTCTAACATGCGCGATAATTCGTGAACAGCCATACATGCGGGGACTGTTTCATACACCATAGCTTCGCCACTTTCTGGATTAGGCACTGCCTCGCATTTAAATACTTTCCCAATTCGCGGTTCATTTACACCAACTTGTTTCCAACTATAGGGAGCCGTATTTCCCAGCGAGGATATGCCATACCATTTATTTAATTCCATTTCACTAAGTAGTATTTTCTTATTATTTATTTTTGGTGTTAATAAAGATACAAAATCTTCAAAGGTATAGGGTTGACCATAACGGTCATTAATTTTTGATTTTTTATCAATTACCAATGGAGGTTGTATGTTTGGTTTTCCTTTCATGTATTCTTCGTATTTTGCTATCGGTTTGTTTCCTTTTTGGGCTAATTCATCTTCAACCGTGTAATCTACTTCTTCCTCCTCGTCCTCGTCTTGCTCTTGTGTTACTCTTATATATTCAATATCATCATCGTATTGAATGTTATTTGAGTTACTAAAATTATCTGGATCATAAATAGTATCCTCTGTTATCACTCCATAAAATTTTGTGTTTTCATTTATAATACAATCAGTTAATGTTGCGGCAGATAAATTCACATGTCTAAAATCCGCATCTCTTAAATCTGCGCCGGTTAAATCTGCCCCACTAAAATTAGAAAACTTTAAATCTGCCCCCACAAATGAGGCTTTTCCGGTAATAGTAGCTACAGAAAAATCAGAAAATCGTAAATCTGCGTTATTAAAACGAGCATTAGATAACTCTGAATCAGTAAATTCCGCGGCAATAAGTTTACTATTAGCAAAGTTTGCGTCATTCATCTCCGACCCAGAAAATCTTGCTCCAGAGTAATTTGTGTTACTCAAATTAAGATCATCCAAGGTAAGCCCGCTCAAATTTCTTCCATCCTGAATAATCATTTCTACTTCCGCTCTTTCATTCTCATATAAATCTTTATCAGTCCATGGAGTATAATTTTCTATTGTTGTTCTCCGATTAAATAAAATTTTATTAAATTCATTATTTGAAACTTGAGCAGAAACATTGTCTTTATAACGAAGAGATAAAGTAGGCTCAATGGCATAACTCGTTTTTAATCCAGCTAAATCAATATCTGATTCATTCGCTACAGAAATAGTGTAAAATTCAGTTTCTTTTAATCGCTTAAATGTAATATTAGGATTTGAATATTTTTCTTTAAATTTTTTGATAATTAGATCATTTATTTTACCTTGGTCTAAAACTGTGCCTATTGCGGTATGGTCAATTGATTCAATAACGGAATTTATAGTAGCGTAATTATTTATAGTAGAGTAATTTAGTTGGGAGTCTGGTAATAATGTTGGTATAACTAAATATAACATTGTATATATTATAATAATATTATTGTTATTGTATTATTGTTATAATATTATTATAAAATTAGGTTACGATACGTCTTAAAATATCTTTTAATAAAGATTTACTTGTATTTATAAATCCATTATACATTAAAGATTCGGTTATGATTGGCGATAAGGAATTCTTTAATAGAAACACCGAATCTAAAATACAAAAGAAGGTATAAGCAAATATCTCTCTGCTTCGTAATAAAATAATATCTTTATATCCGCGTTTACTAATATAACAGCACATATCTGATTTCCCCGTTGTAAAAAAATCATTCGCGTCTGACACGCCTGATAGGAGCCGATAATGTATATTTGCTTCGGATTTTAATATAAATGTCCTAGACAACTTATTAAACGTAAAAAGTTTTATAAAGAGCGATTCGCCGTCATTAAATATATGCGGAACTATTCCATCCATATAATGGTCATCACATCTAGAATTTCCATCATTTATATATGGAATATGACATGTTCTTAAAATACATTTAATTAGGTGTTCTTTATCATCAAAATTGGAAACAACTATATTTTTATTTTTACTTGTATCATAATAATTAATAAAAAATTTATTATTTAACATGGAAATATCAATATTTTTATCTTTGGTTTTATCTTTTTTATTATCACTAAAAAATAATTCATCTAGAAAAACAGATAAACTATTTTTTAATTCATTAAAATTTAAATTTTCTTTAAAAGATTGCATCATGTTTTCAAAATATTTAATACCTATTTCTTTACAACCCGTTATATACCATAAAGCAATTAAAGAACCGGCGCTACAACCGGAAATTTTATTTATTTTTATTAACCCGGCTTCTTCTAATGTTTTTATGTATATTGAAACGCCTGAAGCAAAGCCAGAATTAAACACGCCTCCATCAAAAATTAAATTTAATTCTTTTGGTAGATGAGTTTTATCTACATTTTCGATGAGGGCTTTTGTGTATTCTTTGATTAGGAGAGTATTATTTATGTTACTATTATTTGTGGCACTATTATTTGTGGTACTATTACTTGTGGTACTATTATTTGTGGTATGCATTATTGTAATATACATAATATATAATAATGAATTTTTTACGTATTAAAATGAAATTTTTTAGCGTATTAAAATGAAATTTTTTAGCGTATTAAAATGAAATTTTTTAGCATATTAAAAAGAAAAATGTTTAATTCCCTTCGTCATTGTAAAATATAGTCCGGCAAACATCACACTATTCAATATATATCCTGATAAATTGTAATTTCCATCCTTATGAAAGAGAGAAGGCACATATTTAAATATATTTTTTCTGACGACAGGCAATTGAAAAAGAAAATAAAGAACCCCAATTAATATTGGTATCTGCATTTCATTATAAAGTTCATCAAGGGAATCAGTTTTCGTTTGTCTTCGCGCATTTTCTCTAATAATATCTTCGCTAGTTTGATGATTTAATATATAATCACCCATCGCCTGATTATTTGGTATAAAATTAGGTTTCATTTGCGGGTCCTGTGTTAAATGATCTTGACTTTGCGGAATATCCCTCGAAGGCAAAGCCGTCATGCCCGAGGAACTAGCTTGTTGTAACCCAGTAACAAACTGATTTAAATTACGCTGTTTAGTCGCAGGATCTTCCTCGCGTGCTTTTTGAAGTTGTTGTGATGGATTATCTACCCGCACATTTTCGGTCATTTCTAATTGAATATTATTTTGTGATTGCGGCGAAATCGGCAGTGAATCTATACTTGTCGTTCCATTATCCATATTTAATATATTATTCGCATTTAATATATTAAACAAATTACGCAAAAGATACTTTTTTTTTAGCCATACCACATTTCATTGCTTTTTCATTAAATTTATAACATTTATTGTTATAACTATATGTATGTTCTTTAATTTCTTCTAAGGAAGGCGCTTGAAAAACAATACAATTTCTATCTTTACAAATCTTTCTAAATAAACTTGCTAACCCAATTCCCAATATCATTGAAATCGCATATTTACCATTATCTGTGTGCATACTGTTTAATAATTTTTTAAGCATTGGTGGTATATTATAGTAGCCTAAAATAATTTTTACACATTAATATATATCATTTTTATATATTTCATTTTTGAACAGGAATTGTTTTAATAAGCGAATGATTGGAAGGACAGTCAACTTCTTTTGCTTCAAATTGAAAACAATTATCGGCTTTATCCTTATACTCTATACGCCCGGCATTATCTGGGGTCGGATAAACATATATAATAGTAGGTTCGGGGTTAGACAAATAGACAAATAATAATCCTATAGCAATGCTTATTAAAAATACTTTGAAAGAAATATATTGAAATATCATATATATATATTATTTATAATAATAATTTATATAATACATATCAATATTTATATTCCATTTGTGATATAGTATAAGGTTCCGTAATAAAATAATCCATATTTTGTTTTTCATCAACTTCAATAGTAAAATAATTATATTTTAATTCTCTTATATCATTAACGAGTGGTTGAATTATTCCAGTATAATTTTCAATTATAGTTTTTAGAATAGAATCCTTTTTATCAGTTTGATACAATTTATTTAATTTTTTTATATTATCTATTTCTAAATTAAGTTTATCTATGTATGTTTTTAACTGAAACTCCTTATTTTTATTATCCACTATATCATTATATTTTTTTATAAATTGTTGTTGATCAATCGCCCGGCTAGATAAATCACCCGAAAGAGAATCAAATGCGCTTAAAGCCTCCGCTTGGTCTATGATTTTAAACAAATATTTTAATTTAATTGAAATGATATCTTCTTTTAAAAAATCTATATGATTTGCGTCTATATCTAGAATTTCTCTTAACTGAACAATTTTCCCCTTATTTATTTCTATATTAAGTTCGCAAGGAGTGATGCTCCCGCAAACCGCCTTTAAAATATTATTATTATTTGTAAAAATTGTGCCACCCTTTTTTTTACAGTTAACACATTTAAATACCATTTCTTTAAATCTCGCTGTCTTATCGGCACTAGATAAAGTATCATTTTTTAATAACTTTTTTTTCTCTTGTGTGACAGATTCTTCATATTTTTTTTTAAGGGCATAGTATTTATTTATTTCTTCTATCATTTCCGTATCCATTATTATATAATATAAATATGATTTATTTTTATTTTTATATCATTAAAATTTCCAAAAAAATTAATTGACTAAACTATTATCCCAAACAGGTAAATCTGTTATCATATTTTCATTATGATTCTGTTGTTTTTTATGTATAGAAATTTGTTGTAATTTAGAAACGATATATTCTTGTTTTTTTCTATTTTTTAAAGCTAATTCACTTGGCGTAAGACGCCCTTTATATTTATAAACTAAAATAGTCGCGATTAGAACAATTAACATAAAAGTCATTCCAATATTAAATATAGTATTGACATGACGTTCTTTAAATTTATAACATTCTTTAAGAGTTCCGCCAATAAAATAGCGAACACCTGGTTCTATTAAAGATGGTGAATTCATATTCATCTATTACATTTATTAACACAAAAAAAAATTATTCATATTATCTATAATGAGTAATAGTGCGCCTAATCCTACTTCAGCCATCTTTTTATTTATTTTACTAACAAGTGTTTATTTTATGATAAAATATAATAGTCAGCCTAGACAAGGTAAGATATTTTTTGTAATATATATGTTATTGTTAATTATAGGTGAATTTTTTATTAATATAGCATTGACTAAAGCTATGTGCGGTTCTAATCAGATGAGTTCAGCAGCATTTATGACTATTATTCCTTGGTTCTTTATATTTGGTATCCTTAATTTGGTGCTTATGATGTTTCCAGGGTGGTTAGCGCCTTTTTCAAATACTATTGGTTATGGAATTACTAAAATATTGGGGTTAAACGATTTACTAAGTGATATATTCAAGCCAAAACTTAAGCCAGAAGAATTAAAAATAGCGAATGTTGGGGCAATGGCTGAAGCTTTAGAACACATTTATAACGATAAGTCTCTTCTAATAAATGAAGTAACAGAAGAAAATTTTGATAATTTTTGGACAAATATGTCTCCTTTATTTAAACCCAAAGTCAAAGACAGTGTTGAGATGAAAAAGAGATTGTTTGATTATGTTAGATTAAAAGATATTATCGCTGAATATATTTGGTTTATGTTAACAGGTATACTTGTTAGTTCTGTTAGTTATAATTCTCTAGTGAATAATGGCTGCAAACAAACGGTAAAAGAGATTAAAGCCCGTCATAAAGCATACGAAGAACAAGAAAGATTAAATGCTCAAGCTATCGCGAATGGCGCTCCACCACGTGTTTATAC
>Ga0114978_10000619_pt1 | contig 30538 bp, 21 predicted proteins | sample S_140212_EF_Meta_FD_87027 | JGI IMG/M metagenome (GOLD analysis project Ga0114978, IMG submission 87027) | Freshwater microbial communities from Lake Simoncouche, Canada to study carbon cycling - S_140212_EF_MetaG | ecosystem: Environmental > Aquatic > Freshwater > Lake | place: Lake...
AAGCTGGTGCATCACCACGCCGATCTTTCGGCTCCGCTCGAAGCTGCGGTCAGTTCGAAGTGACGGCTGGTTTGCGTTCGCGTTTGCGCGTTCGCGTGCGCATGTTCATGGCGCGACGCGATTGAACAGCGGTTCGATTTCGCCCTCGTCGGCCACGCGCATGCCTGCGGCGTCGATCGTGTTTCGCGCGGCCGTTCCCGCTGCAAGCGCGGGATTGGTGTGGTTGAGATGGATGAAGCGCACCTTGGCGCGCTCGCTCGCTGGAAGCGCGGCGAGTCGCTCGATGGTGTGACTCATGAACGGATGCGGAAAGCCCGACATGTCTCGGCCGGGAATCTCGCCGTTGGCGAAGAAGGTGCCGTCGAGATACGCGATGTCCACCGTTGCGAGCATGTCTTCGAGGCGCGTGCCTTGCGCATCCCACTCGCGCCAAGAGTCGATGTCAGGCAGCCAGAGCGCGGTGCGCGTTGGCCCGGCGATCTTGAACGCGACGACTTCGCTGAACTCTTGGCGGTGAGGAACCAGAATCGCAGTGACGGTGAGATCGTCGGCCAGCCGCACTGGCTCGCCAGCGACAAGCGGCATGATTGTGATGTTGTCGTACTTGACGAGTTGACTCCACGGGCCGTTTGCCCGCAGAAATTCGCCCATGCGCGCCATCGCGTACACGGGCACCGACTTCGCGCCGATCGACTCGTGGCCGAGGAACATCAGCCCGGTGTAGTGGCCCATGTGTGCGTGAGTGAGAAAGATTCCGTCGACGACCGGCTTCGCGGCGCCGCCCGACGCGCGATAGAGCTCGAGTGATTGCCAGCGGAAATCGGGCGTTGCGTCGATCATCCAGCGCTTACCGCTGCGCGGATCGACGATGCCCAGCGACGCGACCGCGCGCGTGCGCGACGGGTCGTCCCAGCGCGGATCGCCAAAGCTGCCCGCCTGCGGAACGCCGCCGTCCTGCGCGATGCCGAGCACCACCAGCGACGGTCCGCCGGCAGGAACTTGCGGACGCGCGATCTTGGCGCCCGCGGCGACGCAGCCAGCGAGGCCGAGCGAGATCAGCAAGGAAAGTGTGGTTGCGAGCGCGGCGCGTTGGAGCATGTGGGCAAGATAGGGCTTGCGCGCGGCGTTCAACGCCGCCGACGCCGCGCCACTGGAAGCAGCGCGAACACGAGCATTGATGCGGGCGCCGGGATCGCGGTCACCGTGAGCGAAATCGTCGAGGCGAGATAGGTCCCCGAAGATGTGCTCGGGTCGTAGATGAACAGGTTGAACGCCGTTGTCCCGTACTCGACGGCGTTGTCGTTCGGATCGACGCCATTCGAGATGAAGTAGTAGGGCGTCAGGCCCGTGTCCAAGCTGCGGGTCTGCGTGTCGAGCGACGACAGGTTGAGCGTCGACGAGTCGAAGCCAACGCGCAGCCACTTGTCGTACGACACGCCGCTCGACACCGAGAAGCCCTCGGCGATCGTGCTGCCGTCGCGGAACACCGACAGGTGGAGCCAGTCGACATACTGCGTGGCGAACGGCGAGTTGGGGAAGTTCGGGTTGCTCTCGATGAACGACGCGGGCGCGGAAGCCCTCGTCTCGATCACGCCCTGCACCGAGTAGCCGTTGTCGAGCGTGCCGTTGAATTGGTAGAAGCCGGCGTGGGTGGCGGCGGCGGCGAGCGAGACGGTGGTGGCAAGCGCGATGATGAAGTTGCGAGCGGACATCAGTTGTTCCTTTTGAGCCCGGATCGGTAGCGTCAGGGACGCCCGGTCCAGCCGTTGAGCACTTGGGTGAGGTCGTCGCCGTTGGTCGTTCCGTCGTTGTTGAAGTCGTACACCGACTGACCGCCCCACCAGTTGAAGATAGCCGAGATGTCCGCGGAGTCGACCACGCCGTCGAGGTTTCCGTCGCCCGGAACCGCGGTGCCCGACGCGAGCAGATTGCGCGCGTAAGTGTCGAGCGTGGTGAACGCGAACTCCGCCTCAGGAGTCAGCTGGGTGTCGGCGCATGCCGTGTCGGACAGCAGGTTTGCGCTCGAGTAATCGATGCCTCGCCCGCCGAGTGCCTTGGCGAAGGGTGCGGTGGAGAGGTCGTAGAACTCGTAGGCGCAGACCGTGCCCTGGTCGCAGCTCGGCAGTTCCTTCACGATCAGCTTGTAGCGCCCGTCGGTCACGGCGAGTGCCGCGGGAGAGACGATGCCCCAACCCGTTCCGGCCTCGCCCGAAGCGCGCAGGTCGCAGCAGGTGGCGTAGCCTTCGTACCAAACTCCGCCATGGAGGTCGCACACGTTGGCTCCCGGGAAGATCGAGTCGGTGCAGGTCTGCAGCGACTTCAGCAAGCAAGCGCGGAACATTCCGCCCGGGAAGGACAGGTTGGTGCCGTTCTGCGTGAAGTTGAATGTGCGCACCGCGGGAGCGTTCGCGTTGCGGAGGTAGCCGATCATGCTCTGCGAGTCGATCGCGTGCGACGCTGGGACGGTGGCGCGGACATCGATGTTCGCGACCTCGCCGAAGAGCTGGTAGAGGTCGGCGACATTGACCATCGCGTCGACCGAGCGGTTGGGCGACGCCACACCCGCACCGGCGATCACGAGCGGGACGCACACGCCCGACTGGTTCACATAGCCCTTGGCCTGAAACTTGTTGTAGGGCAGGCGCACGACGGGTCCGTAGCTCCCGTTGTCGCCGACGACCACGACCAGCGTGTTCGAATCGTTGAGCGTGACGCCGTTGCCGGACCAGGAGGCGAAACCGCCCTGAACGAGCAAGCGACCAATCTCGCGGTCCGATGCCGAGAGCATCTGGTTGGTCATGCCCTTCTTCGACGGGTCGGTGTCGATGTCCTCGTAGCCGACCTGCGTGTCGCAGATGTAGGGCAGCGCCGCCGGCCACTCGGCGTCGGGCTGCAGGAGATTGCTGGGCGCGGGCTGGTATGGATCGTGGACATTCACGAAGCCGACCGTGCACATCCACGGCGTTCCCGCAGGCTGCGCGTTGATCCATGTGAGTGCGTGGTCGACATCGCTGCTCGGCGAGTACTTGTGTTCGGTCGTTACGACGGGCTTCTGGCCCTCGACGGCAACGACGCGGTCGTTGACGAAGTAGCCGTTTTGGAGCGTGAAGTCGACGCGCGCAACCGCCGCGGCCGAGCCGACGAGGACGGGCGTGCCCGCGGCGTCGACAAGCGGAACGCCGCCGACGGCGAGACACTCGACCGCATCCATGGCGTCGACCCAGGTCTGGTCGGGGAATCCGCACGAGCAGACCGCGGGCGCGTTGGTGGCGCTGTCGGTGGGGAACCCGCAGGAGTAGATGGGCGCTGTGCCGATGGGCGTCGACGCCATCTGCCCGGCGAGGCTCGTGTCGAGTGCCGATGCGCCTCCGAGCGGCGTGCCGTTGAAGTAGGGGAAGCCGAGCCCGTTGGCGTAGTTGATGCCCTCCGGATTGAGCGCGGCATCACCTAGGTGGAACTTGCCGATGTAGCCCGTCGAATAGCCCGCCGTCGAGAGGAGCCTCGGGAGCGTGTACTCGTACGGAGAGGCCTGCGATCGCGGCGGCGCGCTCAAGAGGCACGCGTTCATCACGCCCGTGCGGAACGGATAGCGGCCCGTCATCATCGCAACGCGCGACGGCGAGCACTGCGGCATCGACCAGACATTACTAAAGCGCACGCCTTGGTCGCAGAGCGAGTCGATCACGGGCGTCTGCGGAAGCGCGATGCCCACCGGGTTCCAGCGCGTGAACGAGTCGGAGCCCGCGTCGTCGATGATGACGAACACAATGTTGGGCTTGGTTGGCGCGCCTGTGGAGCGCTGGGCGCTCGGGGCCTTGCTTTCAGTCTTGTTGTCGGCCTTGCTGTTGACCGCAGGCGACTTGGTGGCCGGCAGGTTGCGATCCTTCTCCGAGCCGCCGTGGGCTGAGAGTTGGGTCGCGAGCGTGAGCGAAGTTGCCACGAGGCAGAGAGCGACGGAGTTGCTTGCAGGCATGGACATCTGTGTGGATCCGGATTTGGACGATTTGCCGCATACGCACAAACACGCCGACGCACATTGCGACAGGCGTGAGGACGACGGAGCCCCTGGAAGCGCGGGATCCTCACCCCGCGAGTAGACAGAATGGCGTGACGGTTCGATCAGGCAAGCCGCTTCCCGAGAAACGCGTCAACCTCTCACGATGCTGTAGCGTTGCCGTGCTACAGGGTGCCGTACAAGAACGCTCGTCGGTCGATGGGTCGCGAAAGTTCTGGGCGTCCGATCACATCGCGAAGCAGTCGCGTGGCATCATGCGCTCCATGCGCCAGGGATCTGAACAGCCACTCGATATCCGGGATCCTCACCTTTTTCGCGCACTTGGTACCACGACCAACCTTGTGATCTGGGAGTTGCTGCGTCGTCTCGATCGGCCGTCGACGGTTGAGGATCTTGTGGCTGCGTCCCACCTGCCGGCCACTGCGGTGAAGGCCGCGCTCGAGGCGTTCGAGCGCGTCAAACTCGTCAGTCGCAAGAGAGCTTCCACTGGCAAGCGGGCGTTTGGTTGGGTCGTCACCTGCCCTGCGATTGTGGTGCAGTTTCGCGCGGGCGATCCGCAGGACCAGGCGCTGCTCGCCAAACTTGATGGGCTCTTTGACCAGCGGCGACGCGCGGAGGTCGAGACCAAGGTCAAGCCCGAGGCGACGCGCAACAATCGCGACTACTCGTGGGTGAGCATGCACGCGGGCTCGTTCAACGATGACGAGATTCAGGAGCTCTGGGGTTTGCTGCAGGGCCTCACGAGGTTCTTCACGCGCACGGGCGAGCGCTTCAAGGGTGCCAAGCCCGGCACCGACCACAGCTGCACCCACCATGTCTGCGTGACCGTCGACCCACTCTTGCCCGGAGTGCTACCGCTGCCAAACCTCCAAATTCTCGGACAGCAGGCGGCGGCGGGCGTTGCTGCAGGTATCGCGGCCGACTGGACGCGAGCGCTCACCAAGCGCGAGGCCGAGATCGCGCGCGAGCTTGCACGAGGGACCAAGTCTAAGGCGCTTGCCGCGGAGCTGAAACTGTCCGCGCACACCGTGGTTGAGTACACGCGGCGCATCTACAAGAAGCTCGGCGTGAAGAACCGCGTCCAACTCGCGCGGCGGATCCAGTCGGGGTAATGCGCGCGGGCGGCCGTGGAAGCAGCCATGGAAGCAGCCATGGAAGCAGTTGCGAATGGCCAGTCTGTCCCCCGCGTTTGCTACAGCAATGCCCGATCTTCAGAGTCGTCCGATTTCCGCACGGATCGCGCTTTGGAAGCTGCGGTTCGATCGCATATTTGCTGCTCGTCGCGACTGAACCTGCTTGTCCCACCATCGAAAGCTTGTCCTTCATTGAACTCCATCCGAATCGTCCGGGACTCTGGCGTCGTCGCCTTTGCTGTACTTGCTGTTGGCTCGGCTTTGGCGTGCCCAGTTTCGCCGTCCGCGCCGGGTGACGCCGCCTCGCCGCCGAACATCCTCGTGATTGTGCTCGACGACATCGGCATCGATCAGATGTCGTTCCCGCCGTACAACTGGAACGCAGCACCCGAGGCGCCCGCGATGCCCGTGCTCGCGGAGATCGCGTCGAAGGCCGTCAGCTTCCGCAACTTCTGGGCGACGCCAGAGTGCTCGCCCTCGCGCGCGGCGATGCTCACTGGGCGCCATTCCTTTCGAACCGGCGTCGTGACGGCGATCACCGATCCGATGCTCCCATCGAACCAGCTCCATCCAACGGAGGTCACTGTGCCCAAGCTGCTCAAGGCAGCGGGATACACCTCGGGCATGCTGGGCAAGTACCACCTCGGTGGCGGTGAGGCGAACACGCCTCCAGGCTACGGCTACGAAGCGCCCGCCTCAACGGTTGGGCTCGACTTCTACGAGGGCTACTGGGATCTCCCGCCGTCGGTCGACATGACGATCGGCGGCCAGGCAGCCGACGGCACCTACAACTGCGGCGCGATCGGCGGCATCAATGTGCTCGGCGCGGCCTGCTTCCCCGACGGATCGTGCGTGGAGAATGTCCATCCGCTGCAAGCGATGGCGATGGGAGCGACGCCGCTTCTCAAGGCGGATGGAACGCTCGCCGCGACCTGCGCCGAAGGGTTCTGCTCGGCGGTCGACTTCACGCGCACCAATGCGTATTACGCCTGGCCGCGCACCACCACCACGCCAACTTCGGCCGAGCGCGCAAAGCTGCCGCAGCGGGAATACCTCACGAGCTTCGTGAGCCGTCGGACCGCGGAGTGGATCGCGGGCGCGCGCGCGACCGGCAAGCCGTGGCTCGCCTTCTCGACGCACTCGTCGGCGCACACACCCATCCAACCGCCGCCGCCGTCGCTGACGGGACCTGCGGCGAGCGATCGGTCCTGCGCGTTTTCGGGGCCTGGATTCCGAAGCCAGTACCGACTGATGGTCGAGTCGGTCGACGCTTCGATCGGCAACATGCTGGTTGATCTCGGCCTCGGCAGCCGCGTCAACGGCTCGTTCGTGCTCGGCGATCTTGTTGCCGCGAACACGATGATCCTGATCATCAACGACAACGGAACCCTCGGTTTGGATGTGCTGCCGCCGTTCTCGATTCCTCGGGCTAAGCAGACGGTGTACGAGACCGGCGTGCGCTCGTTGTGCATGGTCGCTGGGCCGCAGGTCGTTGCGCCTGGCCGCGCGGTCGACGAGACTGTTTCGATCGTCGACCTCTTCGGTCTGCTTTGCGAGACGGCTGGCGTCGACTGGACCGCGGTGGAGACGCCATCGCGCCGCATCGACTGCGTGCCGATGATGCCGTTCCTCACGAATCCTGCGCAGGGCGCGATCCGCGAGTTCAACTTCGCGGTGTACCGGCAGGGCGTGTTCCCCGCGAACACCGTCGGTTCGTGCGTGAATGGCAACACGCTCATCGACGGTCTCATCCCGAGTCCTGAGCTGTGCGCCGCCAACGGCGGATGCTGGCTGGGCGGCGCGGAGTCGGCGCCGTATCCGATCACGAACTACTGCGACCTGTACTCGACGGACCCTTCGAACGCGGTCGTCGAGTGCGGCGGCACCAACTACTGCTTCCTTCCCCCCGACATGGCGGACCAGTGCCCGCAGGGCAGCATCGCCGTCACGCAGCCTCCCCTGCTCGCGCAGTACGGAGTGCGGCGCGGTGACTGGAAGCTCGTGGTGAACCAACTGCCCGCGTGCCTCGCGCCCAATGACTGCACTGTGCGCCTCTATCGGCTCGCGCAGCCAGTGCCGCCGCTTCAGCCCGGCATCGAGGGCAACGACGGCGACCTAGGCGTGTGGGACCCGCTGAGCCAGACCCTGCCGCCGGTCGCGCAGGAGGAGTATCAGGCGCTCAAGAACGAACTCGTGCGGTTGCTGCTCTCTGAGCCGAAGTCGCTCGCCGACGGCAATCTCGACGGCGTGGTTGATGCGGCGGACCTCGCGGGACTGTTTTCCGAGTGGGGATCGATGGGTTTCTGGGATGCGACGCAGAACGGCGTCGTGAACGGCGACGACCTGACCTATGTGCTGAACGCGTGGGGCACGGTCGCGCCGTCGCTCGATGTTGTTCCCGATTGCCTGCTGGGGGGAGGCGCCCAGACACTCGTCCGCGAGTACACCTTCGACAAGGGCTACCGCGATTCGGCTGGCAGCGGAGTCGACGCCATTTCAATGGGAGGACGCGTTCAGAAAGGCGCGTATGTGTTTGGTCCGCAGCAGGGGCTTCGGATCCCGGTCGCGGGTCTCGACCTCAGCGACTACACCATCGAGATGGAGTTCGTGCTGACAGGCGGCTTCGACTTTCTCGGCGCCAAGCTCATCGACTTCGCCAATCTCACCTTCGACGCAGGCTTGTTGTATGTGCCGACGACTGGAAGCGTGGTCTTTGTGATGCCGCCGCCGGGCCCAATGAGCGCGGCGACCATTCCCGTCGGAACCTCGGTGCGGATGGCGCTGCGTCGCGATGGTTCGTCGAAAGTCATCACGCTGGCGATCAACGGCGTCCCGCAGTGGGCACTGCAAGACCCAATCGGCCGCGCCGTCGCTCCGACCGATGGGTTCATCACGCTGTTCGCCGACGATCCGATTACGAAGTACCGCGAGACAAGCGCGGGCCGGCTGATGTCGGTGCGGATCCTCACGGGTTCTGGCGGCTGAGCGGCGAGATCACCATGATCTACAGGGATGTTCGCGTGACTCCGCGCGATGCGATGCATGACCGCCTCGAATGCGAGCCGGCGATAGGTGACGGAATTGTCCGCCCCGCCTTTTTTTGGGGATGGTTCCTGTTAGCGTTTCACTCTATGAATCTGCCGCACGCACTGCCCTCGTTGACTCTTCTCATCGCAACCTGCGCGGCGTTCACCGCCTGCGCCAGTACGCACACCGGCGCGAAGGCCGATCCGTCGGCGCCCAAGCTGCCGCCAGTCATCACCAAGGTCGAGGCACTCGAGTACGTGCCGCTCGATCCGAAGGACGCCGAGCACAAGGGCCCGATGATCCATGTGATCTCTGGCGATCTCGGCAAGAAGGGTCCGCTGCTCTTCATCGCGAAGCTGCCCAGTGGTTTCTCCGCGGGCTGGCACACGCACACCTCTGACTCGTACATCACGGGCCTCAAGGGCTCGTACCACGAGTGGCGCCGTCATGAGGACGAGGGCAAGGCCGTCGGCCACGATGGTTTGATCTACATGCCCGCTGGCGTGTCGCACAACAACCGCTGCGACGATTGGGACGGTCCGTGCTTCAACCTCGTCTACTGGCCGAATGGGTTCGATGTCACGAAGGAGTGACGCCGTCCCCGAGCCCCGTTAAGGACAACCTGCACCATGCGAAACCACAAGACCTTCGAGAGTCCGCTGCCATCCATAGCGATGATCGGAATGGGCTATGCCGGAACCTGGCTCGAGATTTACCTTCTCGATCAGGCCACGCAGGACATGACGATCTATGAGATCGAGACGGTGCAGCGGCGCATCGGCGGAGGCATCGCGTACGGCGAATGCTCCGAGATTCACCAGGTCAACCTGCCGCCCGAGCGCATGTTCGGTCCGCATGGCCGTCAGCAGGACTACATCGAGTGGATCAACTCCGCGGACCGCTCGCAGTGGCCGGAGTCATTCCGCAAGGCGCTTGGAACCGCGCAGATCACCGCAGGAAGTGGCACTTTCCCTCGCGGGCTGTTCCGACACTACTGCCTCGATCGGCTCAACGAGGCGAAGGCGCGTGCGGCTGCGCGCGGACTCAAGATCAACTGCGTTCCCGTTATGGCCGAGGCCGTTGCGATCGACGAGAGCGGCCCGCGCGCCGTTGTGCACCTGAGCGCGATGCTCAACGACTGCGGCAAAGACGCGCATGTGATGAACGTTGACAACGGCGACGGCAACTGCGTCGTGGCCGATGTGTGGATCGCCGCGACCGGGCATGGCCCGCCGATGATCGCGGCGTTCATGAAGAACGTGGTGCAGAGCGAGCGCGTGGTCATCGACCCGTGGTGCCCGCGCGTGTCGGCGATCATGGACGCGCGCGACCCGAACGAGAGCATTCTCTACATCGGCACGGGCATGACCACATACGACCTGATCATGGTCGACGAGCAGCGCGGCCACAAGGGACGCAAGGTGATGATCTCGCGCCACGGCGACCTGCACTTCACTTACAAGCGCGGCGATGTGTTCAAGCTCAAGAACGCCGAAGTTCCCGAGGCGTTTGCCAAGGCGACCACGCGGCAGGAACTCCTGCAAGGCAAGCCGGGCGAATTTGCCGGCGCGCTCGAGATCTTCGCGCGGCTGACCTCGCCTGTTGCAGAGGGCGGCCTCGGCATGAGCTCGGAGGATGTGCTCCTTGCGTGGCAGGTTCACATTCCCAAGCTGCTCGCCAACCTGCCCGAGACTGATGTGATCGCGTTGTTCCGCCACAAGACCGTGATCAACACGCGCTGCATCGGCATCGCGCCTGAGGTTGGTGCGGCGCTCGATCGCGCATTCGCTGGCGGTCTCGAGATGTGGTCTGGCGATGTGTTTGACATGGAGGACCGCGGCGACGGCATCTACGTCGACTGCAGCCACATGGTGGACGGCACCCCGCGCCGCGAGACGATTCGGTTCGACCGCGTCTACTCCGGCCTGGGCATGTCCAACGACTTCAACTTCATCAAGGAACGCGTGCCGCTCTGGCACAGCATCATCGAGACGAACTGCTTTACGCAGCCGCATCGTTTCGGCGGCGTGAAGGCGGAAGCGGGCGGCAAGCTGCCCGGCGCGCGCTGCGGTTTCGTGGCGGGAATGCCGTTGTCGGGGACGCGGAGCGAACGCGGCTGGATGCCCACCGCGTCTGGATCCGTGATTAGCATCCGAACCGACCTGCCCGCGATCAGCGAGCGGGTCATGAATCAGCTCGCGGGCGCGGCTCGCTGAGGAGTAACTGTGAATCCATCGAAATGGCGTTCTATCCCCGCGTCCTTCTTCGGCATGGTGCTGGGGCTCGTCGGCCTCGGCGACTGTTGGCGGCTGGGTGACAAACTCTGGGCTGGCAACCCGATGTGGATCTTCCCCGCGTGGATCAGCGAGGCGGTGATGGCCGTCGCGGCGCTGGTGTGGATCGTGCTCATGCTCGCGTACGCCAACAAGTGGCTGTTCGCGCGTTCTGAGGCGCGCGCCGAGCTCTACCACCCGATCCAGCGTTGCTTCATCGGGCTCACCGGTGTGTCGACCATGCTGATCGCGGTTGCGCTCGAGCGCTACTCGCATGACGGTGCGGTCGCGCTCTTCGTGATCGGATCGATCATGCAGCTCGGGTACGGCTCGGCGTTCACTGGGCGCGCGTGGCGCGGCGAACTGCCCGTCGAGCAAGTTACCGCCGCGCTCTACCTTCCCACCGTCGCGGGCAACCTCGTGAGCGCATTCGTCGGCGCATATGTGGGATTCCCCGTGCTCGGCGCGCTGTTCTTCGGCGCGGGCATGTTCGCGTGGCTCGCGCTCGAGTCGGTGTTCACGCTGCGCTTTCATGTGCACGCGTCGATGCCCAAGCCGTTGCGTCCGACGATGGGCATCATGCTCGCGCCGCCCGCGATCGCGTGCGTTGGATACATGTTCATCACCGGCGGGGTCAAGACCGAGGCGCCGATGCCTGATCTCTTCGCGCAGGCGATGGCGGGCTATGCGCTGCTGCAGTTCTTCATTCTCGTGCGCGCGATGCGCTGGGTGGCCGAGCAGCCGTTCGCCGCGTCGTACTGGGGGTACAGCTTTGGCGTCACTGGGCTCTCATGCGTTGCGATCCTGTTGGTCAAGCGCGGGCTCGCGTCGCCGCCGTTGGAGTGGCTCGCGGTTGCGCTGTTCATCGTGGCGAACGCGGTGATTGCGGTGCTCATCGTCGGCACGGTGCGGCTGCTGTTGGCCGGGCGGCTTGTGCCGCCGTCGATCACGGGCGTGGTTGCGGCGCCCGTGCCTACGCCCATGCCTGCGAGTTGATGTGGGTGGCGGACCTGGTTGATTTGCGCCGCGCCATTTTTTCGCACGAGCCATGTTTCGCGCGAGTCATATTTTCGCGCAGCCATATTTTCGGGCGAATCAGTCGCGCATGGCTTCGTGGTCGGCCACGAGTTTGTCCCAGGACGAGTCGAACGCCCACTCGTAGTTTTTCCAGCGGCCGATCGATGAGCGGTTGATCGGCTTGCGCACCTGCAGCGCCGACAGCGTGACGGTTGCGCGCGGGTTGTGCTCGGGCTTTAGCACGCGCTCGTCCATCTCGAGGCCCATCAGGCGCAGGCAACGGTGGGCGTGCTTGGCGGGATCCTCGACGAGATCTTCGTAAATCACTTGCTGGTGCGGGATTTCCAGCACTTCAAGCGCACGCGGAATCAGGCGTCGCTCCATTTCGATCACGCGCCGCGTCCAGGAAAGGCTGCGGGTCCATCCCATCGTCCCGGGCGAAAAGTAGGAAAGGAAGATGCTGGTTGCCATGTCGCGCGGGTCGCGGTGGACATTGATGCACACGGCGCCCGGAAGCACCGCGGCGATCTCGGGCAGCGAGCGCCAGGTTCGCAGGATCTTGTCGAAGATCCAGCTTGCGCCTGGGCGGCGAATGTGGTCGGCGCCTTCGAGGTAGAGCGCCTGCAGGTCACAGAGCAATTTGGTTGGGATGGTTTCGGGCCGGCGCGGCCAGCCTGGGTTGGCTTCGAGATCGTCGGCGATGGCGCGCAGCCCGTCGTACTCACCGATGCCGCTGATTTGAGGATGGCGATCGAGCATCTGCTCGAGCAGCGTGGTGCCCGAGCGGGGTAGCGCCACCATGATCGCCACGCCCTTCACCGGCGCGAGTCCGGCTTCGCGGGCGCGCTTGGCGGTTGGCGCGATCCAGTTCTCGCCTTTCTCGATGCGCGCTGCTTGCTCGGCGATCGGACGCATGAAGACCTCGATGTCGAAGTCGCCGCCGGTGAGCGCGTGGGCCTCGCGCGCGGCGTCGAATGCGTCGCGGAATTGGCCCGCCTTGTCGAGCAGGCCCGCGGCCTCGAATCCCGCGAGCCGCCGCTGCTGCAGCGGATAGGAGCCGCGCAGCACGGCGCGCATGCTTTCGGCCGCCGCCAGCGGATCGTCAAACGACTGCACGCGCGCGATGTGGACCGCGGCGCGCGCGTCCTTGGTCCACGCGCCGCCGGCGGTGACAAGTTCGCGCAGCTCGTCGCGCTTGCCGGTTTGGAACAGGATGTCCATAAGGGTTGTCATGGCCTCGACGGACTGGGGCCCGCGGCCGAGAGCCATGGGGCGCAAGCGGGCGACTCCCTCTTCGGCGCGGCCGTAGCGGTTGTCTAGGGTCGCGCGCAATAGGTTGGCGTGGTCATCTTTTGGCGACGCCGCGAGCGCTGCGGCGAGATCGCGCTCGGCTTCGATGACGCGGCCCATCATCAGCAGCGCGCGACAGCGGCCGAGGCGACCGAGGAAGCTGGTGGGGGAGCTGGCGATGAGCGCGCTGGCGGCGCGGATGGCGCCGGGGGCATCGCTGACGCGGAGGAGTCGTTCGATCTGTTCGGCTGGGGTTTCGCGGGAGGCCATGTGCGGACTCTAGCGGGATTGATTTGGGACAGGCATGGATTTGTGGATCTGGGACAGGCATGGATTTGGATCTGGGACAGGCATGGATTTGGGACAGGCATGGATTTGGGACAGGCATGGATTTGGGACAGGCATGAATCTGGGACAGGCATGGAACATGGGACAGGCATGGATGGTTGAGTTCGCCCGGACAGCGGTGAGTTTCGGAGCGCCGCGTGCTTGCTCGTCGCGCCCCGCCGCGTCGCGGGCTTCGATGTGGAGCTGATTCCATGCCTGTCCCAGATTCATGCCTGTCCCAAATCGATCGGAGTGCATGCCTGTCCCAAATAATCGAATCGCGTCCATGCCTGTCCCAAACTTCAAAACGCGCGATCCCCAACTCCGAAATTTCACCCATCCCATCGCAATAGTCCGACGCACGTCAAGACGGATCCCGAGGAACAGATATGCACGACCCACAGCTCACCCGCGAAGCGCTCGCCGAACTGCCCCCCGACATCGCCGACAGCCCGCTGTTCAACGGTGACCTAGGCCCGACCCCCATCGCGCGCCGAACCTGGTCGACCTACAACTTCGCCGCCCTCTGGATCGCGATGGCGCACTGCATCCCGACCTACCTACTCGCCGGCGGCCTGATCGCAGTAGGCATGAGCTGGTGGCAAGCGCTCATCACCATCGGCCTGGGCAACATCATCGTGCTCATCCCCATCCTGCTCAACGCCCACCCGGGCACGAAGTACGGCATCCCGTTCCCCGTGCTCGCGCGCAGCAGCTTCGGCACCGTCGGCGCCAATGTCCCCGCGATCCTGCGCGCCCTCGTCGCGTGCGGCTGGTTCGGCATCCAAACCTACATCGGCGGCGAAGCAGTCCGCACCTTCCTGATGTCGGTCTGGCCGGCGTTTGGCGAAATCGGCAGCGGCGCGATGGTCATGGGTCTCACCGTTCCGTCGCTCATCACCTTCTTCATCTTCTGGTCGATCAACATCGTCATCGTGCTGATCGGAATGAACGCGGTCCGCCATTTCGAGAACTGGTCGGCGCCGTTGATCCTGGCCATGGGTGTTTGGCTGATGGTGTGGCTGGTCGGTCGCGCGGGCGGCATCGGCCCGATGTTCGACAGGCCGTCGGCATTCGCCACCACGGCAGACTTCTGGAAGGTCTTCGTCCCGTCGGTCACAGGCATGATCGGATTCTGGGCAACGCTCAGCCTCAACATCCCCGATTTCACCCGATTCGGCCGCGGTCAGAGGCAGCAGATGCTCGGACAGATCCTCGGCCTGCCGACCACGATGGTCGCGTTTAGCGCGATGGCGGTCGTCATCACCAGCGCCGCCGAGACGATTCTCAAGGGCACCGATCCGAAGGCGCTCTGGGATCCCGTCGTCGTCCTCGCGCAGATCACCAGCTCGACTCCGCCAGCGGGCCTCGACGCGCCGCTGCTTGGCGACGCAGGAACACGCGCCATCGTCGCGGTGATCGCACTCTTCGGCGTGGCAGTCGCAACCATCAGCACCAATATCGCGGCGAATGTCATTAGCCCCGCCAACGACTTCGCCCAACTCGCGCCGCGGCTCATCTCGTTCAAAACCGGCGGCATCATCACCGGTGTGATCGGCGTGCTCATCATGCCGTGGAAGTTGCTCGCCAGCGCCGACGCCTACATCTTCGAGTGGCTCGTCGGCTACTCGGCGCTGCTTGGACCGATCGCCGGCATCATGATCGCCGACTACTGGCTGCTGCGCCGGCGCACGCTCGATGTCCCTGATCTCTATCGTCCGCGCGGCCGCTACGCCGGCGTGAACTGGATCGCGATGATCGCGCTGGTCGTGGGTGTCGCGCCCAATGTCCCCGGGTTCCTGAAAACGGTGAAGATCACCACCGGCGACCCCAACTTCTTCGACGCGATCTATCCGTACGCGTGGTTCACCGGCGTCATCGTCGCGGGAACCATCCACTGGATGTTCAGCCCAACGCGTCACGACCGCATGCGTTGACGGACGCATGGACGCACGCCTTGACGCACGCAAGCTTGGCCTTGGCGTTAACCCTCAAAAACTTCGTCGACGAGCGCAAGCCCGCGGTCGATGATGTCAAACGATTCCGCCATCTGCTGCTCATCGATCGTGAGCGGCGGATTGCACATCACCATGCTCCATTGCAGCACGGTGAATAGCCCGTTCTCGCGCAGGAATTTGCCGAGTTTCGCCATCACCGGATGCGATCCCGCATACGGAACCAGCCGCTCGCCAGCGCTGTTCTTGCGAAGTTCGATGCAGCCGAAGAGACCGATGTTGCGATGTTCCTTCACGCAGCGGTGCTTAGCAGCAAGCCGCGCCATGTGTCCGCGCATGACCTCGCCCATGCGCGCGGAGTTCTCGACGAGCTTCTCATCGATGATCACATTGATCGCCGCCAGCGCGCAACTCATGCACAGCGGATGCGCGTTGTAGGTGAGGCCGCCCCAAAAAACATTCTCACGGAAGTGGTTGGCGATGCGATCACTCACCGCCATCACGCCCAGCGGGAGATAGCTCGAAGTCAGGCCCTTCGCCATCGTGCAGATGTCAGGCACGATGTCGCCGTGTTCGAAGGCAAAGAGCTTGCCGGTGCGGCCCCATCCGCACATGACTTCGTCGCACACCAACAGAATGCCGTGCTTCTCCAGCAGCGCCTTGAGCCCCTTGAGGTAACCCTTGGGCGGCGGAAGAATGCCGTTGGTTCCCGTCACCGTCTCGATGAACATCGCAGCGATGTTCTTCGGTCCCTCGTACTGGATGATTTCCTCGAGATAACGCAGGTTGTTGGCGACGATCTCCTCGTCGGTGTTTCCAAAGCTGAACTCGTAGGGCCTTGGATCCATCACGCGAATGACACCCGGCATGCCCGGCTCAGTCGGCCAGCGTCGAGGATCGCCAGTGAGCGTGATCGCACCATTGGTCGCGCCGTGGTAGCTGCGATGGCGGACGAGAATCTTGTGCCGACCGGTGAACATGCGCGCGGCCTTGATGGCGTTCTCGTTGGCCTCGGCGCCGCCCAGCGTGTAGAAAAATGTATTGAGGTCACCAGGCAGCAACTCAGCCAATCGCAACGAAAGCCGCGCGCGAATCTCCGTGGCCATGCCCGGATACGCATACGCGAGCGTCGCCGCTTGCTCCTGAATCGCCTGCACAACCTTCGGATGTCCGTGCCCGATGTTCACGCTCATCAGCTGACTATTGAAGTCGATCCAGCGTTGGCCCTCTGGTCCGTAGAGGTAGATGCCTTGGGCGCGCGCGATCGGAATCGGATCGACCTTGGCGGTGGCGCTCCAAGAGAAGAGGCTGTGCTGCATGCACGCATCGATCATCTCGCGCGAGGACATGTTGGATTTGGTTGTCATGTTTCAGCTCATCCAATTCTGGTCGCGCTGCAGCGCCCACTTGCTCGTGATCTTGCGCTGGCGAGTCCAGAAGCGATAGCCGTCCCATCCAGTGATGTTGCCGTGGCCGAAGCACGAGTCGTTCCATCCGCCAAAACCAAACGGTTCACGCGGCACGGGCACGCCGATGTTCACGCCGCACATACCGGCCTCGACGCGCTCCATCACGCGCCGCGCCACATCGCCGCTCGAGGTGTAGATGCTGCAGGCGTTGCCATACGGACTGCTATTCTCGATCTCAATCGCAGCATCGATGTTGGGCACGCGCACGATGCTCAAGACGGGGCCGAAGATTTCCTCGCGCGCGCAAGCCATTTCCGCGCTGCAGTGATCGATGATCGTCGGGCCAACCCAGTATCCGCCAACCCCACCATCGGCCTTGCGCCCATCGAGCACAATCTTCGCGCCCGCTTTTTCGGCGGCGTCGATGTAAGCAGTAATGCGATCACGCGCAGCCTGCGTGGTCACGGGGCCGAGGTCCTTGCCAGTAGTGATCTTCGCAGCGCGCGCGCGAACCGCATCGAGAATGTGATCGACGCCGCCAACGCCAAGCAGCACGCTCGCGGCCATGCAGCGCTGGCCCGCGCAACCAGTGAACGAAGCGACAACATTCTCTGCCGTGAGCTCGAGGTCGGCGTCGGGCACAACGATGAGATGGTTCTTCGCACCGCCGAGACAAAGCGCGCGCTTGCCGTGCGCGCTCGCGCGGCTATAGACGAGTTTCGCCACCTTGGTGCTGCCGACGAAGCCGACAGCCTTGATGGTCGGGTGGTCGCAGATCGCCTCGACAACATCGCGCCCGCCCTGAACCATGTTGAACACGCCGGCAGGGAGTCCTGCTTCGCTGAGCAGTTGGGCAAGCCGCAGCGTCGAAAGCGGCACGCGCTCGCTGGGCTTGAGAATGAAGGCATTTCCGCCGACCAGCGCTTGCGGAAGCATCCACAGCGGCACCATGAACGGGAAGTTGAACGGCGTCACGCCCGCAACCACACCGAGCGGCGCGTACGCAACTTCGCAGGCGACGCCGCGACTAACCTCGAGTTGGTTTCCCGCCGCCAGGTTCGGCAGCGAACAACCGTACTCAACGCACTCGATGCCTTTCTCGACTTCGGCCTTGGCCTCGCCGAACAACTTGCCGTTCTCATGCGACACCAGCCACGCCAACTCATCGATGTTTTTGATCATGAGTTCGCGCAAGCGGTAGAGCACATGCGCGCGCTCGCGGATCGGCCACTCGCCCCACGATCGCGCCGCGCGCGCCGCTGACTGCGCGGCAAGATCAACATCATCGGCGCCGCCCATGCGCACTTGCGCAATCGATTTGCCGTAGCGGGGGTTTACGATTTCCTGCACCGCATGCGAGGTCGCCGGGTCGCACCACTTGCCGTCGATCCAGTTGCGCGCCGAAGTGAACGGAGTAAAATCGTCGTTTTTGGCTGAAAAAGCGCTGATTGCGGCATGTGAGAACACTGCGGTCATGGAACAAACTCCTGTCGCTCGACGGCGGTCGGCGCCGTGAAGGTATTGCGAATGGCCTGGCTGCGCGTCGCGTCGCCGAAGCAGGGGCGGTTGATGTAGCGGCCGTGGCCTTGGCGCGGCGTGAGATTTCCGCTTTGCCAAAGCACTGTTCCGCGACTCATCGTCACAGCGGCACCGCCGGTCACCTCCATGCCCTCGAAGATATTGAAGTCGTTGCGCGAGTGATGGGTCTTCGCGCTGAGCGTGCGAGTGGCGTTGGGATCCCACACCACAATGTCAGCGTCGGAGCCGAGCGCAATGGCGCCCTTCTTCGGATAGATGTTGAAGATGCGCGCGGCGTTGGTGCTGGTCGCGGCAACGAACGCGCTGGGCGTCAGCCGACCGCTGCGAACGCCGTGGTGCCACAGCACGCTCATGCGCTCTTCCAGTCCGCCAGTTCCGTTGGGAATCTTGCGAAAGTCGCCGTTTCCCATCGCTTTCTGCTCGGTGCGGAAAGTGCAGTGGTCGGTGCCGATCACTTCAATCGTGCCGCCTTGCAGTCCGCCCCACAGCGCGGCCTGATGCTCGGGTGCGCGGAAGGGCGGGCTCATGACATGGTGCGCGCTTTGGCGCCAGTCGGGATTGCGATAGACCGAATCGTCGATCACCAGATGTTGCACCAGCGATTCGCCGTACACGCGCTGGCCCGCAAGCTTCGCGCGCGCGATGGCCTCCATCGCCTGCCGACAACTCGTGTGCACGACATAGAGCGGCACGCCGATGATTCCCGCAATCTGGCACGCGCGATTCGCCGCCTCGCCCTCGACCATCGGTGGACGCGAGAGGGGATGGCCCTCGGGCCCGTGGATGCCGCGCGCGAAGATCTCCTGCTGCATGCGTAAAACCAAATCGCCGTTTTCAGCATGTACCATGCAAATCGCGCCGAGGTCGCGCGCGCACCCGAAGCTCGAGATCAGCGTGGCGTCGTCAACCATGATTGCATTTTTGTACGCCATGAAATGCTTGAAGCTGTTGATGCCGTGTTCGCGCGTGAGCACCGCCATCTGCTCGGCAACTTCGTGCGACCACCAAGTAATGGCCATATGAAACGAGTAGTCCGCCGTCGCCTTCTTCGCGCGCTCACGCCAGATCGCGTAGGTTTCCAGCAGCGATTGCTGCGGCGCGGGAATCGCAAAGTCGATGATCATCGTGGTTCCGCCCGCTGCTGCGCACGCGGTTCCCGAAAGAAAGTCGTCGATGCTCACCGTGCCCATGAACGGCAGTTCCATGTGCACATGCGGATCGATTCCACCCGGCATCACCAGCGCGCCGTCCGCGTCGATGGTGCGCGCACCAACGGGCGCCTCGAGCGATGGACCGACGGCCACGATGCTCTCGTCGCACACGAGCACATCGGCGCGCCAGGAGCGCTCGGCCGTCACGACGGTTCCTCCGCGAATGAGAGTGTGATTGGCCATCGTTGTGCGTCCTTACTGTTGCGTCATTTGTTCGTAGGTTTCAGGCCGGCGATCGCGGTAGAACTGCCACACGCTGCGAACCTGATCGACAACGCTCATGTCAAGATCGCTGACAAGCAGTTCGTCGTTGTCTTCGCTCGCTTGCGCAATGGTTTCACCGCGCGGATTCACGAAGTAGCTTGTTCCATAGAACTTTCCGATGTTCCACGGCGCCTCCGTACCTACGCGGTTGATGCAGCCCATGTAGTAGCCGTTGGCCACCGCATGCGCGGGCTGCTCGATCTTCCACAGGTATTGCGAAAGTCCCGCGACGGTGGCCGACGGATTGAACACGATCTCCGCGCCGTTCAGTCCAAGGCAGCGCGCGCCCTCGGGGAAGTGGCGGTCGTAACAGATGTACACGCCGATCTTCGCGTAGCGCGTTTGAAACACGGGATAGCCGCCGTTGCCAGGCTTGAAGAAGAACTTCTCAAAGAAGCCCGGCTGCACTTGGGGAATGTGATGCTTGCGATACTTGCCGAGGTAGCTACCATCGGCGTCGTACACCGCGGCGGTGTTGTAGAACACGCCGCTCATTTCCCGTTCGTACACGGGCACAATCACCACCATCGCGTACTTCTTAGCAACGCTGGCGATGTAATCGGTGGTCGGCCCCGGCACACTTTCGGCCGCCTCGTACCAACGCGGATTCTGGCTCGGACAAAAGTAGGGACCGTTGAAGATCTCTTGCAGACAGAGAATCTGCACGCCCTTCTTGCCCGCATCCTCGATGAAGCCGATGTGCTTGTCGACCATCGCCTTCTGAATGTCCTTCACCGACCGCGACTCGTCGTTGAGCGGATTGCTGCACTGGATCAGACCGCATCGGATGTGCTTGCGTTCATTACTCATATGCGTTTCTCTCGGTGAAATGGCTGGTCAACAGATTTAATGTGCGCCCTTTTTTGGCCGTAGCGGCGCGCCCTGCGTGGCGAAATCATTCCAACTTGCTGGAGCGTGTCCGTTGGAAACCTGCACCATCTCGATGCAGTTGGTCACCGGACAAACAATCTGACAGAGGTTGCAGCCCACGCATTCGCTTTCGTCGATCCTCGGGACCCGCGTGTTTTCCTGCGGGTGAATGCACTGGTGCGCTCCGTCGTGGCAGGCGGCAACGCAGAGTTGGCAGCCGATACATTTGTCGGCGTCGATCTTGGCAACGGTTTCGTAGTTGAGGTCGAGATCTCCCCACTCGCTGAAGTTGGGGATCGCCTTGCCGACCATCTGCTCAATCGAAGTGAAGCCGTGGGTGCGCATGTATTCCTCGAGGCCGTCGATCATGTCCTCGACCACGCCGTAGCCGCGCAACATGACTTCAGTGCAAACCTGCACTGTGCTCGAGCCGAGAAGAATGAACTCCACCGCATCGCGCCAATTTGACACGCCGCCGATGCCGCTGATGGGAAGGCCGAAGTCCTTCTCGCGCGCGAGCGACGCGACCATGTGCAGCGCGATGGGCTTGACCGCCGATCCGCAGTAGCCGCCGTTGGTGCTCTTTGTAGCAACGCGCGGCTCGGGCACGAAGCGATCGATGTCGACCGAAACGATGCTCTTGATCGTGTTAATCAGCGAAACACCGTGCGCGCCGCCGCGCTTGGCTGCGAGCCCGTGCGGCACGATGTTGCCCACATTGGGCGTGAGCTTGACCAACACCGGCACAGTGCTGTACTTCACCGCCCAACCAGTGATGCGCTCGTTGACCGCCGGCTCCTGTCCGACCGCGCTGCCCATGCCGCGCTCACACATGCCGTGCGGGCATCCAAAGTTGAGCTCGAGTCCGTCGGCGCCCGCGTCAATCGACTGCGCGATGATCTCCCGCCACTGCGACTCGGTTTCAACCATCAGCGAAACGATGATGGGGTTCTTTGGAAACAGCCGCTTTGTTTCGGTGATTTCCCGCAGATTTACTTCGAGCGATCGATCGGTAATCAGTTCGATGTTGGTGAAGCCCGCGCCGCGCACGCCGTGAATGGTGTGTCCGCCGAAGCGACTCGACACATTCTGGATCGGCACTCCGAGCGTCTTCCACACCGCGCCGCCCCAGCCCGCTTCGAAGGCGCGCTGAATCTGGAGGCCGCTGTTGGCCGGCGGCGCGCTCGCTAACCAGAATGGATTTGGTGACGCGATGCCGCCGGTATTGGTCGCGAGGCTTGGTCGTAGGTCAGGCATGGTGGTGCGCTCCGCTGAGCATGGCGTCGATCGCGTGCGCCGCACGCTTGCCTTCGGCAGCGGCATTCACGACTTCCTTGCCGTCGTTGGTGCAGTCGCCGCCCGCGTACCAACCCTTGCGGCCAGTGAAACCGTGGTGGTTGACGCGAATTTGTCCGTGGTCGAACTCGACTCCATGAAAGCCAGCGAACATCGCGTTCAGCTTCGACTGTCCAATCGCCATCAGCACGAGATCAGCCTCAAGTGTGAACGCGCTGCCCGTGATCGGGCGCTTGGCGTCGTCGAGTCGCAGGCAAGAAACACGCTGTACACGGCCTTCGCCAGCGAACGCCGTGGCAACCGACTGCCACTCAACCGCCACGCCTTCTGACTGCGCGGCGGCGAGCTCGTGGACATATCCACTCATGACTTCGCGTCGCCCGCGGTAGAGCATTGTCACATTGGCAACGCCGAGTCCGCGCAGTTCGCGCACCGCATCGAGCGCGGTGTTTCCGCCGCCAATCACCATGGCGCGCCCGATCTTGGAGAGGTCGAGCGTGCCGAGTTTCATGCGTTCGATCCACTCGACTGCGCCATGCACGCCTTCGAGCGACTCGCCCGGTGCGCCAAGCGTGCTGTCGACGCCGAGGCCGACGCCGATGAAGACCGCATCGAAGTCACGCTCAAGATCGGCCAGCGAGATGTGCTCACCGATGGTGATGCCAGTGCGCACATCGATGCCGCCGATCGACAGGATCCAGTCGACCTCGTTCATCGCGCGGTCGGCCTTCATCTTGTAAGGCGCAACGCCCGCGCTGTTGAGGCCGCCGACGGTGGTGCGCTTCTCAAAGATCGTGCAGGCGTGACCGAAGCGGCGCAACTCGTGAGCCGCAGCCAGACTCGCCGGTCCAGCGCCGATCAGCGCCACCCGCTTGCCCGTGTCGGCGCCGGCTTCGAAGAACTGCCATCCCTGCTCGTAGGCAACATCGGTCGCGAATCGTTGAAGCTTGCCGATGGCGATCGGCGGTTGCTCGAGGTCGTTGTACACGCACGAACCGACGCACAGCACCTCGACCGGACAAACGCGCGCGCAGCTCATGCCCAGAATGTTCGCCTCGAAGATCGTCTTCGCCGAGCCGCGAATGTTGTCACTGGCGATCTTGCGAATGAACTGCGGAATGTCGATCGCCGTCGGGCACGCCTTGATGCAAGGCGCGTCGTGACAGAAGAGGCAGCGGTTGGCCTCGACAATCGCCGCATCGCGCAGCAAGGGTAGTTTGAAGTCCTCGAAGGCGGTTTCAGAGCGGTTGGTTGGCAGGGGTGCGTTCATACAGCAATGGAAAGCGTACTAGCCCGACGCTGGCGGTGAAGAGTTGTATCGGCTTCGCAGCCGAACCAACTACACGACAAGCCCGCCAACAAGCCCACCAAGAAGCACGGCCAACGAGACGCCGCTTAAACGGTGAACCGCGAAACTTCGCCGCTGAGTTCGCCGACGGCGCTGTGCAGTTTGGAGGTTGCGCTGTTGAACTCGCTCAGCGACGCCGCCGTGCGCTCGGCACCATCGGAGAGCCGCGTCATTGCCTCGCGAATCTGCTCAGCGCCCTGCGACTGCGCGCGCATGCCTTCGGTCACCTGGCCGAAGCGGCCGGAAATCCCCTGGACCGCCGAAATAATCTCGCCGAGCTTCGATGAGATTTCGCCGATCTTGCTCACGCCGTCGTGGACCTGCGTGGAGAAGCTCTGCATCTCGATCACGCCTGCCTTCACGCTGAGTTGCATTTCCTTGACCATCGCCTCGATATCGAGCGCCGCGACGGCGGTTTGGTCGGCTAGGCGCGAGATTTCGCGCGCGACCACCCGGAACCCGAGTCCGTACTCGCCGGCGCGCTCGGCCTCGAGGGCGGCGTTGAGCGAGAGGAGGTTGGTCTGGTTGGCGACCTTTGTCATCGTGCCCACGACGCGGTTGATCGTCGTAGCCCGCTCGTTGATCGTCGCCAATTTCGCGCCGAACGATGCGGTGCTCTTGGCGAGCTCCTGCATGGTCGTGTCCATTCCGTCGAGGTTCACCCGGCCTTCCTCGGCCCGCGCGCCCGTGCGCGAAGCCATGTCATTGACTTCGTTCATGGTGCGGACGAGTTCATGGCTGGTGCTGGAAATCTGCTTCACCGCCGCGGCGGCTTCGCTGGTCGACGCGCCGAAGTCGGCCACGACTTCCTGCTGACCCGTGCTGGTGGCCTGCATGGCGGTGGCGGTTGCGATCAGCGTCGAGGACGATTCCTGGATGCGGCCGATGAGCCCGCGCAGGTCGTTGCTCATGGTTTGGATCGCTTGCAGCAGCGCACCGGTCTCGTCGTTGGCGGTCGCGCCCAAGTCGCCGCCCATGTCGCCGCGCAAGTCAGCACGGAGGTCGCCATCGGCCACTTGACGCGCAATGCGCACCGCCGCTCCGATCGGTCGCGAGATCGAACGCGCCACCACCAGCGCCGTCAGCGTCACGCCGATGATGAGCACGACAGCGAGTCCGATGATGGCATTGCGCTGGAAATACATGAGCGCGAAGGCCTCGCTCGCGTCCTGCTTGACGGCCATGCCCCAGCGAAAGCTCGGGAGGTAGCACCAGGCGGCCACAACCTCGACGCCTCGGTAGTCGTACGCGGTGCCGTAGCCTCGTTGGCCCTCAGTGGCGCGCTGAACGGCGATGGACTTGCCGCTGTTCCACGGAATCTTCAGGCGAAACGCCGCATCGGGTGCGCTGCGCAACGGGGTGGTGATCATGAAGTCTTGCCCGCGTCGCTCGCCGGTCACGATCTCGCCGGTCTCACCCAGACCGGTGAGATCGGAAATCATGCGCCAGACGCGATCGGGCTCGAGGCCTCCCGCGACCACGCCGATCACACGGCCGTTCTTCATGATCGGGCTCGTGACGAACGCCAGCGGCTCGCCGGTGGAACCGAACGGCTGGAATGCGCTCAATTCCGACTGCAGAAGCGTCCGCGCGCGGTCGAATCCCGCAGAGAGTTCGGTGTTGGCAAGTTCGCCCGACATGACCGAGGATCCAGCCGAAACGGATCCGGCGAGGGCGAACACCACCTTGCCCGCGTTGTCGATCAGCAGCAGTCGAGAGAATCCGAGGGCATTGGCAGCATCGCTGAGCTCAACGCGCATCGCATCGGCCACGGTGGGGTCGTTGGCGGAGAGCTTGGTCATCGCCTCGACGATCACAGCACTGTGGGCAAGGGTGTTGCCGTCGTCGACGCATTGCAGAGCGTAGACCTCGAGTTCGTCGGCCTTGGCGGCGGCCAGTTGCACGAGTCGGTTGCGAATCGAATTCTCGAGCGAGCGCGAGGCGATGTTGGTGGTGATCGTGGTGAGGATCGCGCAGGGAATCAGCGAGATGGCGAGAAACCAGAAGACGAGTCGGGCCGCGATGGAGCGACGGCGCTTTGTAGAGGTAGATCGGTGGTGGCTTGGGCCAGAGCTGAAATTGCTTGCGCCGGAGTTGAAACTGCTTGAATTGTCGTTCATGGCGACACCGTCCCTTGCGTGGCGGCTTCAGTGGTCAAGCCAGTGGGCGCGGCCCACTTTCCGCCCCAGCGCTGGTGCAGTTCCTCGACGAATGCTTCCCACGCTTCGCGCGTGCGCGTGAGCGGGAATGGCACGGGGCGCACCGAGGTTCCGCTCGTCCAAACGATGTCGAACTGCCCGTCGGCGCGGATGCGGCCGATCGCCGCCGGCACCCAGGTGTGCTGCGTCTCTGGATCGATGGCGATGATGCCTTCGGGAGCGTTGAGGCTCTGGTGACGCAACGCAAAGCGAACCTGCCTCACATCGGTACTACCCGTTTCGCTCACCGCCTGCGCCCAGAGTTTTACGCTGTTGTACGAGGCCTCCATCACCGCGGAGATCGTGCGGTCGCTGCCGAAGCGCGCTTTGAATTGCTTCACAAAGGCCAGGTTCTCTGGACGGTCAACACTCTGGAAGTAGTTCCACGCTGCGTAGTTTCCCACCATGTCCTGACGCGTGACTCCCCGCAGCTCGTTCTCGCCGAGGGCGAAGGTCAGCACCGGAGTCTTGTCGGGCCGAACGCCCGCATCGCGCAACTTCTTGGCGAAGGCGATCGCCGAGTCACCGACGACCGCACTCAATACGACATCGGGCTTCGCCGCGATGATCGCGCGCACGGCGCTGTCCACATTCGTGCTTCCAAACGGGATGTACATCTCTCCCACCCGCTCGGCTCCGAGCCCCGCGAGCTGGTCGCTGATGATGGCGTTGACGCAGTGCGGCCAGATATAGTCGCTGCCGATGAGAAAGAACCGCCGCGCAGCCAGTTTTTCGTGGCACCACTGCACCGCGGGCGTGATCTGCTGATTGGGCGCCGCGCCGGTGTAGATGATGTTGGGCGACTGCTCGAGGCCCTCGTATGCCATCGGGTAGATGAGCAGGTGGTCGTTGGCCTCAAAGATCGGAAGCACGCTCTTGCGGCTCGCGCTCGTCCAGCAGCCGATCACCGCGCACACCTTGTCCTCGCGGATCAACTTCTCCGCCTGCACGGCGAAGGTCGGCCAATCCGACGCTCCGTCGGCAATCACCCAACTGACTTGCCGACCCAGCAGGCCGCCAGCCTTGTTGATCTGCTCCAGGGCAAGAATTTCGGCCTCAACCATGGACTTTTCGCTGACCGCCATCGGTCCAGTCTGCGAGTGGAGAATCCCCACCACGATTGGACTTCGGTCGACGAGCGCGCGGTCGATGCCGAACCAGGCGCCGCCGGCGATGCCAATCAATGCAACCATCACCAACGCGCCGCGCCAGTACGGAGTGCGACCCCTGACCGCTTCACCGCCGTGGCTCAAACGGTGATTGGTCGCGGTGGGCTGCATAGTTGGAGATTTCCTTGAGGATTCCGAGTCGGGGAACCGTGTGTACCGCGATCGGTCGAGTCATCAGTCAAGAAAGCGGACCACGCCGGTGTCGACGTCGTACATCGCGCAAAGCAGGGTGAGCTTGCCTTCGTCCTTCGCCTTACGCAGCATCTCGCTGCGCAGGAGAATCTGCTTCGCCTGCCAACGCACATTCGCTTCCGACGCGGGAGTGAGATCAGGCTTGCCATCGGCGCCATTAGTCGGCTTGGCGAGGCCGGTGAATGCGGGGCGAATCGCATTGGTGATGACGGGCAGATTTCCAGGAAGGTCGTATCCGCCGATGGTTGCACCGACGGCGCCACACTTGGTGTGACCAAGCACGACGATCGTGTGCATGCCCAGCGCGCTGTAGCCGTACTCGAAGGTCGCGGTCGCGCCGACATCCTCGAAGTTGCCCGCGATGCGCACGACGAAGAGATCGCCCACGCCTTGGTCAAAGATCAGTTCGGGAGGCGTACGCGAATCGGCGCAGGTGAGAACTCCGACCGACGGCGTCTGTCCGAATTCGCCAGTCTGGACGATGCGCTCCTGCTGCCAAGAATGTGCGTGCATTCCACCTGCAACGAAACGATGATTGCCGTCGACCAGTTCAGAGCGCGCATCGGCGGGCTTGATACCGACAGTGCGCGGCGCGGTGGTCGTGCAGCCGACAATGAGTGCGAGTAAAGGAATCACAGCGAATGAAGTAGTAGTGCGCATTGCCGCACCCTAGCAGATCTTTCGCCTCGTTTGCACGACCAGTCCGACCCTGATCCGCCCGCGATCAGACCGCGGTCAGGCCTTCGGCCTGAACATTCGGAACAGACGCGTGATCGGGTCGTAGAACTCGTCGACCACGCGTTCCTTGAGCGGGATGATGGCGTTGTCGGTGATCGCGATGTGCTCGGGGCAGACCTTGGTGCAGCATTTGGTGATGTTGCAGTAGCCGATGCCGTCGCGGTTCTTCAGGTCGGCCAGCCGATCCTCGGTATCGAGCGGGTTCATCTCCAGCGCGGCGGTGAACACCAGGAACCGCGGCCCGATGAACTCATCGTGCTTGTGGTGGTCGCGCAGCACATGGCAGACATCCTGGCAAAGGAAGCACTCGATGCACTTGCGGAACTCCTGCGCGCGCTCGACATCCTCCTGATAGACCGTCCAGGAACCGTCGGCGTTGTCGGGCTTGCGAGGCTTGAACGGCTTGATCTTCTTCTTGACCTCGTAGTTCCAACTGACATCGGTCACGAGGTCGCGGATGATCGGGAACGCCTGCATCGGCTCCACCATGATCTCCTCGCCCACCGGCATCGTGTCCATGCGCGTCATGCACATGAGGCTCGGCTTGCCGTTGATCTCCGCGGAGCAAGAGCCGCACTTGCCGGCCTTGCAGTTCCAGCGGCAGGCGAGGTCTTGCGCCTGCTCGGCCTGGATCTTGTGCACGCAGTCGAGCACGACCATGCCGTGGGTCACCTCAACGGGATAGACCACGAACTGCCCGCCGTTCACATCACCGCGCCAGATGCGGAAGACGACGGTGCGGGTGTCGGACTCGGTGGAATTTGCCGTGTGGGAAGCCATGGTCAGCGACTCCTGAATTCTTGCGAAACGCCCAGTTTTTTCGGTGTTCCTGCGGTTTGATACGGGCCTGCGCGGTCTGTCACTTGTTCTTCTCGACGATCGCGGTCAGCTCGGGTCGCATCTTGGAAATCGGCCTGCGCTCGAGTTTCATTGCGCCGTCGCCACCCTTGCTGATCACGGTGTTGAAGGTCGAGCATTCATCGCTCTTGGTTGGAAAATCGTCGCGGAACTGCGCGCCACGGCTTTCCTTGCGGTCGAGTGCCGAGCGGGTCACCGCCTCGGAAACCGTGAGCAGATTGCGTAGGTCGATGGCGGTGTGCCAACCTGGGTTGAACTCACGGTGTCCCACGACGCCCGACTTCTCGCTGCGCGCGTTGAGTCCGCCAATGCGATCGAGCGCCTGCTCCATTTCGCTTTGCGTGCGCACGATTCCCACGAGGTCCTGCATCACATTCTGCAGGTCGTGCTGGATGGTGTAGGGGTTCTCGCCGTTGGGTCGATCAAACGGCTCCAACGCGCGCGCGGTCTCGCGCTCGAGCTGGGCGACATCGACATCGGCGGCGGGGTTGCTCTTGGCGAACTTCGCCGCATGTTCACCCGCGCGCTGGCCAAAGACCAGAAGGTCGGACAGCGAGTTGCCGCCGAGTCGGTTGGCTCCGTGCAGTCCCGCCGCAACTTCGCCTGCAGCGAAGAGGCCGGGGACATTGGACATCTGGGTGTTGCCGTCGACGCGGATTCCGCCCATCACATAGTGGGTCGTCGGGCCGACTTCCATCGCCTCGGTGGTGATGTCGACGCCCGCCAGCTGCATGAACTGGTGGTACATGCTCGGAAGCTTCTTCTTGATGTGCTCGCGCGCGTTGGGCATGCGCTCCTTGATCCAGCCGATGTCGAGGAAGACGCCGCCGTGGGGCGAGCCGCGTCCAGCCTTGATTTCTCGGTTGATGCAGCGGGCGACATGGTCGCGGGTGAGTAGCTCGGGCGGCCGCTGGGCGTGCTTGTCGCCAGTGACATAACGCCAGCCCTCGTCCTCGTCCTTCGCCACCTGGTTGCGGTAGAGCTCAGGAATGTCGTCGAACATGAAGCGGCGGCCCTCGCTGTTGCGAAGCACGCCGCCCTCGCCGCGCACGCCCTCGGTGACGAGGATTCCGCGCACGCTCGGCGGCCAAACCATTCCGGTGGGATGGAACTGGACGAACTCCATGTCCTGAAGTTCCGCGCCGACCTCATAGGCCAGCGCCTGTCCGTCACCGGTGTATTCCCACGAATTGCTGGTGATTCGGAACGCCTTGCCGATGCCGCCGGTCGCGAGCACCACTGCGCCCGCGCGCCAAACCCGCATGCGTCCACGCTCACGGTCGTAGCCGTAGGCGCCGACCACGCGACCGCCGCTGGTCAGCAGCGCCGCGACGGTCATTTCCATGTAGACATCGAGACCCTGATGAATGCCGTGGTCCTGCAGGGTGCGGATCATCTCGAGACCGGTGCGGTCGCCGACATGGGCCAGGCGCGGATAGCGGTGGCCGCCGAAGTTCCGCTGCAGAATCTTGCCGTCCTTGGTGCGGTCAAACACCGCGCCCCAAGACTCGAGCTCGCGCACGCGCGACGGCGCCTCGCGCGCATGATGCTCAGCCATAACGGGATTGTTGAGGTAGCCACCACCGCGCATGGTGTCTGCGAAGTGGACTTCCCAACTGTCGCGGTCGTCGACATTGCCCATGGCCGCCGCCATGCCGCCCTCGGCCATCACGGTGTGCGCCTTGCCCAGCAGCGACTTGCAGATGACGGCCGTGCGCACCCCATGGGCGCTCGACTCCACCGCCGCGCGCAGACCCGCGCCGCCTGCACCGATGATCAGGACGTCATGCTCAGTCACGATGTACTTATCAAGAGCACTCACCCGAGGATCCTCCAGTCGGTCCAGACACCTGATGCACAGAGACGCACATACACATCGGAGAAACCGACCCAGAACAGGCTCATCCAAGCGAAGAGCATGTGGCGCTCATTGAGCCAACTCACGCGTGAATAGGCGGTTTGCCGCACTTTGCTGCACGACATGCAGTCATGCTTGCCGCCGACGAGGTGACGCCAGCAATGGCACCCGAAGGTGTAGCCGCCGAGGAGCACGACATTCATGGTCAGCACCAGCGATCCGACGCTCATGCCGAAGTGATGCTTGCCGTCAGCGCCGAGGTTCCAGTAGGAGCAGAACGCGTCCCAGCCGAGCAGGAAGATGAACAAGATGGCGATGTAGAGCGCGTAGCGGTGGACATTCTGCAGCACGAGCGGAAACTTCTGCTCGCCACGATAGTTGTCGCCACGAAACTTCGGCTCGCCGACCGAGCAGCTCACCGGATCGCCCCAAAAGGCCTTGTAGTACGCGCCGCGGTAGTAGTAGCAAGTGAAGCGGAACAGGCCGGGAAACGGCAGGATCAGCAGTGCTGGCGAGAAGATCATCCACGCCGGCCACCAGAGCGGTTGCGG
>Ga0114978_10000620_pt1 | contig 30483 bp, 17 predicted proteins | sample S_140212_EF_Meta_FD_87027 | JGI IMG/M metagenome (GOLD analysis project Ga0114978, IMG submission 87027) | Freshwater microbial communities from Lake Simoncouche, Canada to study carbon cycling - S_140212_EF_MetaG | ecosystem: Environmental > Aquatic > Freshwater > Lake | place: Lake...
AGACGTGAAGACGATTCGCACATGGACCAAAACGAAGGGCGACGTAAGCATCAATTTTTGTAATCTATACTCCGCTTCGGACGGTGTGAGTGAAATGCTAAACCCATACAAACACGTAGATGAAGCGACGCTTGAAGAGCAAGATACTTTAATTGAAACAAGGAGAGACATAAAGCGATGCCTTGACTTCGATAACATTTGCATGCAATCGACGTACACCGTGCGTGGCAGCAAAGTTGCACTCCGCCTCGTGACGGAAGTCACTGGCATGAGAGAATACCAGGTCAAAGACGTGGAAATGTGTATGGCGTTTGGAGTATGGAATCAGGCGACGGAAAAGTGCTCTGTGGACAGGATGCTTGTGCCAATTTTTGATTCGATATACACGATCCAGTCAGGATTTGTACCCGCACAGACTGACCTAGACGTATTGCGAGTGTCTTGTCCGCGGGCCTTCGGGAATGACTACGACGAAGCTCGGAATGCGTTCGAGCAACTGTACATCAAGGTAAAGAACCCGTATACGACCAACGAGAAGATGCAAATGCAAACGACTGTCAATGAAATCGTGCTTCTAATTTTCGACATGGCCACAGGCTCCTCGAAAAATAGAGGCATTGACAGCATGCAGAAATACCAAGAGAATGCAAACTGCATCAAGTATCTCTACCAGCGTTCGGGTCAAGTACACGAGTCCAATGCTCTTGCACTATCGGTGTACGGGGTCGATAAGTCTCAGGTTCCTGGAACTACGATGTACATGTTCAGTGGCACTGCGCCTGTCGAGGTCACGCTGCTGTGGTTCTGGAAGTGTGTCGTAGTGGCGAAAGAAGGAGAAGGCGGTGCTTCAACGCAATGGCTGCGTATCATGACATCGGAAACCGAAGACGGCATCCAATGCGATAACGTAGACATGCAGTCAGACATGGACATGACCCTGCGAAGACATCTGCAGTTGCAGACCGACATCTACACTCCCACGGTCGATGCACTCGTCAACGTCAATATATATACCGACATCTTGAGTACACTCGAGGACACCATCAATTTCTGGGACTTCTACCCAGTCCCGACAATTTTCTGCTACAATGCCAGCAACCAGCCCCACTGCACCACCGAACAACGGCAGTTTGGGATGGTCGACACTGCATGCGGACGCATTGCTGCGAAAGATACGTTTATAGTACCCGACCCGCTGCAAAATCTAAACACAGTCACAATGGTTGAAGTTATGACGCTATTCCTTTTCAAGCGCACCCGTGCGCAAGTCGAAGAGCAGAGCGGAATCTCTATAAACTCTCTGTTGGCCGATAAACTAGCAATCGAGGTCAACCTCGACACAATGCTGTCAAGAACAATCAATTACACAAACGCGATACCGGTCTTTGAACTGACGGCCCTGAATAACATGACCACGATCATCAGCGAAGCGGGTCTCGACATCCACCAAATCGCAACCCTCCCGGCATCTTGCACGAGTGCCACGAACGCGCTGCACAAGTCGGAATATCAACTCCTGCAGACTGTGTGTGAAAATTCAGAGACACAGATAGATAACGAACAGTCGTCCATGTACCAGAAAATCATGACGTTCCGAGAGCTCACGATCTCCAGGAAAAACTTCTTGTATGAAGACTTCCAGTGCTACAGCACAAACAATGACCTATACGCCTCCGTATCGCAGAAGACCGCGCTCATACTGACCGCCTCTTACCTGCGTGAAATATTGCATGCGTCTGCGAAATCTAAACTGGGCCGACTCGACGCCGACCAAGACATCCGCAAGCTTATGTGGGCAGACGTCGAACTGAGCAGTAACAACGTACTCCACAATCGACTGGCCGAAGCACGAGAGTATGACACCATAATGCGGGCGCGCCGGTTTCTCTGTGACAAGAACAAGGATTATTCGAAATATCAGGAAAGTAGCCTGCAGCTCAAGTTGCGGGCATGCGCCGAAAGTCTCAAGGTATCTACCGGCTGGCAGGTTCCGTCGAAGGGCAATTCTATCACACTGGAACCAAAAAGTGATTTTCTCATAGGTGGCTTCTTCTTGACGTTCTCGGCCCCGTCCTCAGCTTCCACGCAGAAACCATTTGTCGAGGAGCTGGTCGACACACCATGGCACGAGCCAGCCTACATGTATGCACAAAGACAGATGTGCTTCAAGAGCACGCTGGGAGCGACGCGCCTGTCTCCGCTATGGTCCGGAAATCTCGATGTGCAATCGTGTCCATTTACAGAATCCTGTGGTTGCGAAACCGTCGTTGGAGACGACTCGCTGCAGTACTTGGACGTTACATGCGACGACTCCGACTCCATGCTCTCGTGTGCGCGAGACTATCCCCTGTTCTATTCGCTCGTGGAGAGTAAAATGTATCCGACATGTGCCGCCAATCAACGAAAGGTGGTGTCGCTGTCAACGTACGAACAGATGAGACAGGGCAATCTATGCGCACGACGTCCAAAAGACACAACCACCTGCTCGACACACTTTGGAGCAGTCGGTGGCGTGCTCGGCGTTCCTGTCGGCGACATCCACCTTGACATTCCCGTGCGGCATTTCCAAATCGGACTGTTCTCCAACCAAAGCAAATTACTGCAGGGCTTCCTCGCTGCGGACAAGGAAAATGTAAACTCGATTCGAATGAAGAACACGGACATCGGCGGCAATTCGCTTGGGTTCACTGTGCACACGCTTGGGACAGACGGAACTCTTATCATGGAGGCCACATGTGTCTCGGCCGGACTGAACTGTCGCAATAAGGTCACTCGTCGGTGGTTACAACAGTCGGAAAGCCTATGGCTATGGCAGCACACACAGCACCTGACACACAGCGTCAGCCCGGCATCGCAGAACGTGCGCTGGAGCTGCCCCCTGCAGTGGATTTCCGCCTATGGCGATAATCGCACCGAGTATGTCGCTCGCTCTCCATCCGCTACTCGCAACGCACATCGCTTCAGACACATCACCGGAACCAGCTTCTTTGCACATGCCGTCGTGTCAACGAGATTTCCAGTCGCACAGCACCCAGCGCGTTTCATGTCAGACGCATCTGCGTGTGCAGACGGCCGTATCACGCCACTGGGTCTCACGTTTTCGTGTCGCGGCCGAGACTTACTCCTCGACGCCATACGGCTTCACGACCGCCGCTGGACGACCGTGAAGTTCCACACGTCATCGACAACGTGTGTCGATATTCTGGATTGGCCACACCGGGCATTCCGGACAATGGACGGAGCCAATGGAGGAACCGCCCGCGACAGCAGCAAATATTGCAACGTTTTCGACCGATTGCCGTCTTTTGCTGTGCGTTACGGAGCTATGCCGACAGACGTCCTGCAGAAGAACGTTAATGCCCCATCCACTTCAGCAGGTGGCGTGTGCCACATGGGTCGTCTGAAAAAAATCAAAAAATCAAACGAGACAGACATGCTTCAATTCTGCACCGCGTTCGAGACACACGCGAACTGCCGCGTCTTGCAGAGAAACGCGAACTGGAACACAGAGGACCAGAGTGAATTTGCGTGGTCATCCAAGGACATCCCAGTGCAAGAACCATTCGTGCGACAGAAACAGAAGATCTCGCGGAAGCGTAAATGTAATCTCTGTGAGTCTCACGCAGAATCTTCTTTTGTTGATCGCCTGTCAAAAGAAACCCCGCTGCATACCTCTGTCCGTCAACTCAGTGTCGGAGTGCCCACTTCAATTTCACCTGAACGGCTTATCGCCGCCAACATTCGCAGCAAGGTTTGTCCATCTGCAGGACTCGACTGCCCGCGACTGTACGAGGTACTGCCTCGAGAATCGTGGCAGAAACACAAGCTCATGCGCGGCTTGCTCAACTTGAGCATTGCGCACCAGCACTCCATTCCGCCGACCGTGCAAGATGCCGACTTGTGGAACGAACCCTGGGTCTTCTGCAAACGAAATAACAACGTCACGTCGTGCACTGGAGTTGTGTCGAAAGAAGAGTGGAAAAATCCAACGCTTCGGAGTGGCGCATGTTCCCGTGAAATGATCAACGGAAACGACGAAGACAGGAAACCCATCCGGTTGTGTGATCTGAGCGAGGAAATGCAAGACCTGTGTGTGAAACTCGGCACCTGGAACTCAAAAATCGAGTACATCTTGTGCAAGGCTGCTGGACATCGGCAGTGTGCAGAACACGGCTTCTTTTACAACCCCACTGCATACTCATTATCGAACCAGGACTTCGTCTATAACACGGTGCGGAACATGTACCATCAGCTGAATGACTCGACGTGTCCCGTGGTGTACGTGAACAAGCAGGAGCTCCAAAATGAACTTCTGCGTGGCAAATGTGGAAGTGTCTCCCTCGAACCGTTGCGTACGATAGTGAAGACCGCGCGAGGATTTGCATACGACTTGACTGTCATTTTGTACTGTGACATGCAAATATTCATTTATCTGTCCGGAGTCATCGTTGGATTCATTGGGAGCCTCGACACACTGATTGCCGAAAGTTCGCGGAACCTCGTAATGTACATCAACCTTCTGCTCGCCAAGATAAATTCCATCATGGACAGATTGATGAAAATGTTATGGAAAATGGCAGAGTACGGGGCATTCAAGTGGATCAAGAAGGCGGCAGCTTTGTTCTGCATAGTCCTGGAAGAGGTGGTAAAACCGCTGATGACTGGTTTCGTCCATCCAGCATCGTCATTTATGGCCGACTGGATCAGCGCCATCGACAGAGACTTGACCCGACCGCTTGTCAAATTCATCAACGACATTACGTTCGGGGCGTGGGATGCATCGGATATGCTAGAAACAAATCGCAGAAATATAGTCTTTTGGAGAGAGGCGTCCGAAAACGCCAAAAATTTCGTCGCCCAGTGTGAGGAAGACGGGGTCGACGAAGACTCAACCGACCCTATCGGGGTGCTGCCAGTTGCCACGAAATGCTGGTCGACATACACAACCTTTTTCGGGGACAACAGCATGCTGTCTTGTACTGCAGCGGATACGTGCCACAGTGGAGTGACCGACACCAGACTAGTCACCTGCGGTATATGTCCCGAGCCACAGACCAGCTTCCGAAAGTTTGGGTGCTTGGATATCACGAAAATATGCACGTGCAGCGTCCCGGTGCTTACTCTGCAGTACTGCACTGCGAATGAAGACTGCTCGACGGCCGAGAGCTCGTGTAGATATCTCGACAGCGAGCTCGAGCCCTCGGTTGGCTTCACGCCATGCGCGTCCTGTCAGTCTAGCCGGATGTGCTACATGCAGCCAGGCATGTCCATGGGGTACTGCGCCTGTGGCCTGTTTCAGATCAAATTTGCGCGGTGCTCGGACCACGCCAAAAACGTGAACCCGGGCTACGACGACATGTGCATCTTCACGTCGGACTCCAACTTTCTTCAGAGCGTAACGTTTGCGTTCTCGTTCGACACCACCCTCAGTACGCCTTGCCGCATGATCAACCCGTCATTTTCATTCTGTGCCCGCGAGTCGAACGGCCAACTGTACGTCGTGGGCACCGACATATCCAGACGGCGCCACCTGCTACAGGTCACGTCGGGGGACGAAAACGACCAGATCGAAACAGCCTCTGTCGTGTGTCAGGACGCACTGGCTTCCGATGTCACGCCACACATGCGGGCACACTGCGTTGCTCTGTTCCACGAGAGTCGCTTGACGGTGCACGAGCTCGGCCTCGATGGCACTCTGCCCGCCTGTGCGTTCTGTGGAGTTGAGGACATGTTTTCCGCGTTTGTGATGAATCCACGTAACATGGTCGCTGTCACGACGAACGTTTCGGCCGTTCCGCGGGTCGTCGCTCGGCATACCCCGCTGAAGCACATACTTTCAACGTTCAAAGTAACCCGCAGGTATGTCGAGGTCATACTGCACAGCATGGACGGAGCCCACCCCGACGAAATTCCACGGATACAACACACAAGACACGGATGGCAGGTCAATATCTCGTCCAAGGACACCGTGGCCGTGTTCGTACTCGAGACTGTCTTGCCACAGGTGCTGAACTGGGCCGTCCGATTCAACGAGTCCACGCAAGGACAGCAACCGCACACAAGCCGTCGACTTCTGTCTGTTGTAGACACCGCATCTGACAACATACAAGCAGCAATCGCAAGAGCACAGGCGCTACACAGGACATTCCAAACACAACTGTCGCTCGCCTTTACATTTCCATTTGAGAGCTCGGAGACTCGCTCGGAGTGGATGAGCGCATGGCCCCCAGACCTAGGCCGGCGTTCCACGGACGTGACGGACTCATGCCCGCCGCTTCTGAACGTCATTCGTGGCTTCAAGTGGACCTTCGGCAATCTGAGCAAATCATTCGACCCCATTACCATGAAGACAAAACCCACTCTGGCCGCGTCGTGGGTTGCGGTCCCCCGACAGCACACCGCGGACAATTCCACGTTCATCAAAGACAACGAAGATATTCCCACTTCTACGCTCTTGTGGCTGTCGCAGAAGATACTGCAGTCCGTTGGACTTGAGCTCGAAAGCTTCAACGATCTCATTACGTCGACGGTGGCGGAACTGCCGAAGCTCATGCGGTGCAACTACGAGTCAGTGCAGACGTGTTCTCGGTGGGACATGCATGCGTTTCATGCCGCAATCATAGTGACGGTTTACTTTTCCGTTTTCGTCCTTCTATGCGGCACATTGAAGATGTCACTCCTGCCGATGGCGTTACTCGGTATACTACCCCTCATGGTCATGTACATGAGCTATGGCTACTCTCCGTTCTGTGCTCCGATGATCCCGGTGTGCATCATGGACGACCTGCTGTGGACTGTAAATACCTTTCTCCCTGAAGTAATCGAGTTTCCACCGAGTATGTTTATAAGTGTGGCCTGTATTCCAAAAAGAAACGCTCACATACACAAAAACTGTCTGCGCAGCTGTTCTGACCCCCCGTTCGAGTACCGGCGCTGGTATGACGTCATGGCCTGGTGGGCCACCGAGCTCAACTGGGCAGGCCCACTGGAAACGTACGCTGGCTTCCTACTGAGTTCGGACGATCTGATTACGCTGCAAGATCAACTCGATTTGAAGGCCGAGTGTCTCAGTCAGGGCGACGATAGCCTCGTTATGGGCAATCGCATATGTGCCACGCTCTCCTTGTACAAGGCATTTCCTTATCTTATACTCCTATTTTTGTCTATATTTTTCATCGGCACTATCATACGAACAGCCTGGAGTTTGCTATGCACGATACTATTCTCGATTTTCGTGCTTTACATTACTGCGTTTTATTAAACAGAATTACTACTTGCGATCCCGCTTGTATCTGTCACACGAACTGAACTTCGCATTCACGATGCGAGCGTCCACGTCATCGTGCTCAAGCGCATGCATAATGTCGTTGTTGATCTTCCTCTCTGAACCGTCAGGGTTGACCTGATTCGTCACGGCCCGATGCCACACGACGTCCCGTGGGTCGCGACTCGACTGCGTCTTCTGCATGTACTCAATTTGCGCAGTCGAGAACACATTGCTCCTCACTGCCAGCACAAGGGTCGCAGGGCTCATCACGCACCGGATGTGGTGTACACCGGACATGTAATATTTCATGGAGGCAGTTGCAGATGACGCACTTGTGACGTTTTTTTCAGGTTCATTTGAATCATTGATTTTTTATTACTACACAACCATCTTCTTTGGAACGTGATCGGACATATCAATACGGAGACCGTCTTTAGAGGGATGCTGAAGACTCGCGAATCTATAAAGGGAACACAACATGAAAACGTCGTGTTCACAGTACGACTCGAGGTCGGTCCAATTGCAGTCCATCGCCATTTGTATCGCGTGCAGGCCACTGGAAGTTTTTGTCGCGATTCCATTGGCCTTGCACAGTTGATCAAGACTACACCACGGCAGGCCCGAGAGCCTCAGATATTCGAGAAGGTCTACAGTTTTCAGCACCCACGCAGTAACAATTTCCGCCGGAATCTCCAACGCACGTCTCAGGAACGGCAGGTCGAAACGTACTCCGTTGAATGCGCACAAATAGTCAGCCTCGTCAAAGTCGCGTATCAGGGTCCGCAATAATTCATTCCGGCCGACGTCGTCTTCAATTTCTAGACGGGCGAAATTGTACGTTTTCTTCTGTCCTGTATTGAATTCTTCTGTGCACACAACCGTGACCTCGTGTTTCTCTGGGTCTAGGCCCATTGTTTCAATGTCAAGAACTAACATGCGTCAAAGTCTCGCGTGCACTACACTTGCTGTAAATATTGTCCATTTTGCTATTTATTCTTCTTGACTACAGGATCGACCTTTAAATCAGTTGGCCCGTTTGTCACAAATTCCAATACTGTGCCGCGTCCTTGCGAGTCAGCACTACTTTCATCGGTCGTCGTGTTATCATCTCCGTGCATGTCCGCTGTTTCTGCCGTGTGAAGTGGCGCTTCTGCTGACTTGTTAGCATAGTACCGTGCTGCGCCGGGTCCGTGTCTTGGCGCTTCTGCTGACTTGTTAGCATAGTACCGTGCTGCGCCGGGTCCGTGTCTTGGCGCATGTGCTGCCAGGTGGTGTGTTGGCACATGTGCTGTCAGGTGGTGTGTATGCGCATGTACTGACAGGTGGTGTGTGGGTACATGCACAGCCCCGCCTCTTAAATTGTGATGCACGAACTCCTCATTTACAAAGTCCCGCACGACATCGTACACACACAGGAAAGCATCGATGATTGCAGTCACAAAGAGAACGTTATTGAGAAAGGTCTTCCGCGTGTCAGACAAAAAAATCGACGACGCATCCGAGACGTACGCTGTAGCGGCCACGATGGTAAGTGCAAGGTACGCAAATGATGGCAATAACAAGGCGAAGAACAGCACCGATCTCCATATGGTCTTTTGTTGGGCTTTGTGTATCAGTACGATGCAGTCAAAAAATGCAAACGAGACAATTAGACCAAGGGAAGGTGCCAATTCCAGGAATGCCTCGTCTATCTCCAAGCAGGCCTTCATGTCATACAGTACACATGAAACGATCAAAAGTGCACGCACCATCACCTGAAGCAGTTGTCGCCAACTTTCCAGGTAGATGCTGTCGAATTGCTGCTCGTCTCGGACATCCGTCGCCAATTTTAATATCCTCTGTAATCTATGCCTGATCTTAGTGTGTGCATGGTCTTGCTCTATACTCGATTCCGGTATCGGCTGCGCACCGAGGTCTTCGTCGTCAATCAACTGCAGGACACGGTTGATGTAAGTGTACACTTTGTACCGGGATTCGGTTCTCAATGACAAAAAAGTACCCAAAAGCTGCTGGTACACACAAAAATTCAAAATGACAACGATCGCTGAAATACTAGCCGCTATCACGAGGTATGAAACGGTCAAGAATGAACTGACACTCGTTGATGATTTGAAGAGCAGGACAGGCATCGCATGAGGCATCACATGATCTTCTTTGTCATCCTCAAACCATTCGTTTGCAGTCAACAAGAACGAAAAGAACAGAACCACGTCAAAAATCAGTGCGGCTCTCGCGATTAAAATCACTGGTTTATACACGTATCCGTGACAAATCAGACCACAACACACCGCCATCACCACAAAGGAAACGGCGTTCGAAATGTAAAATATGACAAATCCGACAGCATCATTCTGCCAGTTTTCGATAATCACTGACAGTAGCCCCCCCTCCAATAGAATGAATATCAAGGTCTCGATGCACACTATATAAACAGTTTCGATTGACATACTTGAAATACAGACGTTCTTTTATACAAATGAAAAACGATTCAAAAATGCAATGAATTCATTTTTACAATCTTCGTAACGAAACATATAAATACACACCCATAAATTTAACATGCAGGCAAACCCGGCAATGATGTGGTCTGGCTGGACATTCACAAAAATAATGATATTCGCTGCCGGGCTTCTACACTTTATCATGGCAATTGTTACGGTGAGCTTCTGGAGCACACACGACAACCAGTTGCATTACCAAAATTCGTACAAGTATGCATATTACAAGAGCGACTATGTGGCCAGTAATCCTCCACTTACAAATACAACTGATCTCGTTAACAAGGTGTACAAGGATCGGTGCCACGTAGACAAGAACACAGGCTACCATGTACTTGGACTAACCATGAAAGTCTACAAAGACGACGTATATCAAAACAAACAAGTTGGAATGACTTGGTTTCCAAGGCAGGCCTCTTTCGTCAACTATACTGAGCTAAATGGATATGCCATTTTGATGTCAATCTTTATCTTTTCGTGTATATTCGAATTCATCGCATTCCACAGCATTCCACAAGACGACACCAAACATTTTGATTTTACCAGATACCCTTGTGCATTTCGGTGGATGGAATATGCGGTTACGTCACCCCTTATGATATTACTGATTGCCAGTTCATTGATGATCCGGGATATATATGTAGTGTACATGTTGATGTTGGCACAGGTTGCAGTTTGTCAAATGGGATATGCTGTTGAGTATGCCATTGCGAATAAGTACAAGGACGATCAACCAAGCCACTCGATTGGTGCTACTGAACTAGTTGGTCTCGTAGATTTCTACGAGACGAAAGTTGATGCAAAAGGGAAGCCCAATATGACCAACCGCTTGTTTTGGTTCTCATTTTCACCTGCGGTGACTCTGCACGTCGGAATCTGGGCTGTTCTTATCGGATCTTTCGAGTTTCAGGAAGACACAAATTGTACCCAAGGTGAGCAAACAGGGCCGTGGAAAGATGCGTTGAGAATGGTTATTTACCTTCAATTGATCGGATTTACAACATTCGCAATTATTCCGGTTTTTCAGGCTATGATGGTCAGGATTCTTGGCGGACGGAATTGTTTTATGTTCAAGAAGAAGGAAGCAGTGACTGAAACAGATTGTGAGGAAACAATGGCATCTGGATATTTGGCATACACGATTGTAAACGTCATTGTCAAGGTGCTTCTTGGAATCACGTACATCTCATTTGTCCGGATGTATCCATTTAGTACCAAGGAATATTTATAGACTTTTGTTGACACGAAAGAAAAAGATTAAATTACAGACTTTTCAATGAACCTTGCTGGGATACGAGTTCACGACGCGTACGTCCGTCGTCCCCTCCGGACCCATCAGGACGATTTCCTCCATGTTGCTTCTGGTCACCACGAAGCCCGACTTCTTCAGATCCTGCCCGCAGATGACTGCAAAAAACTGCTGCACTTTTTGCAGGAGCTTCTGTGAAATGCGTTTGCAGGTCGAGTAAATGCTGATCTCCACATTCGGCGCCGAGAACAGCATGGCCGCCGCGAACATGCTGACACTGATGGTCTTGCCGAAGCGCCTCGGCGTACTGATCAGGATCTCCTGCTGCAGGTGCTCCCAGTTGTTGCGCCGCAGAATGTCGCAGTGTTGGCGCTCGAACGTGCCTGGAGCCTCGAGCTTCCAGAATATGCGCGTGCAGGCCTTCAGGAAGTCGTCGTGGAACAGGCGCTGGTGGAAGCTGCGCTTCCAGCCTCGGTCGTCAAGCAGCGACAGGGCGTCACGGCACTCCTGCATCCTACTGAAGCCAGTCTGGCTTCGCTTCGCGCTCTGTTGTTGGATGTGCATCATTCGCGAGTGCAGACCGTCCGGCATACCAGCCACCGCCACGACGGGCGGTTCTCGTCGGGACAACACCGTCTGTAGAAGCTGTACTACACATGCACTTTCACGTGTTCCAGTGAGTCTACACGCCATAGTTTTTAAGAAGCACGTGGTTTATAAAAATAAAACAAGTAAAGTCAACCTACACACGACAAGCCTGAGCCTGCCGAAGTTCAGATAGCAGCTCGTCCATCGACCCGGTGTCTGCTCCCGTCTCCTGTGGCGGATCCAGTAGTGGCTTACGTTGATTTTTGTAAAACACAGACTTTTCCTCAGTCCACGAGTCGTACTTCGTGTCGCCTGTCCACATCCGACACAACAACAGCACACTAAAGCAGACAACACCTAGCACAGCATACTTTTGCAGGAACAATACGTACAGGCACACGTGAGGTCCGAGGAAGGCATGCACATTCGCATCAAACGAGACCCGACTTACGAACGCATGGTAGTGCACGAAGCACAGCAAGTAAAATATAGTAATTCGCACGCAGACCTCCCACAGCACTCGACTCTCCCGACTGTAGTACAGGTGCAACACGACCATCGCGCCGTTGACCAGGGCCGTCGCCGAGGCCGCAGTAAATCGCCAGCGGAACACGTTCGACGCCCACACCAGCACGCAGATGCAGGCCCACGTCGCATCCACCAGCATCGACACTTCGTACTGTGGGCTTTGTGTTTCCGTCGCGTGCGTCAAGAGGAAAAACGCGACGGGCATGAGATGCGACACGATGTGGCTGCTGTATACTCTCATCTGTGCCTGTGTGTCCATGTACACAACAAGCAGGGTCGCCGCAGACACGACATGCGCGGGCAGACCCCGCGCAAGGTGCGCACAGCACGTCAGCAGCAGGGCTTTCAGAATGGTTGTGAATATAGGGACATAAGTGCTCACCAATGCAAAGTCGATTGCTTGATGTTCGTGCATCTTACCTCAAGTAAAAGCCATAAATAACGCCCCACCTGTAGATTACATTATGTGCACGTTCTTGTCCACTTGCAGGCATATTCTGCCCTTACCTTCGCGAATATTGGCAACGCCGGGGTAGCTGTTGCCGAGATGTCCGACACACTTCACATCGCGCGGTATTTGTCTGTCTCCGGCCTCCCGCACGATCATGTTTCCATGGTACGCAAGCGTAGGAATGTCGACCGTGTTGTTCTGGATGTGTGTAGCAGCCGAGGTCACATTATCTTCGCTCCACGCGCGTCCAAGGCGCTCGTTGTACATATCAAATAAAGCGTTGGTAAAGCTATTGTCGTATGTCTTGCAGAAGGTGTCGATGAATGAATGTTTGTGTGTGTCCGTAACATTCTGATTTTTCTCTGCATCCAACCAAACGGTTGGGTTGGCTTTGCTGAGAGAACTAGAAAGCACGATAGGATTCGGAGCAACATACGGTTTTGTTCTGGACTGTAGCATGTCGATTAGGTCTTTCACAAAAGTCTTTAACGGTACATTTACATGATTTGCTGTAGTCCCCGGCACTTGAGTTTCCAATCCTTCTTGTGAACCGCCAATATAATTGTTTATATTTTCGTATAGTTCGTTCAGGGTTTCCATTAATTTTTCGATGTCCTCCCCCTTCAAGCTGTACATTTTATCTATATCGTCCCACACTCGCTTCTCAACTGTGAAACGGGTGTCCAAGAAATCAGTGAAGAAATGCTTGAAATTGGGTTTATCCGTGAAAGAAACTTCGGGTGGTTTGAATTTCGGAAAAAGCAGCACAATCAGACTCGCGCCTGTGTACGAAGCGTCCACGTCGTAGGTGTTTTTCAAGAATTCATCGGGGTCGTTGTCGCTCCATCGCATGACCTCGGTATCCATTCCACCGCTGTATCCGTCAAATGCAATGTCAAACATGCGTATCATGTTGCGTTCGTTCGTGACCATGGCGCGCTCGTGGTACTTGTAGCTCATGCCCCACAAACCGTGCTGTGCGTCGTCGTAGCAGGCCAACTCTGTCTGTCCCCAGAATGTCGCTCCCAGCTCTTGCGTGCCCCCCCGCCCGACGATCACCCCGAGCATTTCGTGCTCGATGTTCGGACGCAGCAGCATCATGGGCGCATGGTTCAGTGCCTTCGACACGTTCGAATTACCTTGAATGAGCCTGCGAATTCCTGGCAGCTGCATAATATCGCTCTGCTGAATCAGCATCTTCTTCGTGAAGTTCTCCATCGAGTCTGTTTTCTGGTTGTAGATGCTTAGAACGGTCGTATTTAAGATTTCGTCGACATAGTAGTACTCTGCGACACGGACTCTGCGCTTCAGGATATTTCTCGGCACCCGTCCCTTCTCGAGCTCAAATTTCTGCGAGTGAATGATGCTCAGGCCCCTGTAACTCGGCAGGTCCGGCCCCTTTGCAAGTCGGGCCGGTCCCTCCGGACCATTCGTCAGGTACTCCGTTCGCTCCGGAAGCATGGTCAGCTGCGCCGTCAGACTGCTCGGACAGAGCAGAAACGTCGGCGGGGGGCTGCCCCACGTGGTCAGGTGGTTCCTTGCATCCTCAATGATGATGTCGAGCGCATTCGGAATCTTCTGCATGATGCCGAAAAGATCACAGAACGTCTTCCCGGCCCGGTGCAGGGTCCGCGTCTGGTCGTAGTACTTTTCGTCGATTGTCTTCTGGTACGACGGCGCCTGCAGCAGCGCAATGTGCACGTCCAGGTTGTTCGTGAGCTGTATCGACCCAACAAGCTGCGTCAACTGCCGCTGGAAGTTCTGCAGCCCAGCCGCGGAAGCAAGGAAGTTGTGCTCCATCTTGATGGCGAGACCGTGCCTCACCGCGTATCCAGCATGCGACGTCTTGGTCTGCGTAAGAACGCGCGCCGCCGACTCGTAAGGGACACGCGAAGCCAGACCCTCGTCGAACGAGTACACGTTCCATTTTATTTTCTGGTCCGGATTCTCCATGTACACATACGGCAAGATCGTCTTTGTGAATGGACTGTTCGTGGCGTCCGTGATGAGTCCGTCGACTCTGTCGTTCAGGTACGAGTTGTATCCCTTCAGAGCGTCCGGCAAATGCCAGCGCTGGTGGCGTTTGTTTCGCTGCGAGTCCTGTCGGATGTCGCGTCCGGCAGGGCCGAAGATGGCCTCGTACATGTTTAGAAGACTCCCAGAGTTAGTATTCGCAAGCGTCGAACCAGCAAGGTTACCACCTGCATCAGCAACATACCCGGGGGCTTCCATCGTACGAGAGACGTTGTTCATACCCTGCATGACTTAAATTCAAACGTCTTTTATACTAGGACGATGCATTATTTGTTAATTTGTCTTGTTACATCAAACATCTTCTTGTGGTCAGTCGCCAGAATTCGCCAGTCATCCTCGCTCTCCGGCAGCTTCCAATCAGCACGTCCCCGCAACAGTCGCTTGAATTTGACCTCGGCATTGTCCAGCTGACGGGTGATGTCGTTTCGTTGAACTTTGGTGGAGTACGACCCGCCACGGTTGCACACCTCCCGCTTCTGCCACATCTTGCCGGCAATCATAATCATGTGCTCAGCAGTCGGCTTGTGCCGGAAGTAGAAGCGCGTGACGGCCTCGTCAACCGGCAGATACGGCGATGCCGGATCGTCGATGATATCGTCGCAGCCTATCACATCTTCAAACCGCTTCCTGACCCGTCTCTCCTCCAGGTTTTTGCCCTGGAAATGTCGCGACATGTGTGCCACCGCCTCGCTCATCACCGACAGCACGGTCGCCGATATGTCGTAGGACTTGTCTTCCCGCTGGCGGAGCGCGTCTTCCCACTGGCTCGCATACTTCACAATCCATTCGCATATGGTCTCGTGGTTCGAGCACTCCATCAACACCGGCATGTTTTTTTCAATTTGTTGCTGCAGCATACTTTTCATGAAAACTTCGATGTTGCTCTGGTTCATCAGATTTCCACACTGTTTTTCGGGGTCGATGATGTACGCCTCCCATATGTCCGAGCTGATGTTGCCGTTCGCATCCTTCAGCTTGATGGCAGCAAACGCAGCAATGCCCACAGCGATTTTTCGGTCGTGGTTTTTTATCCTCCGCTTCTGCTTCTCAAAATTTGATAGCATCGATATCTCGCGTACAAGGCCTTTATAACACAAGCACTCAAATTTTATTTTAAACGAGAGTCGCATGGCATTCATGAGCCCGTGTCATTCCATGCGTCGACTACGCGAGGTCGTCAGCGTCGTACTCCAGACCACGAAACACGGAGGCAAACTCCTGCAAAGAGACGAATCGACCCTCATACTCACAAACTACAATGTCATGAATATGCATGCCCTGGATATCATACGCGAGCAGTTCCCGCATTCAGAAATAAACATACAGGCCGAACCCAGCAGCTCGTCGGGGTACGTGGTAATTTTCGTGCTCAACGATCAAGCGAATTTTTTTTACTCGTCAGCATGCTTCCAGATGTCCTGTCTTGTTCTCATTACAATGTCTATGTTATTTCACCAGTCAGTATACAGTGTTTTTTTTACAGGCTTTATATAAACGACAATCTAATTTGGTGTAATGTCTTCTGAAGAAAATGGTGCAAGGGAAGTAAGACAGGAAAGAGAAAAACGGGCAGCAGAGGCTGACGAAGAATCTCAAAAAATTGAAAATGGAAGAAAAAGACCGGGGGCTATTGAAAATATTGCACGTGAACGTCCAGCTGTACAACTGGGATGGGGTGAACCCCCACCAACTCCAAAAAACCAAACAATTGAAAAAAAAATACAACCCGATCGTCCAATAGTACCCCCATTCAAAGAGGAAAAAACTGCATTGTTTACGAAACGTGTACGAGACAAATCAAGGACACCAAGAAATTCGGAATCCAGCGGACCTGACAATGAACAAACGACACCACGTCCAAGTTCAAGAGAGAGAGCGAACGCATACGGCGATGAATTACGCAAAAAAAGAACACAATCAAGGTCTAATACAAGAACCGATGGAAGAGCTATTGGACTTATTACCCCAGAAGCAACTCCTAGAAAAGAACTCGAAGAAACAAAACGACATGATACTAAAGATATAAATTCAAAAAAACCCCAACAAAGCTCAAACTCGGGTCGGGACCCAACAGAGATAGAAAAGGAGCATGAGTTACAACGAATACTTATGAAAAGAAATATTGCAGCAGGCCAAAAAAGACAAGATAATACACTCAGTGGACCATTCGGCGGACCTGCAGCCGCACGCACCCAAAATGCGGAAAATTCTGATCTTGATACAGCTGATAGTGGAGGCAGAACAGCCTCAACAGCGTCGAACTCGTCAGACAAATCAGCAGACTCGGCCTCGTCAAATGTATCAACAAGCTCACGAGACGAGGAAGCAGCCACAAAATTGCAGGGCTTAAGGAAAGTTATGCTGGCCAGACGAAAAATTAAAGAGCTAAGGGGAAACAAAGCCGCCGCCGCCGCCGCCGCCGCCGCCGCCGCCGCCGCCGCCGCCGCCGCCGCCGCCACAGCAGACAAAATAACAGCAAAAGCGGACAATTTCGATCTTGATACAGCTACTAGTGGAGGCAGAACAGCCTCAACAGAGTCGAACTCGTCAGACAAATCAGCAGACTCGGCCTCGTCAAACGTATCAACAAGCTCACGGTCAGCTTTATCAAGCGACGAAGCAGCCACAAAATTGCAGAGCTTAAGGAAAGGTATACTAGCCAGACGAAAGGTCCAAAATATGATAATAAAAAAAAAAGCAGACAAAGCAGACACTGCAGATGCGGAGGCAAGAGGTCTTCTCATGAAGAAAGCACAAGACATGAAGAATGAGTCGGAATTAAAAAAAACCGCCGCCGCCGCCGCCGCCGCCGCAGCAGAAACCAAAGTACCAAAAGCCGGAGGTAAAGCTAATAATTGGTCCGTCGCCACCGCAGCAGAAACCAAAGTACCAAAAGCCGGAGGTAAAACTGAGAGGTGGTTGGCAAAAACCGCCGCCGCGAAAGCAAAAGCAGATGCTAACCGCTTCTTCAATCCAATCAGGAAGGATGCAAATGGAAAAATAAAGAAAGAAGATCTGGAACAAGAATTACGAAAGATGAGCTACACCGACACTCATGTTAACGAGATATTATCATCCTTATCTGACAAAATTTCAGAGAAAGAACTTGAAACATCACTTGCAAAAAATACCGCCGAACGCGCCAAACATGCAGAGAGAATGGGCAAAGGTTGGGCAGCCAGATTCAAAACCACACAACTTAAGAAGCAAAACGCAGCCGCTGCCAAAGCCGGAGCAGCAGACACACCGAATCCCGAAACCCATAAGAAATTTATAGAACTTGTTATTCATGCGACAGGGAAGTCGAATCCAACACTCGGAGAAATAAGAAAAAAGATGGTTGACCTTGGAGAAGATGAAATGGAAACACAGAGAATACTATATGAATTTGGGGATGATGACAAACCCGTAGATTTTGACAAATTCAAACAGGTCTATGTGCAAAACAAAATGGAAAATGATATATCGATTTTTGCAAAACGTTTGTTTACGGAGTCAGGGGATAGTCACACGATCGAGAGTATAATACAACATATGACCACGAATGGACAAAGTAAAAGTGTAATCGATCAAATAAGAACTGTTTTTCCGGCAAAGGAAGTCGTAACATTCAAAGACTTTCGTGATGCTTTTGAAAATGCAATTACCGAGAGAGTTGCGCGTCAAGAAAAAAAAAAAGAGGCCATCACCAAGATTCAAGCACTTGGCAGAGGGTTTGTAGCAAGATCCAGATCAAGATCTTCATCTAGAGGTAGATTATCACCAGGCTCCATTATTTCTTCTGGTACTGGTACTGCGAGCCCACGATCGGATGTCTCGAGTTCTCCGACAAATTCAGGTTCTTCGACCGCACGATCTTCACACACAGATTCGGATCCCCAATCAGCTGATATATCAAGGACAAAATCTACCAATAAAAAAAGATGGTTTGGGTTCTCAAGAAAAAGTGCAGATGCTTCTCCTACTACAACAAAAAAAAAAAGATGGTTTGGGTCCTCAAAAGAAAGTGCAGATGCTTCTCCAAATACAACAAAAAAAAAAGGATGGTTTGGGTCATCAAAAGAAAGTGCAGATGCTCCTCCTGCTACAACAAAAAAAAAAGGATGGTTTGGGTTCTCAAAAGAAAGTGCAGATGCTTCTCCTGCTACAACAGACAAAAAAAAAGGTTTTATTTCATGGTCTAGAGGCAGAAAACATAAAGATGAATCTATTGATGATTCGACAACACCATCAGGATCAGAAGACGATACAAAAAACAAAACATCTAAAAAAAAGACAACGGGAGGTAGAGGACGAAACTCCAATTCTTCGATTAAGTCAAGGAAGGGCAGTGAAGAAAGTGAAGAAGAAGATGACAGTGTGCGTGCCCCCCCCGCAAGAAACAACAATGACCGCCCCGCAAAAGTCCAAAATGGCAACGCTAGAAGAAGAATTGACAGTGACGAAAGTGAAGAAGAAGATGACAGTGAGCCTGGCCGTCCCTCAAGAATAAACGATGGGCGTTCCACAAGACCCCAAAATGGCAAAACTAGAAGAACAGGTATGTCTGCAGACCAAGATGACCGCAGCAACGAATTATGGAAGCAATACTACACTCAAGAAACCGGTATTTATTACGAAAAGGCAGGCCATGTACGCTACAAGAAAATGCCAGAGTGGGTAGAAGGAGTACATTGGGTGGTCGGTAACAAAAAAGACCAAGTAGAAAATGTTGAACAATACACAACCAGTCAATCCAATGACAGGGAATATCAGCGACAAGATGATGGACAAGATGAAAATCATCCAGATGAAACTGAAGGAGACGAAGATGATGACGAAGCAACTCCATCCAAATCAAAACGCAAACCTAAACCTCCCGAAGTTTGGAATTTGCAGATGCCAACTTTTTTGGAACGAGACATTCCAGAGAAATTACCAGTACCCAGGGAAGCCTTAGAGTTAATTGATGACAAGGGGAAACGTATGAGTTTATGCTACATCATATGGAGTGTGATTATATGCATACTTTGTGTCATGGGTATGGTAGGTTGGAGGAATGTAGAAAATGACAGTCCGATGTTCAGGAAAAACAAATTAAGTTGTAGTCAAGGACCATGTCCGATGAACAAAACACATCAATCAGTGCATGCATTTGCGTCGGATTATATGGGCATGTCTCAATCAATTTCATTTCAATCGCCCTTCATGCAAACTCACGTGATGAACACAGAAGGCATATCAAAAATGATTCCCACATGGATGTCCAATGGAACTACTACATATGATGTAATAGACCTGTGTGTCTTGAACGAACGTCGCGTCGAAGCACCCGACAATAAAAGTATGATTACATGTACGCAGACCGAAACTTTCTGTCCCATCGTCACCACCGGACAGGCAGAAACGTGCGAAAACTGGCTCGACAGAATCAAAAATCATACATCGTCTGACACATGGCCATCTAATGTGCTCGCTTCCACAAAGGTGTCTTTGTGCGATCAATACGCGAAGACATATGCCAGTCAACCGTACCGGGCACAAATAATCTGTAAAATGATGAGGTCGCCACGGATGTCACTCGCACATGTCCAAAACAATAATTACAATCTGTTTTCAACCCACAACGAGACGTACCTAGCCGGTTGTTTGAATGTGGTCATTGCTGTATTTTTTTGTGCGATTGCACTGTCTGTCTTGCGGCAACTGCTATTAGGTTCCAACAACCTGGATCACTTTGCGTATTCGGACGTAGAAAAAGAAACACGATTACGAACAGTCGACGGCCTGTTTTCGTTGTTGATGATTGGTCAAGCTTTTATTGTCGTCACGGTGTATTTTGGCCTCTTGGCCAAAACAGCAACCGAGAATCACCAATACGTCAAGAGCATGTTACTGCCAACCGGCTCGATTATAATTACGGCAATGTCCGGTGCTGTTACTGTCTTGCTTGTTGCATGTTCGCCGTTCTACCGTATGGGCAGTGTCGCAGCAGACAAGGCCGTTCATTTCGACGAAGAAGATCCACAACAAACACCGCCGCAAAAATACACGACTCTGAGCATGAATCGGTATCACAGATTCCTCTTGGCCCGCAATGATCTCTGCCTGGCGTACTGCAATTTTGTCACATTTCCGATTCTCGTGCTGCTGGTTTACGTCAGGTACGAGTGGTACTCTATCGACGTGCACATCCAACGCGCATTCTTCTCGGCGGTGGCTGTAGGAGCGTTGAATATTGTAGAGGTGTCGGTCATGGGCGTCATGTACCTGGTCACAGAAATGGACTCGTATAGAACAAGGACAATGTACGCACACGTATCGCTCTTCGCGCACTCAAATTTGATCAATTTTACCGTACAGTTTGTGTTTATGATGTCGAAGATGGCTATATTTGTACCCACGATTCTCGAAATCAAACAGAATATACGGTGGACATACTCAAAAGATGCATCGAATCAATATTACGGCCAGAGAAATGGCAATCAACCACTCGTTATTGTAATGATTTCGTCATTCGCCGTGAATCACATGTTTTACATTTTCTGGAATGTAATTTCTAATCTTGGATTCGACAACAAAATCCGTAAATTGCTTCCAGACTCGATAGACTCAAATTTGCTTGTATTTTTATTGATGAACACACTCGTAATTTATGTAATCAATTACGCGGAACAATAAAACAATTCTACAGTTGTCCTACACTCACTATAATCATCTGTATACTCATGATAATAAAACACCCCAAAATCCAAAGGTTGCAGTTCCGGAGTGTTGTGTTCGCATGTAATGTGTCAGCACTCGCCATCTTCAGGTAGACGGTGCCGTAGAGACTAGTGCACGCGACAAATAAGTACTGTAACACAAAAAGAGACAGTAGTTTTAAATTGCGTGTGTCCCACAGCAGTCCAAAACAAAGAGAGGATATGACGACGGAAATCGTACACAGTATGCACACCTCTGAAAATTTTGTTTGCATATTGCTGTATATATATGTTTACTCTGTTAAATATCGATGAACGAGATATTTGACATCGACATGGATGCGCTTGACCGCGCGCACATGAGGATGAGCTTACATGATAGCAACACCAACAAAATACGCAACACGCAACGGGACTTGGAATTGTACATGGAGCAAAAAACACTGCTCGGGTATGTCAAGCTCTGTCGAATTTTCAACCTGGACCCCTTGCATACCTTGACCCTACACCTCATCCTCATTTTGATGTCGAAGAATCCAGATCGCCATGCCGTGCTGCAGTCCTTTCTGAAGATACTGCCCCCTGAGGACGGCGCGGCGTTATTTTTCGATGAGGCCGCATGGTCGCAGTTCGACAGCAACGACAGCGACCACCTGACGTCGATATCCGACTGGGTCACTCTCTTCAAGTATGTCAGCATCATCAAGTTGTCACGGGAAGACGCCGACAGTCTCGTGAGCGACCCGCGCGTGCAGGTCTTCATGCATGCCATGGTTGTCGGGAACACCGCGCAGGACCCGCTCAATCTGGAGTATGTCGTCAAGGCAATGCTCAGCGTGACCCTCATGAACATCCCCGCCGCAAAAATGTTCGAACGCGTCATAGCGAGAAACAACAGCAACACGCGGGACGTCGAGATCCGCAGCTTGCGCACGGTGAACACATTCACAGACAACTGCTCACACATGCCTCAGGAGGTGCATCACAAGACCTTCATTCTGCTGTTGAGGCACATATGCGTCACCGCCGACCTGATGCTCGACATTGCCAGAATAATCGACACGTGCGCACGCGAACACGAAGTCGTGACGCACGCCGTCAAGAAAAAATTCAGCATACGCGACCACGTGGCTAAGGCGCTGAACACGGGCACTGTGCAGTACATGCACACCTTCGAGAACTGGAGCTCGCAGCAGAGATTCTCCGTCACAACCAGCATCAACGTGCAGCGGATGCTGTACTGGATGAAGGCGCAGGTCGTGCCCATTCCCGAAGCGGTCTTTCTAAAGTACTTTGATGCGTCATTCGTCAGCAAGTTTTCCGCGACTGAGATACACCAGATAGACCAGTCTGCGATTATATTCGTCATAAAAAGTCTGCGCGTGTACCACAATAACATCAAGAGCCTACTGGACTTCCGCACCAAGTGCATGCTCGGTCTCAACACCAGCGTTCGTGCGAATCTCACGCTCTCCGTCGTATTGCAGCTGTACGTGTCGATATGGCAGCACGAGAGCATCCGAGAGCACTGCTGGCGCTCCATCATCGGCGTGTATAACTACACAATATCCTCGAGCTGCGAGACGTTCCGGCAGCAGCACGAGTACGAGTACGCGGCAGTCATCGAGAGCATGGTCTTATTTCTAATGAACTAGCAAAATACTTTTCACCCATACGATGCGTTCGTCGTACTCTCTGCATGTCTGACTCTCCACGCTGCGACTTTGCGTTTGATCCGCACAAATTCAAGTCTGCATATCGCGCGCTGCAGTACATCTTTTCGTGCAAGACCATCGGCGACGCTACCGCATACGAGATTTTTTTCGAGAAGCAGTGCCAGGAAGCAAATCCCGAGGCGGTTCGACTACAGACTGAAATGTCCTACATCGACACGGTGGATAATTACATCAACCACAGCCTGGACGTCTGCTCGACCCAGAAAATGAACAAAGTCTCGACGATCATCAAGTTGGTCGCGGGCATGTCTACTTTCCACGTAACGGAACAGCAGTTCTTCTGCGTCTGTGCGCTCGACGGCGTGGTCATGCGGAACGGCGTGCAGATACACGACGCCAACAAGAACGTGCACATTTCCATTCAGCACAAGTACAAGTACTTCTTGCTGGCGTTTTGGTTGATCAAAAACATACAAACGATCTGTCAGCAGCGCATCAACAGTTTCGTGCGCATAAACGGCAGGGACAAATCGATACAGTTGATCATTCAAACGTTTAATGAAACCTACAACACAGACGACGACGACTACTCCCGCGTGTTCACGTGGGCCTACGAGATGGTGACAAACTGTCTGACGCGCACAGTGCGCCAAAACATGGACTCGAGCGCTACCTCGACATGAGGTCCTCGATTTCGACACGCAGAGTCTGCTGCAGATGCTCCCGCGAGTGCACGTCGCAGGGCAGCGGCAGCAACAGACAGCCCGTCAGCGAACTTGTCAGCAGCATAGAAGATACGACGAGTAGGTCTTCTTGGATTCCAGCCTGCACGTCGCACTCGGTCGAGAACGACGCCGCGAGCTCCTGCACCTGCGTGTACATGCATTTCGCGTCCCCGCTGTCTGTGCCGAAATCGAATGCACACACAGACGAGGTGATGCACTGCCGCACAAGGTCACAAATCCTGCTGCGCAGGTCCAGCTTGTGTGTTTCTGTCATGCTTGCACATGTCTGTACTCGATTCAGAACACCCACCAGCAGAAAAATTGGATGTCGCATACACTGCACATCCGCGGCATCTACAACGCTAAGCTCACTTTGCATTTTCTATGCCGTAGGAGGACCGTTTGCGTTTTGCCCTACGTGTACATAAATGAGGTCTGTGCTGATGTGATCCAACGTGACAGTCGACGTCCACGCCTGATTCACCATTTTTAGAACCTTTTGTATATGTGTCGTCTGCTTGTCGAGCAGATTGTCTATGCCACTGGAACCCACGACGTCCAGCACAGAAAGCATCGGCTGCTTCTGTGTCACCATAAAGTGATGGCATTCCTGGTTTGACTCTGCTGGCATGCCCATGACAGTTTGCGATATTCTGCTCAGACACGGCAGAAAACACGTGCCCTCGGCCCCCAGGCTCGTGATGACGTTCTCTGGCTTTATGAACATCTTCGCATGCGCATTGGCGAGTAGATTCAGGAGGTTCTTTTCGTCTTGGTGGAGTTCGTAGTCGATCCCCGTCACCGTTTGACTTGAACAGGTCGTGTACGGCACACTGTAATAGTAATTCAACTTGCCCAGATTGTTTAGCAAGTGTTTGGACGTCACGCTTGCGCCGACCGGCGTGCCCGACACCCGGTCCTCTGCCTCTAGAAGATGCAGACCGTCCACTTGACATATAGCGTTGTAGAAGTCTGTAATACCCTCCGGATTCGAAATGTAATTCGCAGACAACCCGGACCCGCCGAGCATGTCGGCATACACCCCACCGGTCAAGTTCCCCACCAGCGACGTTGTCATGCCGCTGTACGTGCGCTCGTTGTTCGCCCCCACTTTGATAGACATGTCGAACTTGTCCTTTGACGACGCCGTGCGGTTCTTCATCGTGCTGCTGGTAGATTCCTCCATCGATATCAAATTCACGTCCCAGACCCGCATCAGCACACCGCCGCCCAAGTCCTTCGTCCCCACGTGAACTTGCTGTGTGAGCGCCCTGCACGCGTGACCAGAGGGATTCGTGAAGACCTTCCACATAAACTTGTCTCGATTTTCGCCCGAAGTCCGAATCGGCGGTGCTTTTATCGTGGCGGGGTCGATGCGGGAGTCGTATTTCGACATGACATTCGCAGCGGCGGCGATACAGGTGCAGTTCACGCTCTTCACGGGCGAACTCTTGCTGACGAGTGCGTACATGTCGGCACTCAGCTTGAACGCGCGCCGTCCGTCCGCAATCGTGTTGCCGGGGCTGTTGAGCGCACACTCTGCCGCAAACCCAGGCGTCCCGATCATTCGGGCAATGAGGTCGTGGTTCTCTGCGTGCTTCAAGCACTCGTGCACTCCGTTCATCAGCGCCGCAAAGTCCTCGCAGTCCCCTGTGAAATTTTGCTCGCCCGATATCATGCGCTGCTGGTGCGCCTCGATGAATTTCGCCTGCGCCAGCACGTGGTTGCCGGACCGCAGATGCTCGCGGCATGCAGCGGCCGTCGCGGAAAGGTGCATGCGTGCGTCCACCATTTCCACGATATTCGTCCCCAGCAGCGACTGTTCCTCCCCAACCTGCTTCGAAACTTTGAGCCCGCCCTCGGTCATGATGTACGTGAGATCGGGCGTGTAGATGCCCACTGCCGGCACTGCAGACGTGACGTGATTATTCCAGATATGCTGGAAGGTGCTAATGTCGCTCGCTGTCATCGACCCTTTACTCAGAACGTCGCCCAGAGACTTGTACGTGAAGGGGGCATTGCCCGTATTGACACGAGTCCCTGCAAATTTGACGGCCGTGGACAGCAGCAGCGCACCGGCCATCGGCGCGTACTTGCTTGTTACAGACGCGCTGTTCGTGTAGCAGGCCTTCTTGAAGAACTCGACTTGGTGCGGGTCCATTTTTTCGCAGTTGGTAACGTGCTTGACGAGGGCGTATGGCATAGACAAGCCAGTGTACAGACAGCCTTTGTTGTGTGGGTCTACGTAGTCCTGGAAAGCGTCCAGTCGAGCCTGACTGAACTTGGCAAGCCGCTGCTCGATCCTTTTCTGGTCGTTGAAGTTGGCGCTCAACAGACCCAGCAGTTTGACGTTCTGGTGGTACCACTGCACGTCCTCCTGTGTCAGCGACGACTGCACCAAAACCTTGACTGGCGTCTGGTTTTTGTCGTTCAGGGTGGCGCTGCATTCGATCATTTGCTGTGAGCTCTTGTATATGGCGTCGAGGTCCAGGTACGTCGTGAACCCGATGTGGTGTCTCGACTCCGCGTTCACAAAAACGGTCAGCACAACCCCCAGATTTGGCGCGTTGCAATCGTGCACGCACGCCTGCTCGTACCCCGGCAGTGTGAAGCTTTGCTGTGCGGCCTCGGACGGCATCACGAGCTGGTGCTGTGAGACGCTCGCCTTTGAAAGCGTCGGATACATGACAACGGCAGAGATCGGCACAATCGCCATTTTCTCGTCGCTTCCGACTTCTGGGGTGAACCCGAGTGTCTGTAGTTTCTCCACAACGTGATCCACCAGCACAAGCGAGGCTGTGACAGTCGTTTGCGGAAATCGCAGAGCAAATTCTGTCTCCATGGAGGTTGTGTCTGGTACATTTATATGCCCACTTCGAAAACCCGTAACTCAAAACTTATGTCAAATCGAATGTATACCAAACATCTTTCGTCGTGTACACGACCGCGCGGTCCGTGTCCTGGTACGCGACGATGTGGCACCCGTTCCGCGCGCCCTTGCGCACGATCGACACCTCGAGCAGCTTCTTCTCCGTCGCCTTCAGCCCGTTCGCGTGGTTCTTGATGTCCACGGTGTACCCCAGCGACAGCTCCGACGCCACCCCGTCGCGGATGAAGCCCTGCGCAAGCGCGCCCGGAAGCGAATTTTGCTCGATTTCCATGACACAGTGCAGGTTCCCCGTTTCGTCGACAAACCCGCTGAGCACATGTCCTACGGCCGACCCTGCGTGCTCTGTCTTCACCGACACCCCGCGCATTTTGTCCTTGAGTTTCCAGAGCTCGTTTTTTGTGAAGTACAGTCCGTTGTACGCATCATTCTCGCCGGTGGGGTTGCAGATGCCCATGACGAGCATGTCAGTCAAGCTGGACCCTTATATACAGATGCGTTTAAAAAAAATCATTATGATCAATTGGTAGACAAACACGGACGTCTGCATGCTCCTTCCAATCGCATGGAATAAACTAAAGCGCAAGCGACAACCACACACAAGCATTGAGGAGGACTCCGACATATGCAAGGAAAACACCGCGCTGCCAGACACGAGCGTCATCAAGAAAAATATCATGGATCACATCAACAACAAGCAGACCAGTCCTGTCCTCCCGGAAATGGACGACTTCACATGGCTCATTTCCAAAATGAGCATCGCCAAAATGCTCAGCAGCGTCCCCAAGAGCCTGAACTGCACAATACCCATTATTTCCCGAAAATACGAGGAGACATTCATGCGTGAATGTATGAACGCGTCTGAAAAATCGTGTGTTTTCAAGGGACAGTGCGAGTGCATGAAGATTGACGCCGAGAATACGTTTGTCGGCGTGCAGTTCGAACTCCCGAACGTCAACAGCACAAAACACGGCATGTGCATTCTGTGTCTCCGCAAGAGTACACACATGCTGTTTTACAACATCCTCAAGCAAGGCCACAGCACGCAGACCGTCATCCAGAAATACGGCAATATATGCAACGAGACGGGCGAGTATCACCCGAGCGCCATGCTCATATGCCCGCCAAACGGACCCGTGCACGCGCTGCCGATGCCGATCGTGGCTCACCAGCGCAATCGCTACAGCGTCGTGCTGCATCACGGCATAAAATACATGAAACAACACAGAGTGTACATGGAGGATTTTCAATGAACCCCGCCGTCTCGAGCGTGAAAAAAAAAGACATTTTCACAAATAATTGCTACAATGAGCGCGATGTGGTGGGGGATATCGAGAAACTGAGTCTGGATGCATGCGACCCGGAGTTGGCCGTGTTGATCACACAACTATTACAACAGATTAATAAAAACACTAAAGCACACGAGCTAATCGACCAGTATTCGCTGGCGTTCTATATGTCCTGTGTCACCAAGGCTAAAATAAACTGGCGCAGTTACATAGTCAGAGCACGCGACGTCTTCTCCATTTTCAATCTCCCCGATATCGGCCAGAACATCAGGAACATACTGTGCAACCAGGTGCAACACGACACAATGACCAAGATGTTATTCTTCAGTCTGCCCTTCCTCAAGCACAACCGCCTGAATCTCCAGCCGATGTCTGAAATTTCAATGCTTGATCTGCAGCACTTCGTCCGTATCATTCTCGGGTGCTATCTCGGCATCCTGCAACCCAATGGCAAAACCCCACCCTGGATTCTGCGCATCAAGATAATCGTATTCACGATGCAATTGCTCTCTCGTGGCACGAAGCAGGACCTATACACATTCTGCGCCTCGCATCAGGCCACACTGCGGATCGCCTGCATTGAATACTTCATTCACTTCCTGCAGTCGTACATGATTCCCGAACTGTCCATGTTTGCCTGCATATTCATCAAGAGCCGAAACACCGACGCCCTGCAATTCAAGGAACTGCTCCACGTCATAAACAACTTTCGCGTCGCGTGTTACACGAGCACGACACTCGACACAGTCGACTTCAACTCGAAGGCGCTGTGCATGCTCGAGAGGTGCAATCGCATCTGTGTGACCAAACTCAAGCACAGCAGCATCGCGCCGCCGCAGGCATTGATTGTGTCCGACAAGGTCATCGCAACGTTCATGCACTCGTCACGCACCCACAGCGCTGTCATTGCCCAGACGATACACCCGAACTTTACCGACCTTGAGCTGGACCACTTCATGCAACTGCAGCAAAAAATTACTCGCTACCCCCTGCCCAGCGAACTCCAAAAAATACAGATACTCGCGCTCCAAGACACCGCCAAAACAAACTCGATCAAGGCGACAAATTGCATAAACTGCCACGTATGCATCAGGTGCGGCTTGAGTGCAGGTTCAATGGACACGAAAATGCGTCTGACCAGCGACGGAGACTCGATTTGCTCGCAATGCAAGACCGACAAATTCGTGACGCGCATTTTCGTCATCGGCCACGTCGTTCGCTGTGGTCCGTGCATGCTGTTTTGGTGTCCGATCTGTCGCATCGTCCACGAATGGCAAGCCTCCGGCTACGACTTCCGTGCCTGTTCGATGCTGAAAATGCACCACGCTCGACAAAACGTGTCGTGCTTCATGTGTCACAAGCAAGTCGGCCTCGAAAGTGTGCAGGTTCTCGATTCGCGATTGGGTGTCCTGCACACACTCTCCCTGTGCTACAAGCACCGGCCGTGGGAATTCCAGACCAAATGGATCCACGACATCGAATCCTTCTGCATGGCCCTGAAATTCAAGAAACGAAACAAGAATATTTATTGACGCGACGTTCTGAAAGTTAACGGATATGCAGAAAACGGTGCCGGAACGATCGGCTGTGTTCTGACAGTCAATGCACTTGCAGAAGCCGGTGCCGGAACGATCGGCTGTGTTCTGAACGTTAATGGATATACCAAAGCCGGTGCCGGAACTAACTGCTTTTTTTCCGGCTGTATATTCAACACATTCTTTGTAATCCAAGGTATAATTATACCTCGATAGAGATACACATACCCTGCAAGAATAAGTACCATGACCACAGGTAAAACAATCGACATAATAAATGAAGAATTATCATTGTTAGTCTCCTTCTCAGTAGATGGCACGATGCATTTTTTCGATCGCGTCACCGTGTCCGTTTGATACACCCCGCCATTTGCGCATTCTATGGGCGTGCCCGTGCGGTCCAAGTAGCCATCCGCGACTCTCACGGATTGACGATCGACGCATATTTCGCCTTGTATGATTTGTGATTCAAAACACGGACTCTCAGACCCACTTCTCAGTTGCCGGCATTTATCACAGTTCTCACCTCCGATTGTGCACGTGCAGCGAATTCTAACAACCAGTTCGTAATGATCTACTGGTCTTGGTGTAGTCGTGCTCGGAGACGTGCTTGTTTCTGTTCCGTTCACTTCTATTTCCGGAGCTGGTGTGCTTGTTTCTGTAGTCTCCTCCATGCTTGCAGGCGTGCTTGTTTCTGTTCCGTTCACTTCTATTTCCGGAGCTGGCGTGCTTGTTTCTGTAGTCTCCTCCATGCTTGCAGGCGTGCTTGTTTCTGTTGCGTTCACTTCTATTTCCGGAGCTGGCGTGCTTGTTTCTGTAGTCTCCTCCATGCTCGTTTCTGTAGTCTCTTCCTCGGCGACTTGTAGTAGTCGTCTCGACGGGAGTGGCGTGATTGCTTCCGTCCCGTTCGCCTCTGTTTCCGGAGACGGTGTCGTCTCCACCTCTGACGTCGGTGTCGTCTCCACCTCTGACGTCGGTGTCGTCTCCGCCTCTGTTTCCGGAGACGGTGTCGTCTCCACCTCTGACGTCGGTGTCGTCTCCGCCTCTGTTTCCGGAGACGGTGTCGTCTCCAC
>Ga0114978_10000622_pt1 | contig 30454 bp, 40 predicted proteins | sample S_140212_EF_Meta_FD_87027 | JGI IMG/M metagenome (GOLD analysis project Ga0114978, IMG submission 87027) | Freshwater microbial communities from Lake Simoncouche, Canada to study carbon cycling - S_140212_EF_MetaG | ecosystem: Environmental > Aquatic > Freshwater > Lake | place: Lake...
AATCCTTGTAGATCAAGTGTTGGTAAGAACTGTGCAAAATTTGCGCGTACATTATCAACAGGACTTGGAATAGAAAAGCCAAGATTCATCAATGTTGTATTTCCCTGTGCATCAGTAGATTGAACTTGTGCATAAGGATCACTAAATTTATTTGAAGAATTGTATCCGACTCCTTCTTTGATGCGATCTATTTCTTTTACAACAGAAAAAGTATTAACATTGCTATCTGCTTCTTCTATTTCAAACTCAATTTTCCATTGAGGAGCAAACTCTGTGATTGCTCTACTATAACTTGGAAAATTTATCGGATAGACAGACCATTGTGCGGCCTGTGTATTTTGATTTGCCTGTGTATCGATGTTACCTTCATTGGGGTCAATATATGATGTGTAATTTACAGTCATTGGCACTTGATTGAAATTGCCGCTCAACCTTGTGTTTGCTCCTTGAGAAGCAATGTCGAAGTAGTCTTTAAAGTATGATGTAAGTTGAGTAAGACCTATTGATAGATCTGTCATCTTGCCTGTGCTTTTGCTGTAATCCCAGAACTCTTCTACTGGGCGATTTTTACCATGAGGACCTTCTAAACCAAATCTACCTTCTATCATCAACTTATCATAGTTAATACCAAGAATTTGAACTACTTGACCACCATAGGTATCTTTAATTTTTGTATTAAGATTATAGGTCCATTGAATATTGGTAGGAGAAAGTCTTAGATGCAAAGGTTTCCCATTGTTTAGATTGGGGTGAGAAAATGAGATCATAATTATCTTGGTTTGCCCGTTATTATTCCAGCGTTATTCATTTCTACGGTGACATCTTTAATTAAATTACTAAGGTCACTTCCTATAATATGCACAACGGCATACGCACCTTCAGATGCTCCACCTGTGTTACTTGTTGTAGAAAACCCACCTTGATCTGCTTTTCCTTGTTCACTCTTAAGGTAGTTTTGGATAACATCATCATTACCTCCAGTAGATTTACCACTTTCTGAATACGTTTCAAGTAAGTCAAGCGCCTTAATTGTTTGATTTTTAACTTTACCAGAAAAAGTAAGAGGATTTGATAGGAGTTTGTTTTTTATTGCTCTTACTTGTAGAAACCCTTTTAATGATGCGTCCGTATATGTGCCTCCGCTTTTTTTCAAGAAATCCTTGACATCTTCGCCAGTTATTCCTGTTGCTTTTAAATCTGAATCGGATTCTATAGATTTAACTAGATGGTCGTAATTCATAACTGTTTGATAATTATCGCCACTCTCATAACTATTCACAATAGCTTTATTTACCTTTGTTACATTTCCTCCGTTATTAAATGTATCCCAAGAATCAATCAATCCTGCTTTAAGCGGGCCAAGTTTAGATTGTGCCTTCCCGCTACCATTAAGTGAACCATTTTGTGCGCCAGTTGGGGTAATTGGGCGACCAAAAGTTGGATCAGTTAAAAGAGCTACAACCTGATCAACAGTAAAACCAGTCATTCCAATGCTTGGAAGGTACGCTGCATTAAGATAAGCAGCATATTGTTGAACACCTTCTATACTTGTGAATACCGCAGCAGGAGCGGCCTTTGCAAGATTTCCAAATACTAGATTAAAGTTCGCTACTACTTCTGCAACATTGTTTTTACCGACCATTGCTAATGGAGATGCTATTCCTGACATTCCCGCTAAGAATGGTGCGGCTTGAGTAATTGAGGATGACACTGCTAGGCTACTTGCTCCACCACCAGCACCCTTAAGACCAGTGCCACCAAATTCTTTCATCTTAAATAATGACTCAATTTCATTCTTTAAGATGTCTGCGGAGCCAACACCAGCAGTACCTGTTTGGATTAAAGTATCAGAAAGAGCAGAAAAGTTTGCATTTAAAACGTCTGCAGAAACACCTGCATGGATTGCAGTGGAGTTTAATTCTTTGATTATATTGGTAAAACCACTGACGCTTTCTTTTACTTGATCAGTAGTCTTGCCTTGCATACTAACGGCATCTGCATAACTAGTAACAGTAGGAAGAAGTTCCGCAGAAAGCGTTTCACCTATCTGCTTTGTTATTCCAAGGAAAGAATCAGAAAGACCATAGGCTAGGCTTCCCTTAAACCCTTCGCTTCTAAAGGCAGTGATTGTCTTATCAGCAAATTCACTGCTAACTAAATCAAATGGATTGATTCCTTGCTTAACTGCGGCAAATTTAGCGCCAAGTCCCGCTCCCCTACCTTCACCAGTAATAGCACCAGATTCCGCCATTTGCTTTTGAAATTTGTTTACTGCTCCACCAATCTGAAGGGCAGCGCCAGCTAACGCAATTGGTCCAGCAAATTTAGCTGCTCCTCCAATTAATCCACCAAGACCTGGGATACCTGGAAGAAGTTTACCAAGCTTACTAGCACCAGCAGCATCTTCGGGATCGAAATCACCCATTTTTACTTTTGATGTGGGTGTCCCGCCTCCTCCCCCTCCTGATCCTGTCGTGCCTGTAGGTCCTCCAGATGATCCTCCTCCAAAGATATCCAAAATGCTTTGCGGCATATTTGCATTACCATTCTTAATGAAGTCTTTTTTTAATTTTTCGAGTTGTTTTTGCCTATCCTTGTCGGCGGCATCCATTATCTTATTATAGGTAGAAAAAGACTTGCTAATAGAATTTGTTATACTGCTAGTGAGTTCTTTAAGAGCAGGGGGCAGTGAGTTGGCGATCTCATTCCCAATATCTTTACCGAGGCCATTGAGTTCACTTTTAATAGCTCTTGAAAGATATTGATTATTTTTAGAGATATTTTTTTCTCCAAAATCTTTTTCCCATTCTTCTCTTCGTTTTTCCTCTCCTGCAGACCTCTCTATATTTTGCTTCGTCATGTCTAAGATATTGTCATTGATACTAGCCAATGTCTTTAACTCTGAAAGAATTTCGCGTAAAGTATCGTCTGGATCAGCCATTGTTCACACCCTGTATCATTTTAACGAAGTCTTCTAGTTCTTCTGGAGAAGAGGGAGAAATCCACTCAACTTGTTCATCAGAAAAATCATCTTCTATATCTTTCTCTTCGTATAGAGCCTTATATAAAGTAGTGTTTCCGGCAAGAATCGTATACTTCATTTTTTCCTCTTCAAGAGCCATAGCATCTTCTTTTTCCTTAAGAAGAGTATTATAGAGAGCCATGTGCTGGATACTATTCAAGTCGCCTTTAAAAAGGTCAGATTCTTTGGCTAGAGTTAATATGATCCTAAAGTAACTATCTTTAGGTAAGAGTCCTATTTTTTTTTAAACTCTTCAAGAGCGTTATTAAAACGCTCATTCAACTCTGCATATTGTTCATAGACATGTTCAATAACAGACCAATAGTAATTGTCCATCATATAGTCAAACTTTTTTCTTATGACAGAGCTATCAGTTGGCCCTAGAGCAGCGACGATAGGATTTCCATCTACCGTATCAATGCAGGCAGCGACAAGTGCAGCTACGAGAGCGCGTGTACCACCATCCATTGAATCAGAATAGGAAGAAGCAATAGAGGAAGCTTGCATCTCTTCACCCATCTTTAGAGTTTTAATAGCGAACTTATGACCCCAAAAATCGAATGAAGAGGTTAATCTTCCAAAATTGATGAGAATAGAAAGATCTTCGGATAATATATCCAATACTTTTTCTTCTTCAACTTCCTGCCCTACAGGATCTTGAACTTGACTTGAGTCTTCTTCAAAAGCAGACTCCCATATATTTTTTTCCATACTTTAAATTTTATTACTTTGTTGCGACTACGTCAGGTGAATGATTATTCCCAGGCATATTAACATTCCATCCAGTTCCTCTTTGATGTCTCCTGAAGGAAAGAGTAATTGTTCTATCAATAAGCATTGACGCATTCGTTATAGCCTGACCGTCAGCAACATTGGTGATGACACAGCCTAAGAATTGTTCAACATATGTTGTTCCACCCTTAATCGGTGGTGTTACATATCTTTCTATAGTTAGATTTCCATTATATTCAGTTTGAACATACTGGAAAATATCAGCAAGATCATCAAGACCGGCTAATCCAGCTAAACGATCCCAAATCTGTTGATTATAAAGATTTGTAAGTGTCAACGCAATTGTTCCAGCGCCAATGGCGCGAGCAGTTACGATCTCAAGGGGTCTAATAGCGTCCATTGGTTGGACGGCAACTTCAGCTGTCACAGCTGAAGGCCATGTGACAGTAACGCCATTGCAGAAAGCAACAACGTCGCCGCCAAACTTCATTACTGTAACACCAGAACCACCAATTGCTGGTCTGTTGCCTGCATTAATCTGTGAATTCGCCATTTATAATTTCCTCTATAATTGTGTTAACTGGAAGCCACCATTGGCAGTGTTAATGGTGAATACTACGTTAATATTGTTGATTGGATAAAGCGGAGCATATTCAAATCTAACTTCAACCGTAGTCGGATTATCAAGAAGTCTTGTGCTAAGATTCTGATAAGAGCCAATCAAACCACCAAGGACTAGCTGGCTCAATAAGCTATTAACCTGACCAGCTACAATGATTGGAGCTTCAGTTGTAGAAGCAACCGTTCCAATTAGACCATCAAGGCTCTTCTTAAGTTCATAAGCAAGAACATACTTGGCACGAACAACACTGGCTTCTCTTTTATTAACATCAGTTACGGCAGTAGTGATTCCGTGTCTAACTCTAAAGATGTTACCCTTGTACTCAATTACGAATAGTCCAGCTGAAGAATCAGCTGCAGCATCGCTTACTGTACGAGTCTCATTAGGACTGACAAACCCAGCGACAGTCTTGCGAGTAAGAGGAACAGTCGCATCTCTTGCAGCAAACATCCCTAGAACTGCAGAGGCGGCATATTGTGCGCCAATCGCATAAGGAGTGAGTGAGACAGGGTTAGTAATATTGAAGCTTGACGGGCTTATGAGAATAACATTTTGATCATTGTAAGCCTGTGCAGTTGTGCGAAGCGTAGCCTTAACAACAGCTACTGAGCTTGAGTCATACCCAAGTACACATTGACGATTTAGGCCGTATGTAGTAGCAGCAGTTGTGCAATGAGCGACTACAGCAGAGTGATCACCAGTGTCACCTGAGACTACGGATACAAAAGCGATTTGATCAATATCAAGAAGCTTTGCAAGAGCAGAAACAAAGTTTACGTCTCCAGCTTTTCTAGCGACACCAATTACTTCTGTTGCACCATTCGTAAGAGCCATTCTAATCGCAAATGAGAGCTTGCTACCAATTGTTCCATCAGTAGCGAAGGCTTCACCATATTTATCAGTTACATCTGAAAAATTATTGAATACAGTAGGCTCATAGTAATTTTGATTAACATAATTATATGTTACTGAGATTGTGTTGCCACTGACAATTTGACCACCTCCAACTAGCGTGATTGTCGTGGTTTCATCTCCATCAATTGATGTATTCTTAGGATCAACAGTGATAGTGTAATCTGTGTTAACAGCCATTAATGTGCCAGATATAGACACATTGTAGACGCTAAGAGTACCAGAGACAACTCCTGTATTTATAAGAGTATATGGATCCCCTGAAGTAATCACTGCAGCTTCAACGGCGGATTGATACCCTTGTGCATCTCCAACAATAGCAATAGCATTGGGAGCAGCAAGAACAGCCGCAATAGTTGGGCTTGTAGCTTCAGTTACTGAAACGCCTGGGCTGGAATAAGCTGATAGTAGGGCCATTAATTTAATCCTCAGTCGAAAATTCTAATATTGTTCAAGTATTCTATATATGTATTATATAAATAATAAGTGTTATATAGACCAATCAGAAACAATTGTTTGGCCTGGGTCTACGGTTCCTTGTGGAATATCCTGATCAGCCCTATATGGGTAAGCACGAATATCTTCAATAGTGACCAAGTTTCCGCCATAAGCAGACTCTGGGTCTGTAAAGAAGCAGCCAAGAACCTCCATGGAATAGGAAGATTTGTAGACTATTTCATTCTCATTGTCCCATGGTGGCTTTGTTACGCTTTCACTTCCACCATCTAAATGAGAGAAGTTTGGCTGTAAGCTAACAAATTCTTCATTTGTCACGTATTTCCTGAATAGCCCAAGAACTTGATCATCCTTGCTGAATGCAAGCATTCCTGCCAAGGCAGCACCAAGAATGTCTCTTTCAAGTGGATCTAGAGCTAAGATATCGAATCTTATTGACCCCTCAAAGAACCATTGTCGGGCTATTCCTGTTGTTCCATCAGACTTACTCACATAATAATAGTTGCCCATACCAGAGTCCCTGACGCTTTTATCGATATACGATACAAAGATTGCGGGATATCTTTCTTTGACAATAGGATAGGTCAACTCAACATTAATTTTATTGGCTATATCAGGATCAGGGAAGTCGGGAGATAAGAATACTTTTCTTAAAGACTGAACAACTTGTCTTTTTATTCCAACTTTATATTGAAGATTTAAGCTCATTCAAAAATCACTCCAGATGTTTTATGATGTACCCTCATTTTCAACGGGAATGTAATAGTAGACTGTTCTCCGTAGACCCTAACTTTTAGAGTATTAGAAATAGCAGATCCTGAGACACCCTCTTGACCAATAATACGGAACGGAATTTGACGACTAGCCTTAAGACCTCTAGTATCTGATGGGAATGTTCCAATTGCAGGACTGATAGTAGGGATTACTGAGTAATCAAAATCGATAGGCACTGTATAAAAGATATGAGTGTCTGGTATACGGTCAATCTTTGCCTTTTGTTGAAGCTTATATAGTCTATAGTCTACATTTTGTCCCCAAGTACCACGAACAGTTACCGGTTCAATATTGTTTAATTCAAAAACATCATGTGTTTGCAGAACATTCCAGGTGGATTTATCAAAATCCGCAGTGATTATAAGATCGCCGTCGCCCATATCAGGCACCCAAGGAGCAATCATTTGAGGATGTCTATCGTAAAGAACAAAACCTGCTTCACTAATACGAAGCTGATCTACAGGAGCATCTGCAATAGTCACGAACACGACTACTCCATCATCAAAGCCGCCCAAGAATCCTGTACCGAAGCAATATAGACAATCAGTCTTATCACGATGATATGTCTCATCAAGAAATGGGCATGTAAGACATAGCCCGTTTTGTGCATCCTGAAGATTCCATCTATGCTTGAATACGACAGGACGACCCAATACATAATGGTAGTCGTAAATTTCTTTACGCATACGCTTAACTTCTTTTGGGGTAGGACCTGTGCTTAGAAGGCTGTAGTCTGCGACTTTCATTATATATTAAGTTTGGATTTGACAGGATTTGCAGTAGTGCTACACTATAGGCATGAATGTCATCGACAAATATAAACAGTGGGAAGTTGATTTAATTCGCCAGGATGTTCAGGCGAAAACTTTTCCATATGCAATTTGTATGATCAATCTTGAGTATGACTTTAACTTTGGAACTCTAGTCCGTAACTCAAATGGATTTGGTGTTCGTGATGTTTATTATGTGAGTGAAAAAAAGAAATGGGACAAAAGAGCAGCGGTTGGTACCTACAACTATACAAACGTCAATCAAATTACCATTGATGATCTTTTAAACATGCGCTCTACTCATTCCCTTGTTGCTATCGAGAATAACGTAGAGTCTGTTCCTCTTGGATCCTTTAAATGGCCGAAGAACCCCCTGATCATCATGGGTTCTGAAAATCAGGGGATTCCTCAGTATATTCTTGATCAATGTCATTACACTGTTGAGATTCCAATGTTTGGATCTGTACGCAGTCTTAATGTTGGTACTGCATCAGGCATTGTTCTCAATGACTATGTAACAAAGACTTCACTCAGTGGGAGGGGTAGTTTTATTGCCACCAAAAGCTTCAGAAATCTCATCAGATGTTAATACACCATCGTCAGCCCATGAGCGAAGAAGCTGCTCTACAACTTTTGCAGCTGCCATAATACCAGCAAGGGCAGCAGCCTTCCAGATTGAAATATTGATGATAGCTCCACCCGCTACAGCAGCTAAAGCGCCTGATCCGAATACAGCAGCAATACGAAGAATGACATTTTGAGCTAAAGCGATTCCCTTAGTCCCTTTTGGAGGATTCTTAGTAATGAAGCTATTTAACTTTGATTCAGCTTGTTGAACAACTTCTTCTATAGCCTTCTCTTCAACAACTTGATTAATGCTTTTCTTTGGTCTTGCCATTTTTTCTCCTTTTAATTTTTAAATTACCAGCGGCGATACATTCCTGCTGAATAACGAGGCATTCTTGTTCTCAAGGCTCTCGGAGCGCGTAGAGCAGTAGAAGCATAACCACCAATAAGCATTGCTCCTGCGCCGAATCCAAAGAACTGAGTCTTCCATGTGTCTAACCAGTTATTAAATTTCTTTTCTTCTATTTCAAGAATACCTTGCCATCTTGCAAGATAGTCTCTACGGTTAAACCAAGTTACAGGGTTACCATCTGGGCTTGGTTGCTCAACATATGAACGCATCAAGTGATAGATAGTCTCTACTAACAATGCTTGAGAGAACAATGGGCCGTCATGGTCATAGTCAAAGCTTGCTTCAGTAAATGATGTTACTGGGTAATACCCATAATTAATTCTGTACATAGCATCAGGAGCAAGCTTTGACATCTTTTGTCTACTAAAGTTATTCATGGTCATATCTCTAAGCCATGGACCACCTAATGAAGAGTCAAAACAGTCTTCAAGCTTGAGCCAAGATCTATCAATAGCAAGATCTTCTGGAGTCTCAGTAGAGGGACCTAGTGCATCAATTGCTTCAAAGGTTATTACTTGTGATTTACGAACAGGACCCTGTAGAGTAAAGTGAACAAGAGCTTTGTAGACGCCAGGAACATCAGTTATATCCCCAGGTATAGTCAATGTTGCTTGATAATTATCTAATGATGAATATGCTTGACCAATTCTGATCCAATTACCACCAATAAATTGAACTTCATCCCATGCATTAAATCCACCATAGACAGCAGAAAGGATGATAATATCTCCTTCAATGGTTGTAACAGGTAGAGTTGGGAAGATAAGACGAGTTCCATTTGGATCAGAAAGTTCCCAGGTAACCTCTTGGGGATATTCGGGAGTTAATCCGTTATCGTCACCAAAGATATCTGCCTGAACAATTGCTGTATCGCCTAAGAATATTTTTTCTGCCATGAAATCCCTTGTCTATAAAAGTAAACTCTCTCATAATTTACGTATAGAAAATGCCTATCTTGACGTATACCTCGTTAGAAACGATTTTGAGCGCTATGAATGCTACGCCCACAATCAAGCGGTTCTTGCCGCCTCAAGCCTTTCTGTGGCCTTACAGGAGTATCGTAGCTCCATTAGACAGTTATCATCTCACGAACGATATTCAAGCATCGTAAAGATCTACGATAACATCACTAAAAAGTGGATTCGTTAATGAGTCATCGCTACAAAAGCCAAAATGCCTTGGACTATTACAAAAATAGTTCCAGCTGAAGTAATAAGGACATTTTTCTTATTGAAGAGATGGTTCTTGTTATTCTTAATAACTTCATCTGTTTGATGATGTATAGCTACATCATTCTCAAGAGAATTAACTCTACTAGAGATGGAACTTACTTCTTCTTCTAATTGTCCGCCCCTCTTAAGGGTTTCAAGTTCAAGAATAATGATTCTTCTTTCGTGGTCGCCAACTTTTTGATCAAGCTTGGCGTCCATAGCTTCGACTCTATTGTTAAGACTGATAAGCATCTCTTTAGAAGAGAAGCCGTTAAATCCATTTCCGTTTGTATTATTTTCTGTCATTGTCTCTCCAATAGAAAATGGGGGGAGCTATATAGCTCCCCCCATAATCAGTTATTCTTAGATCGCACCCAAGGAGATGTATCTCCAATGATTGCGCTGTAGTGAACGCTGAGTAACACGATCTTGAGCATCAATGACACAAGTGACCTTGTCAGTAACTCTAAACCAAATCGGCTCACCGGCAACACCATACGGAGGCTCTGCATCAAGAGTAGAACCATTCGTACCAGTAGAAAGAGCAGTGGCGCTGATGTTTGTTACAAGGGCGCTCGCACTTGCATATGAAGCAGTAATTAGCTGAGTGGACACAGGATCTGAATTAAGAGCCTGAGCAGCAGCATCGGCACGGGTACCGCTTGGAACCGTAATAAGGATCGTCGGGTAACCTGTTGTAGCGGCCCATGTGGTTACAACAGTAATAGCAGATCCACCAAGAGCAGTATCTACCGTGACGTTATTACCATAAGTACCGGCGTAATTGGCCGTGAAGGTAAGACCGCCATCAGTTAAGGTAGCCTTAACAGCTGTGGGATCGAAGCCGAATTGACGACCAAGAGCAGACTTAACTCTAAAGCCATTAACAGCGGCCGGACCATCTTCACCGGTTGAGTAAATACCAGAGGCGGTCGCTGTATCATATGAGATACCGTTTCCTCTTTGTAAACCTGTAATTAAAACGAGTTTTGCCATATTATTTTCCTTTATTCGTTGGATGAGCGTTGTCTTTAAACAGTTTCCTTTGGCGAACCCTCTTGGGGCAGGAACCACTCATTTTTTATAAACTAGATCTAAAACATTTTAAAGCTAAAGAACTTCTGGTTGACTATCTTTAAGATGATGTCCACCAGAAACATCCCCAAGCTTTTGTCCTCTATCTTGTGCGCCTTTTTTAAGCTGAGAATCATTGATAGCAATCTCATCTTCAAGATTATAAGCTCTTGTAATACGGTAAGGAACATCTTCAGATGTATGGAGAACAGCAGCTTGTTCAAATACCCTATGCTTCATAGGTGTATTGGTAACTACAGGAAGATCCTGTAGAATATATCTATTCTCAGAGGGAACGTAAACAAACTGCTTTTCTGCCATTAGACTTTAGCTTCCTTTTCTTTTGTCTTTTTTTCTAATTCGCTAGCCTTTTCTCTTGCTGCTTTGATTTCCGCAACTTCGTCAGCAGAGCTTTTTGGCTTATCTCTAAATTCGAGATTAGGAGACAGATGCTTTCTTCTCCACTCTTGATTATCGAGTAATTCAGTTCTAATAGTGGTCGGTTGGTCACTTGTTCTATTCTCAATGGGGATATCAACATCTTTCGCTCTTGAGCGTAGTTCACCAAAAGGACCTTCTGTAACTCTAGATGCGAGTTCGATGTAGTCGTCTCTTTGAATATCTTCTAACATACTACTCTTAAGCCAACGAGCAATCGTTGGGTCACTTTGAGCATCTACAGGCAGTGCGACAGTATCTTGTCTATCGCCACGGCGTTCAAGAATATACTTAAGACCTGCATACTTAAACACAAGTCTATTTGGACGCCAATTTCTTACATAAAATGTACTATCTTTCATTTTTATTTCCTCACATAAGTTAAAGGGGTGTGGGAAGAATTCCTCACAGTATCCCACACCCCAGGATTTGTTTATTTTAAATTACCAAGCTGACGGCAAGCCGCGCTTGACATCTGCTGACAAGGTATTCCCAGAAGTACCAGAAGTATCGATGATGGCACTTTGTCTTGAAACTTGACCAATTGCCTTGTACGTATCGAAATTACCTCTTGTGGGGCTTGTTACGGTACCATCGGCATTAGTATTGCCAACAGTAGCTACGCCCGGAAGACCTTCATTTGGACGATCTTGTCCTGTTTGGTCCGTACCAGCTGAAGCTGGCGCACCATTTACTGTAAAATTCTTACCATAAGTTCCAGTAGTCATATTAACCTTCTTTCATTAATTTTCTGCTGTTTAAGTTTAATTTATAGTAGAAATGAAAAGAGGGGCATAAGCCCCTCTCTCCAAACTACTAATCTGATTAGAATCAGACCTTCTTGATAGCTCCAAGACCACGCGGATTAAGTACGAGCATTCCGATAAGCTCGTCCATGACCCAACCACGATGGAATGTCTCAATCTTGTTATTCTCTTCAACGTCGAGAGAATACATGACCGGCATGACACCGAGGAAGTTCGGCTCCGGAAGGAAGAACACGGTACCAGTCGGGACCATGATTGACTTCTGGATGCGGAATTCACCGAAGCTGGTGATTGTCTCACCGGCAACAACTGAATTCTTGAAGTCCCAACCTGTTGTATTGACATCCCAAACATACATGTCACGGGCGTCCGCTGGGTTCATAAGAACATTGCGAACTTCGATCTGATGTAGTTCAAGACGCGATACGAGGTCGTAGAAATCTTCCGGTTGAAGCGGATTACCGGCACCAATTTCAACAACGTGGTCAGGAGTGATAACGTGATCCGGGTTGGTCGCGTAATCAGTAATCGCTGACGCGAGGAGAGTAAGAAGACGACCGTCTTCTTGCTTCATAATCGCTTCGCGGGTTACTTCCTGAGCCTGTTCAATGATATTGGCACGAAGGTAGTATAGGTCTTCCTTGCGGACGAACGGGAACGCGGCGACACGGAATAGTGTCGGTGGAACCCACTTGCCTTCAAACGGAGTGGTCTTGACTTCGGCGTCTGTCTGATTAAGGATATAAGCCTGACCGAGGTCATCAAGTACTTCGTAAGGAAGCGGGAATCCGCGATCTAGCGGGTCTTCAACAAGGATGTTGCGTGAAATTCCTTCATAAAGAAGACGAATCTGGATCGGACCAATCATACCCTGGCCTAAACGCTTGAATGCGGCGCTCTTGTCAGGAGTAGTATCGGCTGACCAAATTTGTTGGATCTTTGCTGTCTTTTGTTCGTTGGAAAGCTTCGGTACACCTGAGAGCTTCGCAACGTAGTCTGATGCAGCTACTGCTTTTCTTTGTTCCATGATTACGCCGCCGTCTCTGTTGAATTTTCTAGATCAAGACGAATGACGATCTTGTTGTTTGAAACAGCTTCAATAAGCGTAGCAACGCGGTATCTTGAACCTGTAGCTGTTCCACCGTTGCCGGTAGCAGTCGTCAAGCGACCATTGCCATCAGAATAAAGACCAACATTGGCCGTGCTATTGAGTGAAGTCCAAGTGACGCCTGGATCAAGCGGAGTTTCGGTTGAATTCGGGCCAGCTAGAACTTCAAATACTGCACCGACACCACCGACGTATACACCGATTTCAGTACCGTCACCAAGTTCGTCCATGTCACCATGAATGAAGTTATTGAATATGCCGAAAGGCGCAGTTGAGGCCGTGCAGACCTTCTGTTGCTCTCCGGTGGTCTTTGTGGCGACCATACCTGGGTAAATTATTGTTGTTGAGGGTACGTTCACTGTATCAAGGAACGCAGCATACGGTACAGCTGAATTGTAATGATAAAGTGGGCGAAGAGTTCTCTTCTGGAACGCCCTGCTCAGTTTATTTGCTCTTAGCATAAAGTTTTCTCCTTCAATCTTTTATCAAAGACTAAAATATTTTTAAAGTGTTTTTACATAAAAATTGATTCAAAAGGAACGTCATCAAGATTCATTGGTGACTCTCCCTTAAACCCAGCAAGCTTTGGAACTCTTGAGAGTCCCGCAACCTTTGAAACTGGTCTAGAAATACCAGCTTCCTTAACAAGTGCGATTGTTGCTTTTCTTGCGTCTAGTGCTTCGTTTGTTTCTTCTTCTAATTCAGCAACAAAAGCAAGTTTACGATCTTCTTCAACCAAACCTAGCTGAACAAATTCATCAGCTAATGAAAAAGCAATAAGAAGTCTTTTTTCGTTGTTTTCCATATTTACCTTCTCTGTAGAACTTGTTACAGGTTGCTTCTGATCCGATATTACTTTTGCATTCTGTGGATCTTCAGTCTTTGTAACAAAACTTGGATTTAAAACCTTTTTCTGCGGAAGAATTGCCGCTTCTTTTCTTTCAAGCTTATCTAATGATATGATTGTGTAGTTACTTACTACTTCCCATTTCATTTCATTAATTATAGTCTTAGATTGAGCATTAAAGAAAGTTACTTGTGGATCTTCTTGTTGATCAACTAACTCTTGATCATTTGATATGCCTACATCAACTTCTAAATGAAGAGATAAATCTGGGTTATCAAGGGGATGTGGTGGTTGCACCCATGAGCATGAAGGACATTTCATCATTCCTTGTGCATCGTTCATTAATGAGTCAGAATGGCAATTGGGACATTGTGCTTCTTGACCTCCCTGATCTTGTTTAAGAGTGTCAACATCAGCAGGAGACGAAATCATCTCAGACTGGGGAACATGGTTAAGTTGACGATGATCATTTGCATCCTGAGGAGTTGTAACTTGCAGAAGAGATTCTTTTTCAATTACTTCAGAACTCTTCTTTTTCTTCTTATCTCTATGATCATCACACTTCTGACATGAGCCAGGGGAGCAAGCTCTTGCACCTGGAACTCTTTCGTAACCTTCCCAGCACTTACAATTCTTTGCCTTTTTAGACATACGCTTATCTGATTTTTCTGAGATAAGAGCAGTAGGATCGGCAGGATCAAAGACGAATGAGATTTCGAAGAATGTAATATCATGACAATCTTCATAAGCCTTCTTCATCATCTTTTCGCCATTAGCAGAGGTAACTTCAAATTCAGCACCCTTAGACGAAACATGTGAACAATATTCAATTGGAGTCTTTGCTGTATGCTCACATACTGAGCAAACACTTGTTTCAATGTTGGCACCCATTGAAACAGCGTCAACTTGACCCTTACGAACCGCTTGTGCGAGCTTCGGGAAGGTCTTAGCATCAACTTCTAATAGAAGTTCAATCCATGTTGGTGGTCTATGATTATCTGGTGCAGAAGCATAGTAGGGATCAAATGAAGAAGTCTTTTCTTCATCTTCAACATGAAGACGAGAATCGACAATAACTCCTCTTGCTCTTTCTGGGTTATCATTGTTGTGATCTACAAAGATAGGACGCCCTATAAAGCTCTTATAGGACTTCGCAAGCTCTGCCGAAGGCCAGCCGTCATTATTCTTGTTGACACGGCTGGAGATCGCCCTACAGCGCACATAGAGGTACCCATCTTCTGTTTCCTGCGTAGACATTGCAGCAAACTTGTTAAATGAGTCCCCAGGAATTGCTTCAATGTCAAAAGGCAACCTTTCAGCAGCCATCTTGACTTCTAGCATTCCTTCTGATTTAGCGTATTTCTGTATCAACTTGTTTAACCTTTTGTCCTATGTATTGAAACTTTTCTTGATTATCTTTATCTAGAATTTCAATAAGCTCTGCGATTACTGCTTGATTCTGATATGAAAGTTGTTTGATTAAAGTGACAAGCGCTCTTTCCTGCTTTTTTGGTAAGCAAGCTGATTCAATAACTGTACAGAGTCTTCCTCTTAAGCTATTGAATTCTTGTATTGCTATTTCCTTTGCACTTAATCTTTCATTCGGATTCAAAGTTTCCTACTTAAGCTCTAGCTTTGCAACGTATCTATTGTTTTTGATATCTTTCTTGACATCAACAACTGCATAATTAGCATACTTTTCTTGCATCGCATCTACAACTTCGGCCATTGAGAATTCAAAATCATCCTGCTTGATCGCTGCATAGGCAATCTTGGCAGTTGGCATCTTTGGGCCTGGAGGGGTCGGAGGACCAACTGGGCCAGGAGCGCCTTCACCAGGGCCACCCATTCCAAGAGGACCGCCAGGAATTTCTTTCTTTTGATCCATAAGAGGCTTTGTTGATTCATGAATTTCATCGACAAGACCGGCTTTTTCCTGAAGCTTTGTAACTTGGTCCATAAGGTCAAGAAGAAGTGACTCAATATCCTTAAGCTCAGTGCCTGTGGAATTAGTCTTACCATCTTCAGAGTCATTCTCTTCTTCAGACTCATCACCATCGTCACTGGCAGGAGAAGATGTGGTTTCTCCACCCTCTTCTTCTTCAGGCGTTTCGTCTTCTTCAACTTCTTCCATTTCAAATGGGAATTCTGCAAGCTTAATGGCTTCAGCAGAAGTAAGTTGCTTTAGAAGAGTGGCTTTCCAGTCACCATTGTCAGCAATAAGTTCCTGAATTTTATATCCAGGGTAAACTTCGGCAAGAGAAGCCTTGACAGCCTTCTGCGTATTTTTCTTATTTTTTGCGGTCTTAACCACAATTTCATTAAAATGTGCCATTTATATAAATCTCCTTACCTTTTACTATATAGATTTTGTAAAATTATTAGCCCTACTAAACTTTGATGATGTAATTCAACACAATATAAGCAGGAGCATCCGTCGCGGCTGTTCCACCAACACCAACAGTAATACCGGTATACGCACCCTGAGTGCTGCGCGACGCGGTACCGCCGCCGTTCGTGAGGTTGGTGCTGGCAAAGCTACCGCCCTGATCGTTGTACGAGGTGTTAGCGTGCTGCGGATGCGTATGCCCAGGGTCAGTAACTGTATGATTGTGTTTCGCTCTGCGGTATGCGGCAGCGACACCATCGTTATTACCTAGTGTCGAAACATCTGTATGACCACCAGAGGCAGCGTAACCAACAGGTATACGACCTCTTAGGTCAGGCAATAGGAAAGCGTCATTTGTTGTTGTAATTGTAGCTTGTCCATATGGATAGCTCGCAGCAAGTAGAACAGCATTAAGATTTGGATACGATGCTTTCAACTGTGGAGTATTATCACACAATAGCCACCCAACAGGGGCGGTTAATCCAACATATTGTTGAACAACTCCAGCTGGTATACCAGCAATAGGCTGGAAACGACCATCAGCAGAATTATAAACAATAAGTGAGTTGGCTGCATAAGGACCGCCTGCACCCAAATTTGCATCAGCAGCAGTAAGAACAGCTAGTGTCCCTTCGGTTGGAGATGCAGCGACTGCATTTGTGATACTTGTGTACGTGCCTACGCCTTTATTAACTTTGGTATACGTTCCTCCAGACACATTTGTGCAAACTGCGACATCTCCCGTTATAAATGATCCAGAAGATGCAGTAAATACAATCATGCGCCCCAAATAGTGATTTGACGGAGGAACCTGAGTGACTAACTCTGGTTGACCTACTTCGTACCATGAAGTAGTGCTAGTTTTATACTGAATGATCGTGTTAGCAGAGAAACCACCATTTGTAGCAGTCAAGTAAACAAGACGACCATCAGTATTTCCAGTAGAAGGAACTGTAGATAAAGTTTCTATAAAACGAATAGGAACATTAGAAACAGTCTGCGTTCCTGCAGCAGCAAATTGTTGATCAATTATTGAAAAGTTATTGGCGAGCAATGTCCAGTCAAACTGATCATTCGCTGCATTCCAAATAGTTAAGTTAAGATTGGGTGATTGAGTTGACATATATTTTTACCAGAGCGAAGTATGTGGGTCGTCATCAAGTTGACGAGTGATGTAATGAGTATTCTCAAGATTAAGCTTTGAATGGTTACGAGCTAGATTACCCATACCTTCGTCAATGAGAGACTTTTGTTCGCCTGGGGTGAATGCTTTACGAGCAATTTTTTGATCAAACTCATCTTCTTCAACAGAAGCAGCAGTTTGCAAATGGTGTTGAATTTGCTGTTGGAGATCTGGAGGAAGCTGAGACATATTGATCTGATTTGTCTGCTGAATAGAGCCTTGATCTAATGGATTGAGTGATTGACCGGGTTGAGCCTGTTGCACAGGAAGTGCGGCAGGAGAAACAGCAGCACCCATTTCTCCATTGGAATCATCTACTAGACCTTGACCTAAAGGCTGTGTAATGGCTTGATTTGCACCGTTGCCTAGATTATCATTATTTGGATCAGTAAAATCAGAACGCTTAGGATTCTTATAGCCATCTCCACCCTCCATGGCCTGAACGTCTTCTTGTGAATCCTCTTTAGGAGTAGATCCACATTCGGAACAGGTCTTGTCGCCAACCTGGAATTTATGATTCTTCTTCCATGAATAGCCACAGCCGGGGCAAACTTTCTTGGGATCATCTGGACCGGGAGCATATGGACTAATGCCATCTTCTCTACCTTGTCCATCGTCTACTTGATAAGTAAGTTTAGGATTGACGACTACGCCTTTTCCTTCATATGTATGACCACATGACTTACAATGAAATTTTGGCTTTCCTTCATCTGTAAACTCAGCGATTCTATTGCCCTTAGTATGACTCTTACATTTTGGGCATTTAAGAGGTTTAGACTTTTCATCTTTACGTGATTTTTCTTTTTGTGTCTGATGTGCTTGAAATGCATCAAGACCCTGTTCATCGTACATATCTCCTAAATCGCCTTCTGAGTTACCTTCTGGCATCCAATGATGAGGCACTCCAGTGGATCTGTATTCTGAACAATTTATATTTTGGCATTCATATGCGTTAGGATAAGTAGGATCATTCTCTGGATATTGATAATTTTTTTCGCTACCACATAGAGTGCATTGATCGTCAGGAGCATCTTCCTGGTAATCAGGATATCCTTCTAATTGTTCCCTTAATTCATCAGAGTCGCCCTCAGTTGGGTTTTCATAGACATCTGAGGTTTTTTCAATTTCATGCAAAATATCTTCTGCATCGTAAATACCATCTTCAATGCGAATATACCATTCACTATCTTCAAAAGAATAATGAGGGGTCCCCGGAATGGAAGACCCCTCAGAACGCATAGCGGCTACTAAACGAGACTTATCAGTTGCTTCGATCCAATTAAAAGGTGTATTTAATTTTACGGTGTTTCCTTCTCTACTTTCAAGAATATGATTCTTCCCGTCATAGCCAATAACTAACCATGGTTCATTATGACGTAGAAATGCTGTTAAACCCATGAAGGGTTTAGCCGCAGCCTCACGAATATTTAATTTTTGTTCGGATCTATCTTTTGCCTGATAAGCATATTTATGCATTTATTTGCTCTTCTTTTCAATTTTTAAAAGATTTACTACTACTTGCCGCCGCCGTATTGTGAAGAGATGCGCTTGCGTGAATATCTCTTCTTACCTTGACCAGCAGCTAGGGACTTGCCCTTACCAGCGCCGCCTAGACCCTTGGGGCCATTAGCTCCGGGTGAAAATGATTTAGCCATTATAATACCTCCTCAAATGTTATTGTGTGGTTTGGTGTAAAATTAAGGGATTTCATTAATAACTGGTGGTTCTTGTGCTTCTTGTATCTGTGGCTCTTGTACTTGGGGTTTTCTTCTTTTTGGCAGAGTCCAAGCGCCAACAACATTTCTAAATGTATAGGCTGGATACCACGCATCTACTAAATTAACATCATGAATATTGGTATGCTCATTATCAATATCTTGCCATATTACTTTTACGCTTTTTGATGGAGCATGGTACTCTATAACTTGAGCCTGAGTTCCTTGTTTTAAGTCATATTGCTGACCATCTTCTCCAACTGCAGTAATTTGGAATTGAGGTTTAATAGCGACAATTCTACCAACTTCAAATGGAGTGAAATCTTCTTCTTTGATTTGATTTAATATTTGAGAGACTTCTTGTGGGGGATTTAGCTCAAGCATTCCCTCTATCTCTTGTTCATAGCTATCTGGCACTTTCTGTACATACCAATAGAGAGCGTAAACATGAGAACATGGACGACCTTCATACTGAGGTCTTTTTACTCTGTCCCATGAGACTTGGCCCCATGGACAAGAGCATTGCCAAACTTTATAGGAACTCTTTGTCTCTGGATTATATAGTTGTCTGCTATCGGGATCCATTTTTAAAATGGTACGATATAGTCCTACTTGCTTTAGATTTCTTTTTTCAAGATCTTCTACACCGATAGACATAGCAACAACAGTATTGTCCTTGACCATAATTGGTTCGGCAGGATTATCTGGATTGTAAAATCTACTACCTGGACTAGCAAGCTCTTCCTCAAGATAATCTTGGGCTTTTTCTAAAACATCGTCCAATGACGCTTCTTTTAATATAGAAGCGATCTTAACATCAAGTCTTCTTAACTGATCTAATTGACCAGAGTAATCAAGGAATTTGTATATGATGTTTCCTTCAGAAAAATCACCAAACATCTTTGTATCTTTTTGGCGCTTCTTGTGGAGTCGTTTATAGAGCTTCTTTGCTTCTGATGGGTTCTCTTCAAGAAGCATTTGCATTTGCTCAGATATACGCATAGCCTTTGTATAAACATCAGTTGTGTCATTGACAACATTAATGACGCGATCTTTATCTGGCTTTACTATCCATTCTTTCTTTTTGAAATTCCAGGCAGAGCGGACTCCAACATCAAAAAGCTCTCTTGGCTCAATGTCTGCTTGCATCACAAAGAGTTGGAGAGGATGCTGTGTGTCAGGTACGTTGATGCCGTTGATATCTTCAAGAACAACTTGGATTAGTTGTTTACGAATCTTTTCAGCACCGACATTCTTGGGCCACTTGTTATAATCAACAAAAATATTAATATCTACATCAGATGTATCATGATATTGATAGGTAGTCAATGATCCTGTAAGATACAGAGTAATATACTTAGATACATCAAAGTCAAATGCTTTATTGAATTTTTCTATTATTGTTTTTTCAATAAACTTAGTCACATTTGAACGTGGAGTTGTTCCCCTAAATATTTTAGAGTCTAACTTATCTTCAACTGGATCAAATATGTTTGATTGCTTATTCATGTTAAAGTGGGACAACTTGCTTGTCATTAAAAATTTGCCCACAACCAGGAGGATTTGGATGGAGCCATCCCTCCTCAGTCTGTATTAAACTAAGTGAAGTTAATTTATCAATATATTGATTAATAGTATTTTGAGTAATTCTTACTTCTTTTGGTTTTTTTTGTCTACCCTTGGTTTTTTGTTCAACCATTATAGCTCGCATTTTTTCTAATTCTGCTCTGTATGGCGCACTACAAGATGGGCAATAGGAATGCTGTTGATTAGGTTGTTCTTCTATAATCAATTGATTTTGTGCTTTTTGTTCAGCAGTTCCCATCTGCTTTAAAACATTTCTTCCTTCTATATACATATTTTCATAAAGTTGTGGATCAATTATACGAAGCGCTGTGTGGTCTTGATGCCAACCTCTAGCTCTTACCCAATCCCAAAGACACCATTGAAAAATGCCAAGAGGAAGATTTGGATATAACTGATTTTTTAATGCGCGAGTTTGCTCTTCAATATTCTTATACTCAGTTATGTTGAGTGTCTCTTTGGGGTGTTTAAAGAATCTTGCAATATGAACATCAACTGTAGAAAGTTCAGAAGTATTAGGAGCAAGAAGGAGCCATGCAAAAGAAGCCGTTTTCATTCCAATTCCACCGATTCCTCCCTGACTAGGAGATTTTCTGCTCGCTTCTCTCCATTTTTCACCAGTTCCACCCTGGGCTATATCCGTTAGAGCAGCTTGTACCATGCTTCCAAGATTATTAGAAATAGACGCTAGTCCCTTTGCTTGCGCATCAGAAAATACAACAGCTTTATAGGGTGAATTTTTTTCATCTGTGACATTTTCTTTATTAAACTCATCTCTCAAATTTAATGCTGTATCTTTAAAAACTGTCCAGTCACCAGTATCTTCTGGTATATCAAGGAGCATCTGATAATTCTGAGCGTTTCTTCCTAGCTCAGTGTTAGCACTAAGAATTGCTACTCTCAATGCATTACTAACTGCTTTAAATTGTACTTCAGGACTAGCGCTAGTCCAATCAAAGTACAATGAGTCTATTAAAGCTTGCTTGCCCTTCATATCAAAAGGATCTTCATTGGTGTAGTTAGCTGGAGTAGGCGCATTTTCTGCACTGACTTTTGCAGCATGAGCTAGGTCTGCATCATTTGATAACTCAACATTATTTGTTGCACCTAAATCGCCATATACCATTTGTAAGTAAAATGGCAAATTTTCAACTGGTTCTTCTGGGAGATCAGTCTCAAGTTCATTTATCAATTGAGAAACGACTTCTTCAAGACCCTCTTCATTTAACTCATCTGCGGGTTGTTGTTGAGATGGTTGTGCAAAGTTTTGTTGCATCAATGCATCTTCATTTATATCAATAAATGCAATTTTAATATCTACAATCTCTGGCTCAATAACAACCGGTTTATGATCTGGTTTGCGCTTCTTTTGAATGTCAATAATTGCCGGTCCCATTGGGTTCGGCATATCCTTATTCAAATACGGCTGTGATCCTCCATAGGGAGGAGACTGTAGGTCTACTTCGCTAAATTTATCTGGATCTTCTGCCATCTTTTTGAAAGAGGCGATCCTGTCATAATAATTAGGGAATTCTTTAAGATTAGCATTGACAACTTTTGCTCTAACATCTAAGTCAATATAAGAAGATTCCATCTGCATACCCTGATTAAAATTTTCTTTTTGATTTGTGTGAGCAAACATTTGATTTTCAATTTTTGGAGCAGCAGGTTGCACGAATGCACTTGGAGCAATAGGTTTAATATATTCACCTTGAAGGATTCCGGCATTCACAAAAGTATAAGTATGTTCATCTGTTTGTTTAATAATATTTGGATCGACAAAAAACTTATGGGGCATACTTGTGAAGTATTTGCCAGTGTTAATTGGATCTCCACTTACCCATTCTTTGTACTCTTTATCACTCATACCTCGATAAACAACAATATATGGATTTCCTTCTGGGCCTTGCACAGTTGGAGCGGTCTGGGTAAACTGCTTTGGCTTGTGTGGACCACGGGCTTCAATGGTCTTATTGGCAACATGCCAGCGTTCTCCACCACCCATTAATTTGTCATATTCCATGGGCCAGTTGTAGCCACAGTTAGGACAACCCAAGTTTACTTTAAACTTAACATTAAGTTTATCATATTCATCAAAGTTAATCATATGACCTGGAGGAAGTTGTCCATCACCATTACATTTTGGACAACTACGAGAAGGCATATTTACATAGGCAGGAGCAGGACCACTTGGTTTTACAACACCATCATCTAATGATCCATCATCAGGACTATATCCTTGCCAATCATAGAAGTAATCTGATGCCCTTTGCATTGCAGCAGTGACTTCAATCTGCCCTCCGTACTGCACAGTTAATCGATCAACTAAATTTTTGAGAAGTTGAATTTTGTCAAAATCATTTTTCGCCATAGCATCCTTAATGGCGGCAATAATCTTTTCTGCATCTTCCGGAGGCAAGTCTTTAAGGGCGGCTTCTTTTATCTCAATCTCGTTAATATCCATTTTTTCCTAATTCTGGTTAAACACTTTTCTCTTCCAGACACCATCATCATATCCATTCTGATAAGCATACTTGAATGGGCCTGGAATAAAATCAACTTTTGTTCCTGTAAGCTGTCTACCATCAGACTCACCAGCTTCATACCAATAGCCACGTTCATCAAACTGTGCAGCATCTGGTGTATTAACATCCCATGGGTTGCTTGGATCAAAACCTGGATCCCAGTAAACGCCAATGATCTTAAGAGCAAAGTGGATAGATGAAACGGTCATTATCAATTATTTTTGGTCAGGTTGGCTTTAAAATGATGCGTTTTTGTCCCTTGAGCAGAGGACTTGACAGCTTGAGATTTCGTGCTACAATCAAATCTATGGATAGAGAAGATAATAAAAATATTAAAAATAAATATTTACTTTTTCTAAATATTAAAATGAAAAATATAAAGTATAATGTAAACCGGTTGCTCCTTGTATTGAGCTTTGTTTTAGTACTATTTGGTTCTTATATTGGTTCTTCATTTGGTTCAACCAAGAAAGCCAACGACAATGATGTAGTCAAGATGATGTCTGGAGCAAGCATCTTTCAGTCTAGTTGTGCTGTCTGTCATTCTATGACAGCAGCGCGTAGTACTGGAGTCAGTAGTGGTGGAGTAGAGCTTGGGCCAAATCTTGATATTAAAAAGCCTAGTCTTGCTACTATCAAGGCATATGTATATGCGGGAGCTTTTGGTTCTGGAAAATACAGCGGGTTAATGATGCCTGCCTTTAATCTCCCAGGAGAGAACTCCCTGGATGATCTAGCGTATTATGTGTATCAGAGTACTCAATCTACCCCTACGACAACCACAGCAGCGACTACAACCGCAGCAGCGACTACAACGACTATTATTCCCACTACAACCACTCAGAGAGCTACTGCGTCACCCACTGGGACAACTTCTCCTAATCAAAAGGCAACAGTCACAGATATCAATGCAGAAGATACAACTGTACTTGATGTGATTGCTAGTCCAAGATATGATATAAACAAGAAGTTGAATCGTATTGATCTAGATGTCTCTGCACATGCAGATTATGCAAATACAAAGGTCGCAGTTCAGGTATATGGTAGAGCTACATCTGTAACAAGCCCAAGATGGATCACTCTTGGTAGGGTAATCCTAGATGAAAGCGCATCTGCTCTTCTAAAGGTAAGAACATCCTTGAACCTTAAGGTATGCAAAGATGGAGCAAAGATTCGCCTTGTAGATGTAGATAGTCTAGAGATAGTATCAAATGGAGAAATTGATTATGTCTCTCAGAATAGCTAAAAGTGGCCTTAAGTTGGCTCCAATATCTGATCCACCAGAACATGTAGGTGCTGTTTACTCTGCAAGCACAACAGGATCTGGGACTGGTTACCACACAATAGGATCTTCTTCAAACTATCCTCCGTTATCTTCAAACTATCCTCCGTTATCTTCAAACACAACTTACCCTAACGGCGGCAATGTAACGTATCCAGATAGTCCTAATCAAGATTCAGACGACCCAACTCATCTAAATCCAATTGACCCAGATAACGATACAGTATGGAATGTAGCTAGATTGACTCTTTATGGAAAGCCAGAAGACAATAAGAAGCTACGTGAGTATATGATAGCTGGATGGGAACCGTTCTCTACAATAAAAGAAGACCATCAGCATATCTTGTTCCTTAGAAGATTAGAAGTCGTTTAAGTCATAGTCCCCAGGACTATATATTCTGGGACTAGACACATTTCCAAAGCTAGCTTTTTTGCCAAATATCTTTTGCATATCTTCTATTAGCTCATTCTTTAGTCTTGTGTCAGGAAGTCTTGTTATAGTTCCAAGCATATCTCTTAATAACCCATTAGGATTATCTTTGAGTACATCATATTCCTTTTGTGACATAAAGCCAAGCTGAATAAGCTTATTGGCTATGCTCTCTGGAGAATCTACAGCGATTCTTTCTCTTTTGCGAGGTTTCTCCTCGGTAGGAGCATTCTCAATAGGAGCTACGGGTTCTGCCTTCGGTTTAACCGGAGGCTCAACTATTTTTTTATATCGTTGGCTTTTTCAGCGGGAACAGGGGCTTCTACAGCAGGTTTGCGCTTAGGAGTAGCAGGCTTAGGAGCCTCTGGTTCAGCAGCAGGAACTGCCACAGGAACTTCTTGTTGAGGAGTAACTTGTTCTGCTGGTCTTTTAACCAAAGGAAGCTTAGATCCAGTTACATCATTAAACGTAGCAACAACACTATTGATCTTGTCAATCATTTCCCTGTTCTCGGCAAATGCTTTGATATTCTTTTGTAGATAGCCTACATAAGCCTGAAGAGATGCGCCTAGTCTTGAGATCTTCTCGTCCATGGCAACTGCTTCAGCAGTCTCAGGTTCGCCAGCATTACCTTCTTCTGGTGATCCAACAGGACCGACCTTCTCAGGCGCTACTGATGGCATAACCTGAGTAGGAGCTTCTGAGACACCGGGAAGCGCTCCTGGGGCTGCTGGTGGGCTTAGAGGGCCACCTGATGGAGCAGTGGGGCCGTCAAACAACGTATTTTGCTGGGGCGCATCGAAGTCAAGAGCTTGTTGACCGTTCGCATCTTCTTTCGTTGGAGGAAGAACAGGTTGAGCAGGTGTCTGAGTTGGATAAGTGGGATTTCCATTCTCATCGAATAATCTAAGTTGGCCTGGACCTTTCTTGACATTTGGATTCTGCCCCCTCGGATATAATCTATCGCTGACTTGTTGCTCTGTCATGCCTGGAGCGGGACCATTAGGGATGTCATTTGTTTCAAGAGGATCCGGATTCTTATTGCGATCTAGGATCTGACGTAGCTTATCTACGAAACCAGCACCAGTTCTTGAGCCAAAGTCAAGTAATTCTTGCTCATAAATATCATTTAGGGCAATTTTAACGCCAGAGAGCCTTGCATTGTCTACTTTAGAAGCAATGTCGGCAAGATCTTTGAGCTTTTGAACATCAGAAAACTTTTCCATGACTATTTAACCTTCTTTGACATAACGGCACTTGGGCCTTCAGGCATAACAGCACTTGGTCCAGTTAGCTGAGAAACCATCTCAGATTGCTCATTTTGTTCTAAACCAAGCTCAGAAGATACGATTTGTGCAATTTCTGCAACGAAACTATCCAACGCTTTATTGACATTGCCACTAGCAGACAGTAGTTTGTTAGAATCAATGTTAGATTCTTCAACAATAGCTTCAACCATCTCTAAAATTTGGCCTCTAAACTCATTTATGAGCTTATAAAGGTCAGCAACGGGGTTATCTTGAGCAGATGGCTCTCCCCCAAAGGTTTCTTGACCCAAATCTAGGGCAATTTTATCTAAAAATTCAGCAAACTCTCCGTCTTTTGTACGAGAGGCTAATTTGTTTAGCTTATAAAGGTTGTTTAGTGAAATTTTGTCCATTCTATTAATTTTATAAGAGATTAAACGTAGTTTAAAGTGCTTTTCTGCCTTATAATAGGTGATATGGATAAAGACAAGATCTCTCAAACAATAGAAATACAATATGACAACACTATTGTCGTAATTAAACGCGGTATGCAAGATAGAATGGTCTTAAGTAGACAAGAAGCTGAGAAAATCGCTAAAGCTTTCCTTGACCGTGGCCTCTGTTAGTGATATGCTAGGTCAATGGCATACAGACCAGAAGTAACATACGTCAAATGGGAGAATTTCTCCTCTGATTGCGACCATTTATACCTACTTCCGCATGGTTCAGAGCATTTTCTCTGTATTAAGTGCGATCTTTTGATCAGTACTCTCAAAGATGACATCGTTTTTAACCCAAATCTCGACAGAGATACCCTTCCTTACAGGAATGTTGCGTTAAAAGATGATATTTATTGAAACTAAGCAAGCAGAGATCCTCCAAGTCACACATGGAGGCAAGGATTCGATGTTTATAATAGACACATGTTTAGGGCGTAATCTTCACTGGATGAATAGGCATTTTGCCATTGATTACTTTAATGGCCCAGAATTCGACAGCTTTGCATTCCTTGACAACACTGGTCACCTTACTGTACCATACAGTCAGGTTAGGCAGATGTGGGAAGAACAATGGCCTACTTCATAGAGACAGTCCTTGCAGATATCTTTGAAATTGATGAATTGCATAGCAACGATATCCTCTCTGGCCCATATAAGATATGGGAGTACGTAAACTGGATTAATAACAATCATCTTTACAGGCTGTCAGCAGGCCACTACTATGTTTCTTATCATGGTGTTCATATATGCAATGTAAACGATATTAGGCAGCTTTGGGAGGAACAATGAATTATTTTGTAGAGACTACTGATGGAGATGTCTATGAGATTTACGGAATGAATCATTGTGAGTTCTCAGGCCCAGGACATCATCTATCTGAGATTGATTCTCATGTTGGTATTTCTTATCGAAATATAGAGACATGGCTACAAAGATGTACCAAGTGGCTAATTCACCTATCTGAAGAATCTAAATCTCAATGGAAGTTTGTAGGAGATGATTGCGAGATCAACTTCAACAATGCAAGGCAAATCTGGGAAGAAGAGAGTGCATAAGTATATTGAGCTTTACCATGGCTACATTGGGCAGGTAGGACATGAGGATGCGTGGGGATACTTCACCACAGAAGAAATTCCTTTTCCTCATGTTCCAGAGGACGGAAGAGTGACAAAATACTTCTATAGAAAAGAAGTCCGCCGTGAATGGACAGAGGAAGAGTCTATCCTAGATGCACCTCCTATCATAAAGTATGACCTAGGAGCAAAAAGGAAAGAATGGGAAGAGAATGGCTAGATTCATAGAAACTAAGCAAGGCTACATGGTGGAAGTAGAGAAAGATACCCTCTGGGGTTATTTCCTAAAAGAGTCAACTCCAGATTGCTCAACGACCACTGATAAAAAAGGCGTAATACAATACTATCTATATAAGAACCAAATACGAAGAATCCATGACGAGCCGGATATCCCTAGCGAAATGGCTCAAGCCTTTATAGATTCAAATCTCCGTCAGACAGGAAAAAGCTCCCTGCAGAAAGAAATGGTTCAAAGATATATAGATCAAATCAACTACTACAACAACATGTATAAGTAAGATCAGAAGAGGACCTTTATATATCTACCTACATGGGATATCATGTATAGTTATCTAAAAGGGGACCCTATATATGATCAAATAAAAACGCCCCTATCAAAGGGGCGCTAATACAAAAGATATATTTAGGGATTAGCGAATTCCGGGGAATCCGTAATTTTCAAGGACTTCTTCTCCAGTAGCAAATCCGTGATTGCTTTGTCCCTGAGTATGGTCTTCTATCAATTTCAGAAGAGCATTTACGTCTCTCAATGCATCAACTGGATCTCTTTGCAAGAGAAGTTGATACTGTTCTCTTACCCAGTCACTAACACTAGGATCACTAGATGCAATAGGTTCATCAAGAACTGGAGAGTTATCCATAGCATTCTTTACTATATGACCCGTATACAGAGTCTCATCCAGATCATTCTTCTTCGCAAATTTTCTAAAGCTTGACATTATATTCTCCTTATACATATATTATATAACGTAGTATATGCAAAAGATGCAAAAAAAATTCTATATTTAAAAACGCAGACCCTTTGCGGAGCCGGTCGCGGTGAGGACGAGGAGAAGATCAGTCCATGTGTCCAACCGGTCGCGGGAAGGGTCCGGAAAGTTTCAGATATTTCCAAGTTTATCGAGGGACACTCGGATACCAGGATTTTCCAGGAGTCCCACGTCGCCCTACCCCCCTTTAGTATAGCACACCCCATGGTATGAGGAAGGTAGGGGCGGCGGCTTGACACCGCCGCCCCGCTGTGCATCTTCCTTTAGACAAGTACCGCCTGGAGGAGATCGAGGGTTGTGGCATCGGACTTGGCGATGCGCCCGGAGATCGAAGCCTCCATGATCCGCTGGAAGCGATCCGCTCCAGCCTTCACGCTGGTGCTGTGCAGGTTGTAGGTGTTGACCGTCTGGACGACCCCGTACGCGGTGCCTGTCCAGGGAGCGCAGCGAGGATCGTTCTTGTACATGGCCGTGAGGGCCGTGCGCTTGCTGTTCGCCCTGGTGGTCGCTGCCTGCACCATGTCGTCGGTCGTCGGGACGAGGGACGCGAGGAACTGATTCCACTGGTGATCGGTGACCGTGGTCGCGGTCAGGTCGGCGACTTCGGCGGCGAAGTCGTCAGCCATCGTGTGGACAACGCTCAGGGCGAGCCGTGCGTCGTTGAGCCTGACCGCGCTGTTCTTGCTGTGCTTCACCCTGTACTGCTGTCCATCCTCGCTCAGAGCCATGCTGCGGGTGTTGTCACAGACGACAACGGTGATCGTCCTCTTGTACATAGTCGCGGTCGATCCGTCGAACGAGGTAGTAGCCATGAGGTTCGGCCGGAACTCCACACCCTCCGGAGTGGTGATGCTCTCCGGGATCTCGACCTGGACCCACGCCTGCGCCCCGTTGCGGAGCAGACCAGCGGAGCCGATGGCCAACTCGTCGGAGAGGATCGACTCGACGGAGTCGAGGAGCCAAGGCTTGTACTGGTGGCCGACGTACGAGTCGCTGAAGATCCCCAGCGTGTCCATCGTGTCGAGGCGGCACCAAGCCTTCTTGCCGGGGATGCTGCGCTGCTCGTCGCCGTCGATCACAGCGATGTCGAAGGGAGCGACGTCGAAGCCGAACAGGTCGAGAACCTCGTCCATCGGGACAGCACCGGGGAAGTGATTGGTCGCGCCCTTGCGGTAGTGCCAAGCGTTGCCGCGCTTGGAGGTGAAGCCGATGCGGGTCTGAGTGTTCAGCCAATCCATCGTTTCGCGGGACATGTTTCCTCTTTCGTTAGGCGAGTCTGACGCGGTCGCTGCTCGCACTGGGAACTATACAGGAATCCTGAGGTAGCGCAAACAAGGTAGAGAGCGGCGGGGGCTTGCGCCCCCGCCGTCCCTGTGCTAGGCGTTCACAACGAGTGTGGTGTACTCGGTGGTGCGCGTGACCTGGGCAGCGACATCGGGGAAACTGGCACGGAGTGCCTCTGCGTCGATGCTGCGCTGCGTCCTGGGGTTGACCTGGGCGACGGTCACACCGGAGAACGTGGCACGGGTCGCGGTACCAAGCCATGCCCGTACCTGGGCCTCTGCCTGCTTGACCTGGGCCTCCAATACCTTGCGCTGCTCGCGCATGGCGTGAAGCTCCTTGCACTGTCCGACCTGCTCGCGGGTGAACTTCATGATGTCCGACACGGTAACCCTCCTGGGTTGTAGTGATTGGATTAGCCTTGCCCCTGAACTATAGCAAAGGGAGACTCGGTGTCTGTACCCCTTTAGGGGGATATCCCTTTAGATCTTTTGCCTTTACTAAAGATTCTAGGAGGAATGTG
>Ga0114978_10000623_pt1 | contig 30452 bp, 27 predicted proteins | sample S_140212_EF_Meta_FD_87027 | JGI IMG/M metagenome (GOLD analysis project Ga0114978, IMG submission 87027) | Freshwater microbial communities from Lake Simoncouche, Canada to study carbon cycling - S_140212_EF_MetaG | ecosystem: Environmental > Aquatic > Freshwater > Lake | place: Lake...
CGTTGTGGGCCTCTACCCGACCTCGCCGCGCCATGCGACCCGGTTCGGCGAGGCGGCCACGTCAATGGAGGCGACGGTGCGCCGTTATGTGGATTCGGTCCGCAGCGGTGCCTTTTCCAACTGCGGGCCAGTCGGCACGAAGCCAAAGCTGGTCGAGTCTGGCGCGGATTACTGAACGGATGCAACTTTGCCGCACGGTCGCTCAGGTTCGGGCCCTGCGTCCGCGTTTCGAGCGGCTGGGTTTTGTGCCGACAATGGGCTCCCTTCACGATGGCCATCTGGGTCTGATCCGTCGGGCGAAGGCGACTTGCGGCGCGGTGGCGGTCAGTGTTTTCGTCAATCCGATCCAGTTTGCGCCGGGCGAAGACTTGGAGCGTTATCCGCGCGATCTTGAGCGCGATCTTGAGCTGGCACAGGGTGCCGGCGCGGATTTCGTGTTCGCGCCCGAACCGTCGGAACTCTATCCGGCCGGCTTTTCCAGCCGCGTCGATGTCGGCTTGACCCATGGGGCCGAGAACGCTGCGCGACCGGGGCATTTTTCCGGTGTCGCTACGGTGGTGGCCAAGCTTTTCAACATTGTTCAGCCTACTGTGGCGGTGTTCGGCCAGAAGGATGCCGAGCAATGCGCTGTGATCCGCCGCCTGGCCGCCGATCTCGACCTCCCGGTGAAGATCGACATCGCTCCGACGGCCCGTGAACCCGATGGCCTGGCGATGAGCAGCCGCAACAGATACCTATCGCCCGTCGAACGCGCCGCCGCTGCGGCGGTCAGCCGAGCCTTAGGTGCAGCGCAGGCTCGGTTTCATTCAGGCGAGCGTGATCCAGATGTGTTGCGTATCGCAGTGGCTGCGGTGCTGGACGCCGAGCCGCTTGCCCAAACCCAATACGTCGCCTTTGCCGATCCGGACAGTCTCGCGCCGCTTTCGACACCGGCCCGGCGCATGCTGTTGTCCTTGGCGGTAAGGTTCGGCCGTACCCGCCTGATCGATAACGTCCTATTAGACGCTGGCGGCATCTGACCGTTCATGGGCTGGGTCGCGGCCCCGAGTGGTGTTCGCGCGGTTAAGGCTGACGGCGAAGCTTGCTCCGGTGTCGGATGCGTAGAACAGCAACTCGCGCCCCATTTTATTGACGATCTCGCGGGAGATCACCAGACCCAGACCTTGAGACTTGGTGGCGACTTGATTCGCCGGATAGAGCCGCTCGTCGTTGCGGTCCCAGAGCGGCATTGGCAACCCGTAACGGCGCTCCCACACGCGCAAGGTGTCTTTTGCCAAGCCGAAGTCACGCTACACCGCAGCGATAATCATGAGTCGAATTTTTTGCTACGGGAGCGGAAACGATCATGAATAACCCTAAGGCTGCATCTGCACTTTCGATCCAATAGGCTTATTTGTCCAGGACAAACAAATCGGAGCGCGCTATGAATATTCTAATTACGGGCCTGCCACCAGACATCTTCCAGCCAGAAGGCTGTTGCGGATCTCGATACCGACCAAAATTTAAATTTAAGAAATAGGGCAAATGATCTCAATAATTTCGTCTCATAAGAAGATGCTTATCGGTGGCGGCAGCCTGCTCGCCATGGCCTTTGCGCTCGGCGCACCGGCGATCGCCTTCGCCCAGGCTGCAGCCGCGGTCGATACGGCGCAGGTCGAGGAAGTGGTGGTCACGGGTAGCCGCATTCAGAACGGCTTCCAGACACCCACGCCTGTGACTGTGGCAACAGCGACCGCCCTGAGGGATGCTGCGCCCGGCAACCTTGCCGACGGCTTGAACCAGCTTCCGGTGTTCAACGGGTCCACCAAGACCACCCAGACGACAGGCGGCGGCCTCAATGGCTTGGCGGGCCAGAATCTGCTGAACCTTCGCAACCTCGGTGCCAACCGCGTGCTCGTGCTGCTCGATGGTCATCGCGTGGTCTCCACCAATGACAGTAGCTCGACCGACATCGACGTCCTACCGCAGAACCTGGTTAGCCGCGTCGACGTGGTGACCGGCGGGGCCTCCGCTGCCTACGGCTCGGACGCCGTCGCCGGCGTGGTCAACTTCGTGCTCGATACGAAGTTCCAGGGCCTGAAGGGTGAATTTTCGGGCGGCCAGTCGAGCTTCCGCGACTCCGCAAACTTCACCTCCAATGCCGCCTGGGGCCATCAGTTCCTCGACGGCAAACTGCGCATCATCGCCAGTGGCGAGTACTTCCGGCAAGCGGGCGTGGGGCTCGACCCGAGCGGCCGCAAATGGCACGACTTGGCTGCCGGCCAGATCCCTAACCCAGTTACCGGCGCTAAGCCCCTGGTGCTCGTTGTCTCCGATCTCAAGGCTTCCCTCGGAAGCATCGGCGGCCTGATCTCCTCGGGGCCTTTGAAGGGCACCCAGTTCGTCGGCAGCGGCGTCTCGGCCCCGTTCCAGTACGGCACGATCGTTGGCTCGACCTTCATGAGTGGCGGCGATCCGCTGGCGGGCAATCCTGAAAACGGCCTGTTCCCGGACCAAAAGCGCTCGACCCTGTTCTCGCACGTGGAATATGACGTCACGAACGATATTACCGCCTTCGCCGATGCCCTCTACGGCCGGTCGCACGCGGCCATTCGTGGGTCGAATAACTTCGCCACCGGCGCCGCAACCCAGCTGACGATCTTCCAGGACAATGCGTTCCTCCCGGCTGACATCAAGGCTCGGATGATTGCGTCCAGCAACCTGCAGTCGATCCCGCTTGGTCGGTATTTCCCCGAGTTTGGCGCGGTGCAGAACGAGAGCCTGATTTACGTCACACGCGGCTCTGCCGGCCTGCGCGGCTCGCTGCTCGGCAACTGGAAGTGGGATGGGTCCTATGCCTATGGCGAGACCCGTCAGAAGCTAGCCAAGAACAACCTGCCCAACCTGCGCAGTCTTTTCGCGTCGTCTGACGCGGTGGTCGCACCGGTCGGCACCCCCAATGCCGGCAAGATCGTCTGCCGTTCGACCCTCACCGGGTTCGATCCTGGCTGCGTGCCGCTAAATCCGTTCGGGGTTGGTACCATTTCAAAGGAAATGGCGAACTACGTGTTGGGTGACTCCTATAAGGAGCTAAACCTGAAGCAGAACGTGTTCGCCGCCAACTTGAGTGGCGATCTCGGCGACACCCTTCAGTTGGGCGCGGGGCCGATTTCGGTCGCCGCGGGCGCTGAATACCGCAAGGAAACCGCCAACCAGACGGCCGATGCTGTTTCCACCCAGGTCGTCAGCCTCACAGGCCTGAAGACCGGTGCGGCGCCGACGTCGATCAATGGCCGGCTTGGTCCTTTCCAATTCTACAACCCCCAACCGCTGGCCGGGGAATACAACATTAGGGAAGTCTACACCGAACTGGGCGTGCCCGTTTTGAAGGACAGGCCCTTCGTCAAGTCACTCGATCTTAGCCTGGCCGGCCGGCGCGCCGAATACAGCCTGTCGGGTGGTGTGACGACCTGGAAGTATGGCTTCAACTGGCAGGTCAACGACGACATCCGCCTGCGCTACACCAAGTCGCAGGATATCCGTGGGCCGTCGATCCTGGAGCTGTTTAATTCCCAGACCCAGACCAACCAGACCATCGTTTACAAAGGCAAGACCACCCAGAACGTCAACCTGACGTCCGGTAATTCGAGCCTAACGCCGGAACAAGGGCTGACGGAGACCTACGGCATCGTCTATCGCCCGTCGTGGTTCCCCGGGTTCCAAGCGTCGCTTGATCGCTACAAGATCGCGATCACCGATGCGATCGGCAACCTGTCGGCGCAGCAGACCGCCGATCAGTGCGCCGCTGGCAACACCACCGCTTGCTTGCAGATCGCTGAACAGACCAACGGCACCCTGATCATTTATCTCAAGCCGCTTAACCTGAGCCTTGAGGAAAATTCGGGTTACGATTTCGAAGCCGCGTACAACCGCCCGCTTTGGGGCGGCAATGTTCAGCTGCGCGCCCTAGTCAGCCACATTACCGACGCCTATCGCATACCGCCAGGCTCTGCGCCTGTGGTCAGCCTGGGCACCCCGGGCACGCCGGAGTGGCGCGGAAACTTCTCCGCCCAGTTCAACAAGGATGCTTGGTCGGTCTTCGTGTCGGAGCGCTTCATCGGCAAGTCGATGATCGACGCGACCAAGGTTGAAGGCGTTGATACGAACGACAACTCACTGCCGGTGATCGCCTACACGAACTTGACCTTCAAATATAAGTTCGAGGCCGGCGGCGGAAATCAGGAAGCCTTCCTCTCGGCCAGCAATGTGCTGAACCAGAAGCCGCCAGTCTCCGGTGGCAACCCGACCAGCTACAACACGCCGGCCAACGGCGCTTATGATCTTATGGGTCGTTATGTGACTGTGGGCATTCGCTGGGCTCTGCAGTAGCCTAGCAAAGCGTTCGTCTTCCCCTGCCGAGGCTCCAATTCCATTGGCCTCGGCAGGCGCAGGGGAGGCGTCGCTAAATGATGCCGTCCGCGCGCAGCTTAGCGAGCTTGGCAGCGTCCAGGCCAAGGCGCGCGCTGAGCACCTCGTCGGTGTGTTCGCCCAGCATCGGCGGCGGCAGGCGGTAGTCGGTTGGGGTCTCAGACATCCGCACCGGATTGGCCAGTAGCTTCACGTCCACGCCAGAGCCGTGCTTCATCTCGCGCACCGCTTCCCGAGCGATCACCTGTGGGTCCGCGAACACGTCGGAAAGGCGATTGATTGGCCCGCCGCCAATGCCCAGGGATTCCAGTTTTTCGACCCACCAGCGGGTGGTGTGGGACTTCATCACCGGCATCAATGCGGCGGTGACAAGGTCACGGTTACGCACGCGCGCGGCGTTGGTCTGAAACCGCTCATCGGCCAGCAGGCTATCCAGTCCGAAGTTCTCACAGAAGCGCTTGAAGGTCGGGTCGTTGCCAACCGATAGCACCATATAGCCATCTTCGGTCGGAAACTCCTGGTAGGGCGCGATGTTGGGGTGCTGGTTGCCCAGGCGCGGCGGGTTCTCGCCGGTGGCAAGGTAGTTCATGCCCTGATTGGCCAGCCAGGCCACATGCGTGTCGAGCATGCCGATATCGATCTGCTGGCCTTGACCGGTCTGTTCCTTGTGCCGGATTGCCGCCAGAACGCCGATGCAGCCGTAGAGCCCCGCGAACAGGTCGGCCAACGGCACGCCGACTTTCTGCGGCGGTCCGTCTGGCGCGCCAGTCAGGCTCATGATCCCGCCCATGGCCTGCACCAGAGCGTCATAGCCGGGACGAGCTGCATAGGGGCCAGTTTGGCCAAACCCGGTGATCGAGCAATAGATCAGCCCTGGGAACTTGGCGTGCAGCTGCTCGTAACCCATGCCGTACTTGGCCAGGGCACCGACCTTGAAGTTCTCGACCAGGATGTCGCACTGGGCTATCAGCTCCAGCCCGATCGCCTGACCTTCCGGCTTGGAGATATCCAGGCTGACCGAGCGCTTGTTGCGGTTGGCACCCATGAAATAGGCACTCTCTTGCGTGCCGGGCATGAACGGCGGGGCAAAGCCGCGTGTATCGTCGCCCGAGCCGGGCTTTTCGATCTTGATAACGTCGGCACCCATATCGGCTAGCATCTGCACGCAGGTAGGCCCCGCCAGAACGCGAGTGAGGTCAAAAACGCGTAGGCCTTTCAGCGGGCCGGTCGGTTCGATCATAGTTCCCCCCTTAATGGTGGACGAACCCTAGGCGTATTTATCGTCCAGGCAAGTCACGCTTGAGCTATGCTGGGATTCCATCAGCGGCAGCGCAGACTGCCGGACCATTGAGGGGATTGCGCCGTGAAGACCATCCGTATTCTCGCCCTTGCCGTCGGCCTGTCGTTGGCTGCCACCGCCGCCCTGGCCCAGGCACCGGCCGTTACCGCTCCGCGCCCTGCGCCTGCGCCCTCCTTGCCGGCGAACGTCGCCCCGCAGGGCCAGCCCGTCGTCAGCGTCGATCTGTTCAAGGACGAGGGTATGGCCTTGTTTAGTGCCCAGTGGCGGATCAAGGAGGCCAAGATCGTCGAGATCCCAGCCATTGCCAATCATATGGACGGCTACGACAAGACCTACGATATCGCCCCGCATGCGGGCGAGGCCGGCTTTGATGATTCCAGCTGGCCTGCAATGCCGGCCAAGGTGCTGGGCGAACGCCGAGGCGGCGGCAAGATCTCCTTCATCTGGTACCGCGCCGCCTTCGCCATGCCTGCCAAGGTCGGCGATTTGGATGTCACCGGCATGCGCGCGGTGCTCACCGTCGTTGTGGATGACTATGCTGAAGTCTGGGTCAACGGCGAGATGCCGCGCAAGGCCGGCTATGTAAGCCCAGGCTCTGTACAGGGCTTCAACATGCCCAACCGTGTCGTGCTGACCACAGGCGTCAAGCCGGGCGAGAAGGAACAGGTGGCGATCTTTGGCATCAATGGCCCGATCTCCGTGGCACCGGCTAATTTCCTGTCGTTCCGCGAAGCCCATATCGACTTCTACCGGCCGTAGGGCGCTCTATCCCTGGATCAGCATCGGCACGGCCTTGGCCTCGCCGGCGGCTAGATAAATTTTCAGGCTATTGGGTTGCAGTCCCACGGTCTGGACCGACCACGGCCACCCGCAGAGAATTGGTTGTCCCGGCTTGGCCGAACGGCACGCCGGCGACGACGACGATCTCGTCGCCTTTTACGGCGAAGCCTTTACGCTGGGCGATATTGGTGGCGCGCACCACGGTCTCGGTCATGGTGGTGGTCTGGCCGATCTCGACCGGTGCCACGCCCCAGACCAGGGCCAGACGGCGAGCGACGCCGATGGTGGCCGCCAGACCCAGGATCGGGGCTTCTGGCCGCTCGCGGGCAATGCGCACAGCGGTCGCGCCGCTGCTGGTGAAGGCGGCGATGGCCTTGGCACCGATGGTCTCGGCCACCTGGCGGGCAGCGCTGGCGATGGCGTCCGCACTGTTGTGCTCGGCCTGGGGCCGCAGGCTCGCCCTGGTCTCGCGATAGCCCTCGTCGTCTTCCACGCGGCGCAAGATGCGGGCCATGATGGTGACGGCCTCAATCGGATATTGCCCGGCGGCAGTCTCGGCCGACAGCATCACCGCGTCTGCCCCGTCGAAGATGGCGGTGGCCACGTCCGTTGCCTCGGCCCGGGTTGGGGTTGGGGCGCTGATCATGCTCTCCAGCATCTGGGTGGCCACGATCACCGGCTTGCCCCAGCGTTGGGCGGTCTTGATGATCCGCTTCTGTGCCAGGGGCACTTCCTCGGGCGGCAGCTCGACGCCCAGGTCACCGCGCGCCACCATCACGGCGTCTGACAGCGAGACGATCTCTTCGAGTTGAGCCAAGGCCTGCGGCTTTTCGATCTTGGTCAGGATCAGGGCGCGCCCCGCCACCAGCTCCCGCGCTTCGATCACATCCTCGGGCCGCTGCACGAACGAAAGCGCTAGGTATTCGACGCCCTGATCCAGGGCAAAGGCCAGGTCGGCGCGATCCTTCACGGTCAGGGCGGGGATCGGCAAAGCCACGGTCGGCACGTTCACGCCCTTGCGATCAGAGAGGCGCCCGCCGTTGATGATGCGGGTCTCCAGCACATTCTCGCGCTTGCGCGTGACCTCCAGCCGGATCTTGCCATCATCGAGCAGCAGCACCGTGCCGGGCATGGCTGCGGCCATAATCTCGGGGTGGGGTAGTTGCACGCGGCGCACGTCGCCGGGCGTGGGGCTCATGTCGAGCTGGAAGCTCTGGCCGGACTGCAGGTGGACAGCCCCGCCGCTGAACTTGCCGATGCGCAGTTTGGGGCCCTGAACATCGGCCATGATGGCGATCGGCCGACCCAGCTTGGCCTCGGCGGCGCGGATCCGCTTCACGCGCAGGGCATGGTCGGCATGCTCGCCGTGGCTGAAGTTGAGCCGGAACACATCCACCCCGGCATGCAGCAGAGCTTCGATCATCTCTGCACTGTCGCTGGCTGGCCCAAGCGTAGCCACGATCTTGCCGCGACGGCGCAGCGCTGCCCCGATCCGCGCGTTTTGCCTGGACGACCGCAAGTCTCAGTTCTTCCTTTCGGCGCACAACGCTGGCCGCCCGGCCCAAACCGGAGACGACTAGCTATAAGCTGCTTGCCCCCCATTGGGCCAGGGCCACGCATCGGGAAAAGGGATAGGCTGTACCAAAAGCACGGGCGTGGGCTGGCAAATGCCAAACCCTCGGCACCGCCCAAGCCAGGCCCAAGATTCAGCCGCACCGGCAGCCAGCCGGTCTCGCGCCTACCCGTCGGCCAGAACCATCATGGGCCCGTGATGAGGGTCCCGCTGGCCGAACCAGTTCGTTTGGCTGGTGCCATGCGTACTGTGTCGTCATTCAGAATGGCCCAGGCGATACGATAAGCGGAATAACTCTCGGTAAAATAGCATAATGATCACAAATACTCGTTAAAGATGTATTGCCTGCGGAATGCTCACGCCCGTTTGACCGCTGGACCTCGAGGCCAAGTCGCGGCAAGCCATGATTTCAACTCGCCTGGTGGGAGCACATGAAACTGCACGGCTTCTTGAGTTCCAGCGCGGCCTATCGGGTGCGTGCGGCCCTCTATCTCAAAGGCCTGTCTTTTGAGGAGGTTGATCACGACCTCTTTGCCGGCGAACAGAATTCTCCTGAATACCTGGCCATGAACCCTCAGGGTTTGGTGCCGGCGCTAGAGATCGACGGTGGTCAGGTGCTCACGCAGTCCATGGCGATCTGCGAATATCTGGACGATGTCTGCCCCAAGCCGGCACTATTGCCAGCCGATCCGGTGCTGCGCGCCAAGGTGCGGGCAGTCGCCTTGGCGGTCGCCTGTGAAATCCATCCGCTGCAGAACCGCATGACCCTGTTGCGACTGCGCGGCTTCGGTCTCGACAAGGCGCAGGTCTCAGCCTGGACGCACCAGATTATCGGGCGTGGCTTAGCCGCATGCGAAATTATGCTCAGCAGCGAGCCTGGGCCATTCTGCTTTGGTGCCACGCCGACCTTGGCCGATATCTTCGTCGTGCCCCAGATACACAACGCTCGGCGTTATGGCATGACGCCGGCTTGGCCAAAGCTCCTGGCGGTGGAAGATGCCTGTTTGGCGCTAGACGCCTTCGCGCGTGCGCGACCACCATCAGCAAGTTGATCGCCGGCCGTGGCCTTTGTTGGGTGCTGCTGGGTTAGAACTGCCCAGCCAGAGCGGCGGCCCTGTTGTCTTTCGATCAAAAGCCTGCGTCTGGTCGCCGTGCACGCCGCCGGCGCGCCTAGCTCCACTGGAATGCAAAGCGAGGACGGCGTCATGGCCAAGGGTCAGAAGAAGAGCAACAAGGAAGTCCGTAAGCCCAAGGCCGACAAGCCCAAGGTTGTGGTCGCGGGCCCCTCACCGTTCCTCACACCGCCTTCGAACAAGAAAAAGTAGTTAGAGCCGCCTGATCTGCCGTTCCGCTTCGACCAGGATTGGGCCGAGGAACCAGGCCGTACGGTCTTGTCCGGTGGTATCGGCCAGTAGGTCCTAGCGCACTTCGATCTCCAGATAGTCCAGGCCTCGCGCATCCGCGTGCAGGGGGATGGTGTTGTCGGTTCCCTCGCCCATGGCATAGGGCAGGTTGTCGCCCGCTGCCTCGCCAAGCGCCGCCTTTAGCCGTGCGAGCACAGCGAACGACAAGGGCGAGTCGCCGCGATAAACCACGCCATAGCGCCATGGTCGGTCGAAGCCGTTCATCGATGGAGTGAAGCTGTGCAGGGCGATGAGCCGTGTAAGGCTAGGCCGTGCGTCCAATTCTGCGGCGATGGCCTCTTGATAGTGTCGGTAGATCGCGTTCAGCCGCATTTGCACGGCGGCGTCGCTCAGGTTCACGTTGCCGGGAACAGCCGTGTCATCACTGCTCGCAACGATCGATCCGGCGCTTCCCGGAATGCGGTTACAGTCGACTACCAGGCGCTATTAGGTCTGGCGGATGAAACAGGCATCAAGCGCCGCCGATAGCCGCTCGCCAAGGCCTGAAACGCCGATATCCCAGGCGATGTGCCGATCCATATCCTCAGGTGCCAAGCCTAGATCGCCCAACCGCGCCGGTATGGCCCGGCCGGCATGATCGCCGAGTAGCAGAAATGGCGAAAGGGCGCCCGCATTCGAGACAATGAACGCCGGCGGATCGCCTGCTATGAGGAGGTCACTAGATCCCGCCTCCGATTCCGCCTCCTTCAATGCCCGTACTCTCGGTTCGCCATCTAACGCGCTACCGGTATCGCAACCCCGTAGCGTTTGGCGAACATTGCATGATGTTTCGGCCGTGCGAAGGCTGCGAGCAGCGGCTATTGGCCTTCAAAATGGTGGTTACACCCGTCGCGGCTCAGATACGGCACATGCAGGATGTGCTCGGAAACTGGGTTGATATTGCGAAGTTTACCGGCCGCTCGACCGAACTCAGCTTTGAGGCCCGCTTCACCCTTGAGCATTCGCCCCTGGTGTCTTTCACGGACGCCTATACTGACGCGGGCGATTTCCCCGACCTGCTGCAAGCGATCCAATTGCTTCACTCTGATCCCGACGGTCAGATTGCCAAATGGGCGCGGCGGTTTGTGCGACCCATCGGAGAAACCAGCTTGCAGCGCCTGCTGTCGGACGTGACCCACGCCATCCATGCCGAATTCACCTACAGTAAGCCGTTGGACAGCGGCCTGCAGACCCCCCGTTCAGACCTTGGAGAGCCGCCGTGGGACCTGCCGCGACTTCGCTGTGCTGATGATGGAGGCGGTGCGAACGCTCGGCCTCGCGTTGCAGTTTGTCTCCGGCTACGTTCATAGCCTGGAGGGTGCTGGCAGCGGCAATCTCGGCGGCGACGGGCATACCCATGCCTTGGTGCGGGTCTATCTACCGCAATGTGGCTGGGTGGAATTTGATCCCATCAACGGCATTGTTGGCAACACGGATCTGATCCGTGTCGCCGTGGCGCGCGATCCACGTCAAGCCATGCCGCTTCACGGTGCCTGGATCGGCTTTCCGACTGACTATCTGGGTATGGATGTCGAAGTCGACGTCACGGAGTTCGGGGCAGAAGCAGCCCTGGCCGCTTTTGGTTAGTGGCGAAATCGCAGCGCCAGCGGCGTGAGGATCAGAGCGAAGCGGGTTCCCGCTTGCGATAGGCTCTAGTGCAACCGCTGCCTAGGCCTTTGCGACGTAATAGCCGCTCTCGCCTTGGACGCGGATCTGAACCAGGCGGCCCTGGGAAATGGCGGCGCGGGCCAGTTTGCTGGCGGCGGCATTGGCTTCGTTCTTGTCTCGGCTGCGGTTGGTGAGCGCGCCTTCATGTTCGACAACCCAAGCTCCATCGTTGCGAATGACGCTGAAGATCATGGTTGACATGTCAGGGCTCCGGGAGGGTTTGCAGGCGAAGTAGAAGCGGACCGCCAGGAAGGGCAGTCCGCCGCTTTAGGCTTAGAGGGCTTGCAATTGTCCAGCGGACATCTTGCCGCTCTTGGCGTCGCGTTCGAGCTCGAAGCCGATCTTTTGGCCTTCGTTCAGGCCCGACAGGCCTGCACGTTCGACGGCCGAGATGTGCACGAACACATCGGCCGCGCCACCGTCGGGTTGGATGAAACCAAAGCCCTTTTGGGCGTTGAACCACTTAACTGTGCCGTTGGTCATAGTATTTTCCTTCAGAGTAGAGAGATTTCGTCCGGGTAAGAATTCCGGACGGTCAAATTTTCGATGTGGAAGTGGGGTGGCCCGGGCGCTCAATCCAAATAGATTGAAACTGGAGAGCAACCGAAAACCAAAACGAATTCGATGCTTGTTGTGTAGCACGCTCGATAGAAAGCACCAAATTATTTAGAAAAACTGGAATAATCATCCGTTATTACAATGCGATAGCCCGCACTTGGCTCTGGCAGGATCACGTTTGGCGACGCTCGATCCGTCGTCCGATGACGATGGCGCTGCCGTTTCGTCCCCCGAATATATCCAGCGGTTTTCGGATCGCTCGCTTACCCGCCATGTCGGGTGCCAGGGACGATAAACCGGCTTTTGCACGCCAATGGGTTGCCTGTGGTCGCTCTGAACCGTTGATCGAGATCAGGGCGTGTCGCAGAACGACATGGCTTTATGGTCAACGTCTTCTCCTTCCTGCGACACCGAAGTCCCAGTCCGCAAACCACGCCCCGTAAGTGGACTGGTGGAGCGCTTGGTCTCCCCCAAGCGCTCCTCGCTTCGGGCCGGTTTCCGCCCGGTGGCACTCACATCGTCCGCCGAATTGGCGCACACGAGCTTGGCCCCTGCTCCCACCCTCGCAGCGCCGTCCCACCGGGCGCGCTGGGGCCTAGCGGGGCAAGCGTTTCACCGGCATGATCGCGTAAAATAGCGAGGAAACATGACCCAGGATTGGAATAGGCGCTTGGCACTGGGCGGCCTGGCCGCCGTTGGACTGGGCGGAGCGGCGATGGCGCAGGGGGCAAAGGCCATGAAACCCGATCCGGCACTCGTCGCTCAGCTCGCCCCGTCGGGCCGGCTGCGGGCGGCGATCAACGCCGGCAATGTTGTCCTCGCCCAGAAAGGTGGGCCCCAGGGCGCTAAGGGCCCAGCGGTCGATATTGCCAATGAGGTTGGAAAACGCCTGGGCGTGCCGGTCGAACTGCTGACATATGACTCCGCAGGCATGGTAGTCAGCGGCCTCGAAAAGGATCACTGGGACATCGCCTTTATGGCCATTGACCCGGTCCGCGCCGCCCAGGTCGGCTTTACCGCGCCTTACGTGATTATCGAGGGTACCTACATGGTGCGCAATAATTCGCCCTATAACGCGGTCGCAGAGCTCGATCAGCCTGGCCGCAAGATCGCCACCGGTCAGGGGTCTGCCTACGACCTCTACCTGACCCGCGTGCTCAAGAACGCTGCCTTGGTGCGATCACCCACGTCCGAGAGCGCCATCGTCCAGTTCCAGGCCGAAAATCTGGACGCCGCAGGCGGTGTGCGACAGGCCCTGGTCCAGGCTGCTAGCGCTAAGCCTGGCTACCGGGTTTTACCCGATAGTTTCCAGCGCATCGAACAGGCCGTGGCGATTCCGAAAGGCCGCGAGGCCGCTCTCGCCTACGTGGCGGCCGTTGTTGAGGCGGTAAAGGCCAGTGGCTTTGTGCGGGCCTCGCTCGACCGGGCCGGGCAGGCCGAGGCGATGGTGGCACCGCCTGCAAATCGCTAGCCGCCGAGCACGCATCCCTTAATTCGGCACCATCCAGTGGAAAACATACTGCTGTAGCACCACGATCCCGCCGAGGATCAGGGTCAGGATGATGCTGTGCTTGAAGGTCTTGGCGATGATCTCGCCTTCACGGCCCTTTAGATCGGTAACTGCCGCACCGGTGGCGATGTTCTGTGGCGAGATCATCTTGCCCATCACCCCGCCGCTGGAGTTTGCGGCGGCAAATAGGGTGGGGTCGAGGTTCAGTTGCCGCGCGGCGACCACCTGCAGATTGCCAAACAGCGCATTGCCAGAGGTGTCGCTGCCCGACAGGAACACGGCGACCCAGCCCAGGAAGGGCGACAGCAGCGGGAACAGCGGCCCGACCGAGGCCACGCCTAAGCCAAGCGTGTAGTTCATGCCCGAATAGTTCATCAGATAGGCAAGACCCACGATCAGGGCGACGGTCAGGATGGCGACGCGGATCTGTTTCCAGGTCGTGGCGACGGCGACGAAATAGCCCTTGGCACCAAGGCCCACCATGCCCGCCGTGATGATCGCCGAAACCAGAATGGCCGTGCCCGAGGCCAAGGGTTGGAAATCCCAAACCGCCGCATAGGGCTTGTCGTAGAGGCTGATGTAGATGGCCTTGTCCAGCCCGGGCCACGGGATCTTGGTGTCGCCGATCAAGTTGATTTTCAGCAGGGTCCAGATCACCACCACGATCGAGATGGTCACCCAGGGCAGCCATCCCTGCCAGGCGGGAATGACGCGCTCATCGCCGGCCACTTTCGGTGTGTGCAGGATGGCGAATGCGGGGTCGTGTTCCGGCTTCCAAAAGCGCAGGAACACCAGGGTTACCGCCAACGAAACCAGGGCCGAGAAAACGTCGGTCAGATTGTAGGCCAGGTAGTTCGAGGCCACAAACTGGCCAAGGGCAAAACTTGAACCGGCCACCAGCAGCAGCGGCCAAAGGCTTTTCAGCGACTTCAACCCGCCATAGACGCCCATCACATAGAACGGCAGCAGCAGGGCTATGAAGGGTAATTGACGCCCGATCATCGCACCGAGTGTGGTGTCATGCAGTCCGGTCACAGCCGCGAGCGTGACGACCGGTGCCCCCAGTGCGCCGAAGGCCACCGGCGCGGTGTTGAAAATCAGGGTGAAGGTCAAGGCTTCCAGCGCCGGATAACCGATCATGACCAGCAGGGCTGTGGTGATCGCCACCGGTGTGCCGAACCCTGCCACGCCCTCCAACAACGAGCCGAAACAGAAACCGATCACGACCAGCACCACGCGCCTGTCATTAGGCAGGTTGGCGATGATCCAGTCTCGGAAAGCGTCGAACCGCCCGGACGAGACAGCCACGTTGAACAGGGTTAGGGCGTTGAACACGATCCACATGATCGGCCAAACCGCGAAGGTCATACCGGCGGCGGCACTGTTCAAGGCGAGGTGCGTTGGCAGCTTCCACACCATTACGGCGAGGATCAGGGCCAGCACCAGTCCGGCCAGAGACGCTTGCCACGCCGGACGACGCATCACGCCAAGCATCACCAGGACCGTGGCAATGGGGATCAGGGCGACTAGAAAGGATAGGCCCAGATTGCCGGCAACCGGCGTCAGCAGCTGGTGAAACATCTCGCTCCCCAATGTCCTACCGCTCCGCCTCACCCGAGCAGGCGGCGGTGATGTAATCGTTCACAGAATAGCGCAGGTGCACAAGAGGCCAGGCGTGCTCGCGAATTCACAGGGCCAGACCAGACGGCTGAAACTCATTTCAGCAGGCTTTCAATCGCGCTCGAAACTGGTGCAACAGCGGCTCGGTGTAGCCATTGGGCTGGCTGGCGCCCTCGAAAACCAGGGCCCTTGCGGCCTGGAAGGCCAGGCTGGTCGCCGCATGGCCGCTCATCGGCCGATATAGCGGATCGCTGGCGTTCTGGGCGTCGACCTTGGCGGCCATACGCTTGAAAGCAGCGGCGATCTGGTCGGCGGTGCAAACGCCGTGCATCAGCCAGTTGGCCATATGCTGGCTGGAGATGCGAAGGGTGGCGCGGTCCTCCATCAGCCCGATGTCGTGGATGTCGGGCACCTTGGAACAGCCGATGCCCTGGTCCACCCAGCGAACGACATAACCCAGAATGCCCTGGGCGTTATTGTCGAGCTCGTCGGTCACGTCCTTCTCGCTCCAGTTGCGGCCCACCGCGAGCGGAAGGGTCAGCAGTTTATCCAGACTTGCCACGGGTTCTGCCCGGCGTTCGGCTTGGCGCTTGAACACGTCGATCGCGTGATAGTGGGTGGCATGCAGGGTCGCCGCCGTCGGCGAGGGGGTCCAGGCCGTATTGGCCCCCGCCATCGGATGGTTGGTTTTCTGCGCTAGCATGTCCGCCATTCGGTCGGGCGCGGCCCACATGCCTTTTCCGATCTGAGCCTTGCCGGAAAGGCCGCAGGCCAGGCCGATCTGGACGTTGCGGTCTTCGTAGGCGGCGATCCAGGGCAGGACCCTCATCTCGGCCTTTGGCACCATCGCACCTGCGTGCATGGAGGTGTGCATCTCGTCGCCGGTGCGGTCGAGGAAGCCGGTGTTTATGAAGACAATGCGGTGCCTCACCGCATGGATACAGGCAGCGAGGTTGGCGCTGGTGCGGCGCTCCTCATCCATAAGTCCTAGCTTAATTGAATAGCGCTTTAGGCCAAGCAGGTCCTCGATAGCGTCGAACAGACGATCTGCGAAGGCGGCCTCGTCCGGGCCGTGCATCTTCGGCTTGACGATATAGATCGAACCGGCGCGGCTGTTGATGAAGGCGCCGTTGCGCTGAAGGTCGTGCAGGGCGACCAAGCTTGTCATGATGCCGTCGAGGATTCCCTCGAACACCTCGCTGCCGTCGGCGCGCACAATTGCCGGCGTCGTCATCAGGTGGCCGACGTTGCGGATGAACAGCAGGCTACGGCCGGGCAAGGAGATCGGCTTGCCGTCAGCACCGGCGTATGTCCGGTCGGGCTCCAGGGCCCGTGTCATCAGCTTGCCGCCCTTTTCGAAGGTGGCCGTCAGGTCGCCCTTCATCAGCCCCAACCAGTTGGCATAGGCCAGGGCCTTGTCCTCGCCGTCGACGACCGCGACGGAATCCTCCAGGTCGACGATCGTGGAGAGTGCCGATTCTAGCACCACGTCGGCTATGCCCGCGCCATCGTCCTTGCCGATCGGGTGGGCGCGATTGATGACAAATTCGATGTGGATGCCGTTGTGCTTCAGCAGCACGGCGTCGGGTGCCTCAGGGGTGCCACGATAGCCCGCGAAGGCCGTGGCGTCCTGCAGGCTGGTCGATCCAATCCTGAGGGTATCGTCTATGACCGACAGGGCGCCGGCGCTGGCCCAGTTGCCATCGCGCAGGGGCACGGCCTGATCGAGGAAGGCCTTGGCCCAGGCAATCACCTGCGCACCTCGCTGCGGATCATAGCTCTTGCCTTGCGCCGTTCCGGGGAGGGCGTCGGTGCCATACAGGGCATCGTACAGGCTGCCCCAGCGGGCGTTGGCGGCGTTGATCAGGAAGCGGGCGTTGAGAACCGGCACCACCAGCTGTGGCCCAGCCACACGCGCAACCTCGTCATCGACATGGTCCGATGCGATCTGAAACGGCACCGGCTCAGGTGCCAGGTAACCGATTTCTCTCAGAAAAGCCTGGTAGTCCGCCTGATCGACCGGCCCCAGACTAGCCCGATGATAATCATCGATCTGGGCCTGCAGGCGGTCACGCGTCGCGAGCAGCGCGGCGTTTTCGGGAGTGAAGCGATCGAAGATGTCGGCCACGCCCGCCCAGAACACCGCCGGGTCAAGGTCGGTTCCAGGCAGGGCCTCATTGTCCACGAACCGGGCCAGTGGCGCGGAGACCTTGAGGCCCGCCTTTTCTATCGTCTCACGCATCGCGGTTTCCTAGACTTGCGCTGTCAGGCCGGCGGCGGCGATGCCCGCCAAGGCGGCGAGCTCGTCATTGTCGGAGGTGTCGCCGGTCACGCCGACGGCGCCGATCGGAAAGCCGTCGGCCACGATGATCACACCGCCTGCCGCGGCGATGGCCCCAAGGGGTGCGGCGGCAACGACGCCGGCGAAGAACGTCGGCCGGTCTGTGGCCATCTCGGCCACCTTGCGGGAAGAGACGCCAAACGACAGAGCGCCGGCCGCCTTGCCTGCCGCGATCTGGAACCGCATGAGCGACCCGCCGTCGGCACGTTGGAACGCGATGAGGTGTCCGCCGGCATCGACCACGGCAACGCTCAGCGGCTTGATCTTCATCTCAGCGCCCTTGGCCTGAGCCCCGGCAATGATTTTGTTGGCGAGATCAAGTGTGATGCGGGTCATTGAGGACTCCTGGACTGCATGGATAAGAGGGCGGTGGGTGGGGGCCCGCCGGTCGCCCAGTCAAGAAGTTCGACTGTGTGAACGACGGGAATAGCGCTTCTGGCACCGATCTGCACGGCGCAACCGATATTGCCGGCCGCGATGACATCCGTTGCCAGCCGTTCGATGTTGGCAGCCTTGCGGATACCCAGTTTTGCGGCGATCTCAGGCTGCAGGATGTTGTAGGTCCCGGCCGAACCGCAGCACAGATGAGCCTCGGCGGGCGTCTTCACCGCATAGCCGGCGGCGATCAGCAGGCGTTTGGGCGCATCGGTGATTTTCTGGCCGTGCTGAAGCGAGCAGGCGGCGTGGTAGGCGACGGTCAGGCCTCGCCCATCACCCGTCGGCAGGGCGATGGAAGCGAGAAATTCGCTGACGTCCTTGGCCAGGGCAGAGACCCTTGCCGCCTTCTCTGCATAGGCCGGATCGGCGCGCAGCATGAAGCCATAGTCCTTGATCGTCGTGCCGCAGCCCGACGTGGTGACGATGATGGCCGTCAGTCCGCCGGCCTCGATTTGCCGTGTCCAGACGTCGACGTTGCGCCGGGCCGCTTGCAGACTCTCGTCCTCGCGGCCCAGGTGATGCACCAGCGCCCCGCAGCAGACTTCGCCGGATGCGAAGTCCACGTCATAGCTGGCGCGATTGATCAGCCGCACAGCGGCGGCGCGCACTTGCGGTGCCAGCACCGGCTCGGCGCAGCCTTGCAGAAGGACGACACGGCCCTTCGAACCGGCAGCGCATGAGGCTTGGGGACTCAGCGGTGGCGAGAGTCGATCCGGTGCCAGGGCCAGCATGGCGGCCACCGGCTTTAGGCCAGGCATGGTGTTGACCAGCGGCGCAAACGGCTTGCCAAATCTCGCCAGGCCTAGGGCCATGCGGAAGCGCTTTGGGTGCGGCAAGACAAAAGCCAGCACGGCGCGCAACACGCGGTCAATCAGCGGGCGGCGGTAGTGTTCTTCGATATAGGCACGAGCGTGATCGACCAGGTGCATGTAGTTGACGCTGGACGGGCAGGTCGTCTTGCAGGCGAGGCATGAGAGGCAGCGGTCGATATGCTTGACCACCTCTGGAGACGGCACGCGCTGATTTTCCAGCATGTCTTGCATCAGGTAGATGCGGCCGCGCGGCCCGTCGAGCTCATCACCGAGCAGTTGGTAGGTCGGGCAGGTGGCGTTGCAGAACCCGCAGTGCACGCACTTGCGGATTTCGCTCTCTGATGAGGCCATTTCCGGCTTGGCCAGCTGGGCGGCCGTGAACCTAGTTTGCATTGGCCACCTCATGGAAGCGGCCGGTCTCGAACACCCCGTTCGGATCAAAGGCGCGGCGCACGCGGGCCTCTAGCGCGGCCACGCCGTTCGCTTGCGGATGAAGGGCCGGCACAATTCGGCGCATCGCTTCGGGCGCGCGAACCAGTATCGCGTGGCCGCTGGCGGCCGCCGCCGCTGCTCGCACTCGGGCCGGGTCGCCGTCTAACGTCAGCCAAGTCAGGCCGCCAGCCCAATCGAACAGCCATTGAGCGCCGAACGGCTCCAGGGCAGCCACCAGGGATGGGGCGGTGGAAGGCGGGGTGGCGATGCGCCAGAGCGGGGCGGTTCCAGCCAAGGGGGCCAGGGTGCGCAGATCGGCCCAGACCTTGCCAGCCGTCGCGGCGTCGACCCTCCCGACCGCGCCGAATTCAGCCAAGGCCGCCTCGATCATGGTGCAGCGAGCCGCCACCGAGGGGCCAAAGCCCTCGACACGTAGTGCGGTCAGCGAAGCGCCGCCGGCGAGGGCGGCGGGAAGATAGGCTGCGGCAGAGACATCAGCCTGCGAGCCCATGGCCCGAGCCATGGCGGCAACGGCCTGCGTTGGCGAGAGGCCCTCAACGATACAGGTGGCTGACTCACGGCCGCGCGGCAGCACCTTCAGCGTCAGCTGGGTCATGGCGAAAAGACGCCCCCAGCTCCCCGCCGCCAGCTTGGGCAAATCGTAGCCAGTAACGTTCTTGACTACCTTGGCACCGGCGACGAAGCGCTCACCACGCCCGGAGATGCCTTCGAACCCGAGCAGGTGATCGCGCGCGCCGCCGCCTGAGACGCGGCGCGATCCAGCTACCCCGGCGGCGATGACCCCGCCGATGGTCGCCGCACCCGCAACCTGACCCAACAGCGGGCCGTGGTCGAACGGCTCGAAGGCGAGCATCTGATTTTCGCTCTCAACCAGGGCCGAGATCACCGACAGGGGTGTTCCCGCTCCGGCGGTCAGCACCAGCTCGGCGGGGTCATAGTCAATCACGGCGTCAAAGCCGCTCATATCCAGAATCGGGGCGTTGCGTGGAGCGCCGATCGCGGCCTTGCTACCGCCGCCGCGGATTTCCAGCGGAGCGTCGGCACGCACAGCGTCAGCGATGGCGTCGATGACATCATTGGAGGTCGATGGCTTGGGCAAGCTGGACGCGTTCAAAACCGGGGCAGGTCCGGAAAGGGCAGGGCACCGCCATGGATGTGCATCCGGCCCAGTTCGGCGCAACGGTGCAGAACCGGAAACACCTTACCCGGATTGAGCAGAAGCTTAGGATCAAACGCGCATTTGATCCGCTGCTGATGCGCGAGGTCAGCCTCACTGAACATCACCGGCATCAGGTCGCGTTTCTCAACGCCCACGCCATGTTCCCCGGTCAGCACCCCGCCAACCTCAACGCAGAGCCGCAGAATGTCAGAGCCGAAGGCTTCAGCCTGTTCCAGCTGGCCCGGCTGATTGACGTCGTAGAGAATAAGCGGATGCAGATTACCATCGCCGGCGTGGAAAACATTGGCCACGGCTAGGCCGTATGACTTCGACATTTCCGCCATACGGGCCAGCACCTCAGGCATCCTGCGGCGAGGTATGGTGCCGTCCATGCAGTAGAAGTCGGGTGCCAGCCGTCCCATGGCCGGAAACGCCGCTTTGCGCCCGGCCCAGAACGCCAGCCGTTCAGCCTCGCTGGTGGAGGTGCGGCATGACACGGCGCCGTTGGTATTGGCGATGGTCTGGACCTCGGCACACAGGTGATCGCACTCGGCCTGCGGTCCATCGAGTTCAACGATGAGCAGGGCCTCAACATCGAGGGGATAGCCGACCTGGACAAAGGCCTCGGCGGCCTGGGTGGCTAGCTTGTCCATCATCTCCATCCCGGCCGGGATGATGCCGCCGGCGATCACATCTGCCACGCACTGACTGGCCTGTTCCACGCTGGGGAAACCGATCAGCAGCGCTCGCGCCGTTTGCGGCTTGGGCAGAATGCGCACCGTCACTTCGGTCACGACGCCCAGCAGACCCTCGGACCCGACCACCACCCCCAGCAGGTCCAGCCCGGCCGGGTCTAGGCTGCGGCCACCCAGCCGGATCACTTCGCCATCCATCATCACGATCTGCACGCCGAGCACATTGTTGGTGGTCAGGCCGTACTTGAGGCAGTGCACCCCGCCAGAGTTCTCGGCAATATTGCCGCCGATGGAACAGGCGATCTGGCTAGACGGATCGGGCGCGTAATAGAATCCAGCGTCCTCCACTGTGCGGGTCACAGCCAGGTTCGTCACCCCCGGCTGAACCACAGCGAGGCGGTCATCGTAGTTGATGTCCACAATCTGATTGAATTTGGCCATGCCGAGCAGCACAGCGTCGGCCAGGGGCAGGGCCCCGCCCGATAGCGATGTTCCCGCGCCGCGCGGCACCACCTTGACGCCTTCCGCGTGACACCAGGCCAAGATGGCACTGACCTGTTCGACGGTTTCTGGTAGCACAACCGCTAAGGGCGGCTGACGGTAGGCGGTGAGGGAGTCGGTCTCATAGGGTTTCAGGGCGTCGGGATCGGCGATGACGCCCTCGCCCGAAACGATCGATCGCAGGCGGGCGACGATCTCTGCGCGACGCGATAAAACCGCCTGATCTGGTTCCGGCATCTTCATGATTGCAGACCCTAGCGCCAGCGCAGGCGAGCCGCCAGCCTAACGCTGGCTGAACCGGCGCCCGGCGAGGCCGGCCGCGATATTGATCTTCTGAATATCGATCGTACCTCCAGCGATCCCCCAGCCAATAGCGTCACGAAGCCTTTGCTCCATCCGGTTCTCACGGCTGTAGCCATATCCGCCCATGATTTGCAGCCCGGTCATGGCCACTTCGCGCACCATCTCGTTGGCGAAGCATTTTGCGATGCTGCTTTCCAGCGGCGAGGGCAGGCCATCGGCGGCGTTCTGGGCGGCGCGCCAGATCAACAGGCGGCTGGCCTCGGTCTTCATCGCCATGTCGGCCAGTTTCAGCTGGACGGCTTGGAAATCGACAATCGCCTTGCCAAACTGGCGGCGCTCCTGGGCATAGGCCAGGGCCTCATCCAGCGCCGCCTGAGCAATGCCAAGGCACATGGTGGCGTTACCGCAGCGCTCCAGATCGAACGCCTCCATCAGCTTCTTGAAGCCGCCCGCCGGCACGATCAGGTTGTCGGTCGGGACCTCAACGCCATCGAGGAACACATCGCTCGACGGGATGCCGCGAAAGCCCATCAGCTGCTCCGGCAAGCCAAAGCCCAGCCCTTTTGAGCCCGCCTCTACCAGTACTGCCCCGATGCCTGCGGCGCCGGGCGCATCCGACATCTTGCTGTAGACGACATAGGCGTCGGCATGGCCGCCGCCGCTGCACCAGCGCTTCTGGCCGGTGACGGTGATGGTATCACCGCTGACGACCGCTCGGGTGGTCAGGTCGGTCAGGGCCGATCCGGCCTGCGGTTCGGACATCGACACAGCTACAACCATCTCGCCGGAGACGACCTTGGGAATGATCCGAGATTTCAGGCTGTCGGAGCCGAAATGTAGCACAGTTCTCACCGGCCCCACGGCGCTCTCGAACACCGGGAAAGCCACCGCCGGGGAGATTTTGGCGAACTCCTCCAACACGATCAGCGCCTCGAGCGCGCCCAGACCCAAGCCGCCGTATTCCTCCGGCGTGTTGATGCCGAGGAAACCTTGCTGCGCATAGCGTCGTCGCCATTCGATCGGCACGGCATGGTTGGTCTGTTCGAGTTCGGCCGCCAAGGCCGGCAGTTCGGCCTGCGCGAAGCGCCGCGCCGCATCCTGCAGCGCACACCGATCTTCATCGAGCCGAAAGTTCATACCATCTCTCCGCGACCGGTGGCGAAGGTGTCAGGTCCATTCGGTCATCGCAACAGACGCAGCATTGCCGCGTGGCCTTTGATGATCTCGTTCAGTTCGGGTGAGGATGACCGCGATGCTGTTTTCCGCCGACGTTAAATCCCGCCTGCGATTGCTGGCGGAGAGTTACGAGCGCTTGTCAGGTCGGCCGCTCGCCCCGCCATCGGCGGACCTGGCCACCTGGCTCTGGAACCATCCTACCGCCATCGTCGCCCACGGCACGCAGGCTGATCCGGTATTCTTTTTTGGCAACCGCACCACGCTGGGCCTGTTCGAATTGGAATTTGAGGCCTTCACCCAGCCGCCTTCGAGACTTTCGGCCGGGTCGATGCTGCGGGATGAGCGTGAGCAGGTGCTGGCCCGTGTCACCGCGCACGACATCATCGAAGACTATAGCGGCGTGAGCGTTTCCTCGACCGGCCGTCGTTTCCGGATTGAGCGGGCCACGGTCTGGAACCTGCTCGACGAGGCCGGTGAACGCCATGGCCAGGCCGCGCTGTTCGCGCACTGGACGCCAATAAACTAGGCGGCTGGCGGTCTGGCCCATCAAGCGCTAGCCTGTGCGCTAAGGCAGCCTCAACGCCATCCAAAAAGGAGCGCCAAGCCCATGCGCCGCGTCGCCATTTTTAGCCTGACCCTCGCCACCCTGATCGCGGGGGCAGCCCAGGCGGAAGTTGTTCGAATCCATATCGACAGCCGTGCGCCCCTGCCCGGAAATACCGGTGCCGTCGGGCCCTATGAGTTGATCCGTGGCAAGTTCTTTGGCGAACTGGATCCGAAGGATACCAAGAACGCCATCATTCAGGACATCACCTCCGCCCCGCGCAACGCCAAGGGCAAGGTCGAGTATTCCGCCACCTTCTCGATGTCCAAACCGGTCGACATGAGCAAGGCCAACGGCTTCCTGTATTATGACGTCGCCAACCGCGGTGGCATGCGGCTGGAGGCCGAGCCAACGGGCCGCGTTCACCTGACCAGCGGCTGGCAGGGCGACATCCCCGCGTCTGACACTCTGCAATATGGAACCTTCCCCGCGGCCAAGGGTCCCGGCGGCAAGCCTATTGTCGGCCCAGCCATGGCCCGCTTTGTTGACTTCGCGCCCGGTGCTCAGAGCCTGCCGATGCGCGGCGGCAACGCGCCCGGTGTGCCGCGGCCCGCGCCCGCCTCGATGGACACCAGCACGGCCAAACTGGTCCGCCACCTGAAGGTCGGCGACGCCGGCGAGCCGATCGCCGCCACGGACTTCGCCTTTGCCGACTGTAGCAAGACGCCGTTCCCAGGCATGCCCGACCCTGGCCAGCTGTGCGTTCGCGGCGGATTCGACGCCAAATACGCCTATGACCTGGTCTATCAGGCCAAGGATCCGATTGTGATGGGCATTGGCCTCGCCGCCACCCGCGACATCATTTCCTTCATGCACAATGCGCCCGACACGCCCGCCGCCCCCAATCCGGTGGCCGGCAAGATCAAGTATGTGGTCGGCACGGGTGTCTCGCAGTCGGGTAACTTCCTGCGCAGCATGATCAACCTGGGTTTCACCATCGACGAGAAGGGCCGCAAACTGTTTGACGGCGCTATCCCGATCATCGCCGGCCGCCAGAGCGCCCTGAATATCCGCTTCTCCGCCCCAGGCGGCTCGTCGTTCACCTACGACGGGGGTAATGAGGGGACGGTCACCTGGACCCGCTACAACGACACCGTGCGGGATGAGGGTACGCATAGCCTGCTTGATCGCTGCAACACCAGCAAGACCTGCCCCAAGGTGATCGAGACTTTTGGCTCAACCGAGTTTTGGAATATCCGGATGTCGCCCGATCTGGTCGGCGTCGATGGCAAGGCCGACCTGCCGATCCCGCCCAATGTGCGCCGCTATTATAACCCAAGCGTGAACCATGGCGGCGGCAACGGCGGCTTTTCGACCGCGATCCTGCCCCCGCCCTCAGCGGTGCAACTCCCGGCTCAGCGCTGTCTGCTGCCAGCCAATCCCAACCCCACCTCCGACACCGTAAAAGCGCTCTATGTTGCTATGGAGGGCTGGGTCGCCAAGAACGCCGAGCCGCCGCCCAGCCAGTATCCGCTGCTGTCGAAGGGTGAGCTTCTGAGCCCTGCGGAGATCGCCAAGATCGCGCCGGCCATTCCTGGAAAGCCGCACGCCGGTGATGTCTACAACCCCTTCTACGACTACGACTTAGGGCCTCAGTACAATCGCGTTGACGTCAGCGGTATCATGACCAAGCTGCCACCCACCTGGCGTGAACTGCCGCTTCTGATGCCCAAGGTGAACAGCGATGGCAATGAGGAAGCCGGCGTGCAGTCGGTCAATCTGCAGGCACCGCTCGGTACCTACCTGGGCTGGAACGTCATGGCAGGCGGTTACTACAAGGGCCAGAACTGCGGCTACCAAGGAGGCTTCATTCCGTTTGCCACGACCAAGGCCCAGCGCATGGCCGCGAAGGACCCACGGCCCTCGCTAGAGGAACGCTATGGCGATCATGCTGGGTTTGTCGCCAAGGTGAAGGTTGCGGCCAACAAGCTGGTGGCGGAGCGTTACCTGCTGCCCGAAGACGCTGCTAAGCTGGTGGCCGATGCCCAGGCCAGCAAGGTGTTGGTCCCCGAACCCTATCTGTAACGGGGTCGAGTCTGGGCTCGTCCATCGGGCGCGCGAGGCGGCGCAATTCACCGGATTTCCAATCGCCGACACCACCCTGCATGCGCGCGCAGTTTACGCTTCCGCGAATGCCGCTCGGTAGAATAGGCTGCTCCCGAGAGCCACGCCGCCGTCGAGATTGTCAGCCTGTGGGGTGAACTGGAAGCCAGTCTTGCCTAGCCGATTCTTCGGCGCTTGCGCGGCTGAGGTCGCGCGTTTGGCATCTCGACTTTTCGTTCCGGCGCTGAGACTATAGAGGGAATTGCGACTAAGGCCCTTAGTAGACAAGAGGTTGAAAGCTCCATGGAAGACCTGACCCCGGCGCGCCGCGACCTGCTTATCGGTGGCCTGATGACCGCCATGATGGCCTCACTGGCCGGTGAAGCTTCGGGCAGCCCGCTCAATCCCGAACAGACCATCATCATCCCCAAGGCCAAGATTCCGTGGGCCCCTAATCCGGCCTATCCCGCCGGGTGCCAGGACAACTGTGTGCTGGTCGGCGATATCAACAAGCCTGGCCTCTACCTCACCCTGATCCGTTGGTATCCCGGCTTCATGAGCGCACCGCACACCTATGTGACCGACCGCATTTGCATGGTGTTGTCTGGGGATTGGTACTGCAACAGTGGCCCCGACTTCGACCCGGCAATGACCGTTCCTGTCCCGGCTGGCAGCTTCGTTCGGCGCGTCGCCGGGACGCCACACTATGACGGTGTTCCATCGGGCAAGCCGCAACCTTGTGAAGTGGCCGTGTTTGGCATGGGTCCGGTCCAGTACAAGCTGACCGATCCAACAAAGCCGGGCTGGCGTGCCGCCTAGACGTAAGCGCCGTCCTGGCCTTAGCTAGGCCATGGCCTAGTCGCCCAAGGAATCCATCTCGCGCCCGATACGCATCGCCGACCTGGCGTTTGACCTGCATAAGCGGGGCGTCGCGCAGTTCGACCTGCGTGATCCCTACCACCTGGCCGTCTCCCTATCCTGGCCGGCCTTTTTGGCCTGGCTTTTGCCGCCGTGGTGCTGCTGAATCTGGTCTTCGCTGTGCTGTATGTGCAGCAGCCCGACGCGGTGCTGAACCTGCGCCCTTACGACGTGATTGGGGCCATGTTCTTCAGTCTGGAGACCCTGGCCACCGTCGGCTACGGTGGGATGCCCCATGAGCACCTATGGCCATACGGTGGCGTCGATCGAGATTCTGACGGGGATGACCTTCACGGCCATCTTCACCGGCATTTTGTTCATGCGCTTCTCTCGGCCGCAGGCTCGAATCCTGTTCGCCGATGTGGCGGTGATCACGCTTCACAACGGCCTTCCCACCCTGATGCTGCGTATTGCCAATGCCCGGCTCACCATGCTGACCCATGCCTTGGCGCGCCTTTCGGTGCTGATTGCAGAGACCTCACCCGAGGGAAGCGTGTTCCGCCGGGTACAAGACCTCAAGTTGGTGCGCGACGATATGCCGATCTTCCCCCTGACCTGGACCTTGATGCATGTGATCGATGAGACCAGTCCCTTGTTCGGCTTGGAGCCGGAAGCGTTGGAGGCGGGCCAGGCCCGCTTCTTCGTTTCGGTTCAGGCGCAGGACTCCGCCATGGGCGCCACTGTGCATGGCCTCAATACCTTCCTGCCCAGCCAGGTGGCTTATGGTAAGCGCTACATCGACCCCGTGATGGTCGGCCACTCCGGTCGGATCATTACCGATATCTCGCGGCTCAGTCTGATCGAATAGGGGCCAAGATGTGTGCCGCGCGGCAATTCGCCATTGAGGGCAGGCCCCCCTCGGCGCAGTAATGGCCAGCAGGCCTTAAGGGAGTAAAGCCGTGAAACCCAGGAACACCATCTTCACCGCGGTCCTCGTGGCCTTGGTCTTTGCCCCCGCCTCCCAGGCTGCGCCGGCCAAGCCAGTCGCCGCTGCGGCCATCGTCGCGGGTGCGGACTACAAGGCTGCCGTCGCCGCGCTCGATGCAGACTACGACCGCTTTGTCAGCGAGATCGTCAAGCTGACGGAAATCCCGGCCCCGCCGTTCAAGGAGACCGCCAGAGGCAACGCCTACATGGCCATGTTAAGGGATGCGGGCCTCACCGATGTTGAGATGGATGGCATCGGCAATGTCATGGGTGTCCGCAAGGGAACCGGCAGTGGCAAGCTGATCGCAATCGCCGCCCACCAGGATACGGTGTTTCCGCAGGGCACCAACGTGACCGTCAAGCGCACTGGCTCAATCCTGGCAGCCCCTGGCGTTGGCGACGACACCCGGGGTTTGGCAACGCTGCTGGCCTATATCCGCGCCATGGATAAGGCGGGGATCAAGACCAGAAACGACATACTGTTCATTGGCAATGTGGGCGAGGAGGGCGAGGGCGATCTGCGCGGCATGCGCTACCTGTTCAGCGACAAGGGCCGGTACCACGACCGGATCAGCGCCTTCATCACCATGGATGGTGGCGGTGTCTTTGTGCTCAACGGTGCCACGGGCTCGAAGCGTTACCGCGTCACCTTCACCGGCCCTGGTGGACATTCCTACGGCAATTTCGGCATCGTCAATCCGATGGCGGCGCTTGCTCAGACCATCAGCCAGTTCGAGGCGATCGCTGTGCCGTCGAAGCCTAAGACCACCCACGTGGCCAGCGTGGTCGGTGGCGGCACCTCCGTGAATGCGATCCCGTTCAGTGTCTTTCTTGAGGTCGACATGCGCTCGGAGGATCCGGCCGAACTGGCCAAGGAGGAGCAGGCCTTCCTGGCCATCGTTCCCGCCGCCGTGGCGCAGGAGAACAAGATCCGCTCGACCGCGCTGGGTGAGATTAAGGCCGAGATCAAACTGATTGGCGACCGTCCAGCCGGCGTGACGAAACTGACCGATCCGCTGGTTACCAATGCTTTCGCGGCCATAGCGGCGAGCGCGGGAAAACCGGCAGATTTCGCGCCCTCGGGCAGCGACGTGTTTGGCTCGACCGACGCCAATATACCGATCAGCCTTGGTATTCCTGCCATCGCTATCGGCACCGGCGGTATCTGGGCGCGCGCCCACTCGCTGGATGAATACACCGATGTCGATAAGGCCAAGAGCCTCCCAGGGATGGCGGCGAGCCTGGCCATCCTGCTGGCAGCGGCCAACAACTAGGCTGGCGGTTCGGGTGCCAAGTCTGCATCCATGGTCTTGTGCCCATTGTCGTTGCGCAGGGCGTCATTCGTGGAGCGCAGTTGGCATCGCCGCCAAGGCAAAACTTTCGCGACCGTGGCGGCAATCTTGAACTAGGATCGAATCTAAGGCCCGATCAACTGGGCCAAGGGGGCGATTGATGAGCAAGGCTTTGACGCGACGTGGGGCTCTCGCGGCCTTGGGCGGGATTCCGGCAGTCGGTCTGGCCATGCCGGCAATCGCCAAGAACTCTGCGCCGCCTGCCATCGGTGGGCGGGTGAAGTTGAAGCACCTCGCCTACAGCGACCAGGGCGGCCGTCCCGACGGCGTACAGTGCATGGTCAATAAGAAGCACCTGTTCATCGGCAATATGTTTGCCGACGGCATCACGGTGATGGATGTAGCCGACCCCTCCAAGCCCAAGGCGGTGAAGTTTATTGCCGCGCCGCCCAACACCCGCACCCACCACCTGCAAGCGCATGACAATTTTCTGTTATCGATCTGCGGTCCGGATATCCCCACCTTGGCCACCTTCAATGTGGCGGTGAACTACTACGAGAAATCCAGCGCCTCGACGGTGTCTGGCCAGGCCGACTTTGCCGCAGGCCTGAAGATTCATGACATTTCCAATCCCGCTGAGCCGCGTGAAATCGCCTTCCTGAAGATCCCCGGCGTGGGTCTGAACCGGCTTTGGTATGACGGCGGCCGCTACGCCTATCTGGCGGCGCATATGAATGGATTCACCGACCACATTGTGGTGGTGGCCGATGTCTCCGATCCAACCAAACCGACTATAGCTGGCCGCTGGTGGCTGCCTGGCATGTGGGACGCCGGCGGCGAGAAGCTCAACTGGAAAACGGGCCGCGTGGCGCTCCACCACATGATCGTCGCAAACGGAATTGGTTATGCCGCATGGCGCGACGGCGGCTTCACGATCCTGGACGTCAAGGACCCCGCCAACATCAAAATGTTGTCGCACACCGTGACCTCTCCGCCGGGGCCGGGAGGCACCCATACGCCCCTGCCGCTGCCGGGGCGAAACATGGCGGTGATGCTGGACGAGTCCAACACCTTCGCCTGCGCGCGGGGCATCAGCTACACTTGGCTTTACGACGTGAAGGACCTGACAAAGCCCTTCACCCTCTCCACCCTGCCGACGCCGAACGAGAAGGCTTGGTGCCTGCCGGGGCAGAACTTCGGCCCGCACAACCTGCATGAAAATCGTTCCGACACGTTCTGCAGCGAGGAGATTCTCTTCGTGACCTACCACAACGCGGGCCTGCGAATTTTCGACATCCGCGACGCCAAACAGCCCAGCGAAATCGGCAGCTTCGTGCCGCCGACACCGGCAAAGATACTCGACCCGCGCCCCGGCTACCTGCCTGCGCCGATGAGTTGCGACGTCAACGTCCAGCCTGACGGGATCATCTACCTGACCGACTGGAACGGCGGCCTAAACGTTCTGGAATACGGGGGCTGACGACAGCGAAATGGCTAAATCTCTGCGAATTGATTTCGTCTCCGATGTCGCCTGTCCTTGGTGCGCCATCGGTCTGGGCGGACTGACCAAGGCGTTGCGCACGCTTGATGGCGAGGTCGAGGCACAGCTGTATTTCCAACCGTTCGAATTGCGGCCAGATATGCCACTGGGCGGGGTCAATCGTACCCAGATGCTGCGGGATAAATACGGTATGAGCGCCGAACAGGCCGTGGCCAGCCGCGACATGATCCGTGACCGCGCCGGTGAGGTTGGGTTCACAATGAACGCCGACGATAACGCGCGATCCTACAACACCTTTGGCGCCCATCGCCTGCTGCATTGGGCCGAGACGCAAGGGCGGCAAGCCTTGCTCAAACAGGCGCTGCTTGAGGCCTATTTCACCACCAACCGCAATGTGGAGGAACCCGATGTCCTCGCCGATGCTGCGGCACAGGCGGGGCTAGACCGGGACGCCGCACGCGAGGTCGTGA